>SDBT01011554.1_pt1 | contig 14202 bp, 9 predicted proteins | sample 2277101 | NCBI WGS metagenome assembly SDBT01 (sample SAMN10404973, study PRJNA504765) | marine sediment metagenome | isolation source: marine sediment core GS10_PC15, 103 cmbsf | place: Arctic Ocean: Southern Knipovich Ridge | collected 2010 | reverse complement strand
TAGAGTTACTGTTCCCCCTCCTTCATCAAATTCAATTGGTCCATTTTTTTGAACCATTTTCGAGAGGATACTTCTAAATACATCTTCTCTTAGACCACTAGCAGAAACTAATCCTTTAAGATCAAAGGTGGTTTCAGGAAATAACACTTTAACAGCATGATCAGGTAATTTAGAGGAGAGTTGTTTACAAAACATTTCTAAAATACATGGTGGGGTATTCCAATCTCCTCCTATTGTAATAATATGTTGATCATGTGATTGAACAAATTTAACAATCTCAGGTCCAAGTTTTTTATAATATTGATGGTTATATTGAGAACCAGCACCATTAGCATGCATTGATATTGTTGTAAATAATTGATCGCCTTTACTAATAGTGCATGCTTGCATTGGTCTTTTCATTGTTTCAAAAACAGAATATGTTTTAAATACATTACCAGCGCAATCTGATTGCAATGGTACAGATGAATGATTATAATATAAAATAACAGATAAATCTTCATTTTTATTAGTTTCACTGTTTGTATCATAAACAGTAGAAAAAACATGAGGTTTACTATTATCATTATGTGTATCCAATATAGCATCGATAAATATAGGATGTGCTTCAATCAGAGTGAACATATCAGTTTTTCCATCTTTAAATCCATCACATATAGATTGAAGTTGAAGTTTCATTAGTGGTTCATATTTACTATATTCCTCTCCAGCGAAGCTTTTTTTGTTAGCAATATGAGTATCTCTCCATACACAATCCCATGATAAATACTTTGCATGTGCATGATTTGCAATATTCCATGACCTTACCCGAAAATTTGTATCGCCTATTTTAATATCAATCATCACTTCTGTGTGGTCACTAGTGGCTTCTCGTGACAAAGGATGTTTTTTTACATCCTCTGTATAACGGTGCACTGGAACAAATGTTAGTAGACCTCCGTAAGTTTTTGGAAATTTATTAATATCAAAGTCATGTAATTTTTTATCATCAGTAAATCTGGGAAGGGAAAAATGAGGGGGAGATGTGACTTGCATCGAATGAATTTGGTAACAAAAACAATAAATTGATAATTTAATTTAAAATGAAATATCGGGAAAAAATAAATTAAAAATTTAAATTAAATAATTAATTACTCGTGTTTTGAATAATTGTGGCGTGCAAAGTCTTTATTAATGTGTATTCTTTTTTCTGGTAGCATATTTTACAGGTTTTCCATCCCATTTACAAAAATGTCCTTCACGTTTATGTTTTCCTCGATTATTTAACAATATTCCTGGATTATGACTACAATATTGTTTAGTTGGTGTTTGTACAATATTGTACAATTCTCCATTAGATTTGTCTGTATTATATACATTTTTAACATGTGTAAATTGTATACGATATCCGCCCGTTTTTGGAAGATATTTGACAACAACACCATATTCATTATGTTGATAAGGACCACCTCTTTTTCGTATTACAATGTCTCCAACATGAGCAATTGTTCCATCAATGCATTTCATCAAGTGATATTTCAGAACAATAAAATAATAAAAAATTATACAAAATTATACAAAAAAATAATAAATAAAAACAAAAATTAAATTAATATCAAAAAAAAACAACACTGGTGAAAACAAGTCATGGAAGAAGAAACACAAAACTCTGTCAAACAACAAAAACCTACACAAACCAGTGAAAATACCTCTTTTCCTGGTTTCCCTATGAAAAGAATTACTTGCAATGATATTCAAAAAACAACCTTTGTATTTTATCATCAAAATTGTAATGATGGTACAGGTGCAGCATATTGTATATGGAAAAAGTTGGGGGGAAAAAAGAATAGAAGAATGGTGAACTATGTTCCAATTGATCACCACAAATTAAAAGGACCAACAAATGATCATTGGACATCATTACTTGAAACTTTAAAAGATCAATATGTTATTTTCGTGGACATTTGCCCTGATGGGAAGAGATTAAGTGATATCTATGATACAGTGAAGGGGCTATTGGTGATAGATCATCATATCTCTGTTATAAAAGATTTACATGAACATGTTGTATTTCGAACACACAGTATTCTTAGTAAAGATAATACAATGTCTGCTGCAATTTTAACCTGGAAATTTTGTTTTCCTACACAAGAACCACCTGTCTTTCTCAAATATATTCAAGATGGTGATTTATGGACACATAGATATGGTGATACGTCAAGAGCTTTCCTCAGTGGATTGGGACAAAAATGTACCTATGATTATGCAGACATTGTGAATTTTGAAATGTATGAAGATAATGAATTGGTTGTCACATTGATTAAAGCTGGTGAAATTATTATTAAAGAAAAAGATGATAAAATGAAAAAATTAGCTAAAACTGCTGTAACTATACCTTTAACATATGGAAAGTGGAATATTAAAATATGTTATTGTGATGAGTATAGTATTATTTCTGGTTTGGGTAATATACTTGCATTAAAGTCGTGGTGTGGATTTGCATTAGTGTGGTATTACACTACTCCCGAGAAAACTGTGATAAAAGCTTGTTTACGATCAACAAAAGAAACAATGGATGTTTCTGTAATTTCAGGATTATTTGAGGGTGGAGGACACTATTCTGCTGCAGGATTTATTTATGAAACCACATCAATTGATGATTTAATAACAGAAATGTTAAAAAGAATGAAAAAATGTGGATATGAAAACACATCAATTGATGATTTAATAACAGAAATGTTAAAAAGAATGAAAAAATGTGGATGGTAGAATATATTACAAGACACTTGTTTTATAACACTTAAACAAAAATAAATTTATTTCAAAGTACAAGGGTGTTTTAACATTGTATACAGTTGATTCTTTCTTTTTTCTTCTTCTTCTTCTTCTCTTTTAGTCGTATTGTATTATTATCATTATATTTATGTATTATATCATTGATGCGGGTCCTCCTGAACGTAAATGTGCTCTAAACAATAATCTTCTAACATTTCTTCTCATCACTGAGTTTAACCATAATATAAAGAAATCAAATAGAAAAAAACCCAGCATAAATATAAGCCATTTTAAAAATATATCGCTAGGACATAGTGTCATTGAATCCAGAGGTGGTTGACCAGTGGGAGGACATCGATCAGGATGTGTGTCATTAAAGGCAAGGCAATAATTTTCAAAATCATTACAATAACTACCTGGAAATGATGGATTATTACAAAAAAATAACCAAATGACCGTCAATGATATTATAGTAAATACATCAAATGGTATTATAATAGCAAGAAATAATTGCAACCATGTTCGTTTCCAAGAGCTCAGCACGCGTATAAATGTCCACATTAAAAGTACTGGTATAAAAATTCTTATGTTATTAATAGCTAATAGCCACCATTCAAATCGATATCTATCATTGGTGAAAGGTCCTGGTTTTAAATCTGGTCTAAGATAACCATGGGGGATGTTTAGGAAATATACAACACATATTAAAAATGCAATATATACTGCTGTATAAATGATAGTTACAAATAGATCTATCCATAGATTTGATCTTATATCACCACGCCAATCTTTCATAAATCCATCTTGAGGCACATACATTGCCTCTCCTCCCGGGCCCATTATCACCCTTGCAGGTGATGTCATTTTGTTTCCCTCTTTCTCTTCCTACCTCTTAACACTATTGATATTTAAAGGAGAAATAGATATATGTATCTATTTCTATTTCTTTTTTATTAAAACAATGATAATTTACAATTCTTTAACATTTTCTTCATTTCCAGTGGATGATGGTAGTGGATGTATTATAGGAGGTGGTAATCCTTTTAAAATGTGTTCATAATAACTATTAGGTTGAGCAATTGGTCTTTTCATTTTGATTTTATTAAGCATGAAATTATAATTAATTCTCATATTTCGTTCACCATAAACATCATATACCGGAATATGTCTATTAATTAAATATTGTATAACAGCTGATACAGATCTACTTTTACCAATATTACAAACAACTAAAACATTTAACTCCAGTGAAATCCAACTGTTCATCATTTTTGACACACTGTCAAATATTTTTTTAACATTTTTATCATCAAATCTATCTTTTAATTCTCCTATAGTAATTGCACTAATTATACCAACAAATATATGTTCTTCTGGTAAATCAATATAGAATCGATCAATATTTTCGTCTCTAAGAAAATCTCTTTTCCATCCTAAATCTCCAAGATCCCATTCTGATGCCATATTTATTACCAAGTTTATATTATTAGAAAATAAAAATGTTCTGTTAGCCGCAATACATATATTACCAATCCATAATTTATCCACAATCTTATTTACATTGTCGTATGGTTCATTTGGAGAGAATTTAGTTTTTCTTACATTATAACATTCTTGTAATTTTTCATCTGACCATCCTTCTGCTGGTGCACTTGTACTATCCTTCATCAGTTTACCATGTGATATTATTATCATTGCACATGTAACCATAACATAAAATATAATGGTAAACTTTAACATTAGATATGTTGTATTGTCACTAATTCCTGTAAAAGAATAATAATAAAAATAATAAAAAAGACAATAATATAAATTAATTAATTTATTTTGTTTAAATTTATCATACATTTCTTTTACTTTTTCATATCAATACTTATTTCTTCCAAAGTATCCATCATATCTGTTACTCTTATATCAGAGGCAATTACTAACATTTTACATGTGGATTTTTGAAAGTTAGAACCATCTTCACAAAATGGGCGCATATATTGTTCATCAACATCGTAAACAGCAAATAGATAATAAGGTGTGCATTCACCAGCTAAGTTGTCGACAAGAAAAGGCAATGTTTTTTCAATCGTGTGATGGGATTGATTTCTTTTTTCCATCCCAGATTTGTATTTTTGTCTAAATTCACTACTTTTTGGAAAACACCGATTCGTTTTCATGTTTGTCCTGAAATGAAAAAAAAATAATAATAATAATAAAAATAATAATAAAAATAAAAAATATTATTATTTACCATTATTGTTATCATCAATGGAAGACCAACCTTTCAAAATTTCAACTCCACCAACAATCAATGATGATGAAAAAGAAACCAGCACTCCAGTGATCAATACACCAGATAAAAGATTACTGTATGATCATTATCACATGTGTTGTGCGACAGCCATAAATTGTTTAACTACAATGTTTGAATATCAAGGTTATAAACCGTGTGGAAAGGCAACGTTTAACGATAATAAACATGATATTGATGTAGTACTAACGTCCGGTAAAAAGCAATATGACCGTGAGATAACTATAACATGTCCTGTGTCTCACTGGGACGCTGCTAAAGGCGGCATTGTTGAAGCTGATGGTGTTGATGAATTCAGGCAATTAGTTGGAAAACGACTTGGACTTCAAGTTGATATTAATGATATATTTGACGTTGGCGGAATACAACATGGATTGGCATGCATTATTGGTACTATAACAGAAACACACAGAGAACTAAATTCAGTTGTGAATTTTAAAAAACATGATCTTGTTCGATTTAATATCAGTATCGAACCATATAAACAATCATGGCTCATGTATATTTATTATAGGATGTATTCATCAGAAGCATGTATTCAACCAAAGAAACCATCACTTCCATCGCCTACATTAGTGAGTAAGGTTGAGACAAAAGAAGGGACACATATGGCGTTAGAAATTTCTGAAACCCCTAAACAAGAACACTTAGAATTAGTCATGCTGCCCAAGCAAGTACATTGTGAAAATGTTTTTTCAGAAACACTAAAAAATGCGGATTATAGTGATATTGAAATACAAAAGAAGAGATTGAGATTGAGAGTAACGGATTGTTTACTCAAACTCTCGAAAAGATGGAAAATTAAGAATCATGTTAGAAACCAAGAAGTGAAGCCTGAATTCCAGGGAAAAGAATTGGATGTTACTGGCTATATGGATGAATGTATTGAAATTATTAGAGCGGAATTGAAATTGGCTAATTGGAAGACGGACATACTTGCTGGATACACTGAGCTTACACCACAAGGTGTTCATGAAAAAATTCTTAGAATCTCAACTGTACACAAAATATAGTTTTATTAATTGATTAATCAATAAATTTTATATTTATTCCCTCTTGTTTGATAATTTGTATTGTTGTTATTGTTTGCTGTTAATCTTTCAATGAAATTATCAAAGAAAGATCCTATCCATGTAAAGATGATTCCTGATGTTGAAGTTTGTTGATATCTTGATCTTCTTCTGATGAAAGGGGATTGTACCCTCTGTTGTTCTGTGATATAAACCGTGTTTCCCATATCATTGACAAAAGGTTGGCCAGGCAGTTGTTGTGGTGAAGGGTATGAAGAACCAGGAGTAAATTGCCTTCTTTGTTGTCGTTGTTGTTGTCGTCGTTTATTTTGAGAGTATTTTTTTTTCTTATTTTCTTTATTTTTTCCTTTATCATTGTTTTTATATTCATTATCATCATCATCATTATAACCATAATTATCATCATCACTGCCATTATCAAAATAATAACGAGAATGTAGTGAAGGTGATATAAATTGTTGTTCACCGATATCATTGATCGATACTCCTCCTGTACTACTTCCCATAGATGATCCAATAAATGCAGTGGCAGAACCAGTATCCGAATAAGCATCAGAAACAGTTGCATCCGTACCACTTGCACCTCCAGTAATATTCCACGGTAATAGTAAACTAAACGGCGGAATTTTAAAGATTGGTAGGATCACTATTGATATAAAACTGATTATAAGAGGTATCAACACCGCGATTAAAATGATTCCAACAATCAAAATAACAATAAAACTGAATAAATTTGAGATTACAAAGAAGAAACATTTGTCCAGTTCTTCCCTATTATTCTCCAAATCAAATTCTATTGTCAGAAATTCTCCAAGTGGGTTGGTAAATAGTACGGTACCAAATAAACAGAAATCACGTCCAATTGTAGTATTTAATATATAATCTGTAAATCCAGAAAGGTAGGCTTGAAAAAGATAACTAAGATGTGGACCATATCCAGTAAATCCAAGTGTTCTACAGTCTGTTACAACCATACGATCTGGACAAATTGGACATATTCCATTAACTCCGGGTATAAAATCCAATAAGAATTGATAACATTCTTGAATGATTTTATCCAATAAATCAAATATTTCTTGTGGCGCACATTCAGGAATCATAGGTAGAGGTGGTGTTGCTGGAAGAAAAAAACTTAATATTGAGCTACCAGGTGTTTGTAGACAAACAGGATTAAAGAACCATGCAAGAGAAACAGTAAAATAAAGCCAAAAGCATAATATTCCTCCAGTACAGAATAAACTAACACCCGCAGAAAATATACCAGCAAATTGAGGCACGATGATCCATATAGCAAATCCCAGTATTAATGATGTGATTGTTGATATAATTATTGCTTGTTCTAAACCCACACCAAAAGTACATTGTAAATCTACATCTCGTTCACATTTACCACCAAATCCAAATATTTTAAATGGTAGCCTCTTTGTAGCGAAATACAAAATCCCAACTGGTCCATCAAAGGGATCCACATTGAAATTAAGGAAAAATTCCAATATCGTTGCTATAAGATCAAAACCAACAATGTTATTTACTAAATTATTAATCCATGTAGTGAAAACGTCACCCGTAAATGTGGATGTATCATTTGGACCAGGTATAGGTACAATGGTAATTAGAGTACTATTTTCAGGTGGTAATCGAATTACGTCTGAATTATTGAGTGTATTTTTTTGATGACAGAAATCAACAATATCAACAGCTTTTGTGACAAAATATTCTATAATTGTACAATTTAAACAAACTTGATCAATTTCACAATTTGAACATCCAACACAGTCATTACATAGGTTTTCTCCTTCTAAACTACAGAGAGAGCATCGATCACAGGTTGAAGTTCCATTTCCAAGATCAGTGCAATTAACACATGATGAACAGCCTGCACAAGATCCAGAATCACAACTATCACAATTACTACACGTTAATTGATCATCAAAAGTGATACAAAGGTCAAGAGGAGGTGGATTATGTGCTGAAACACTAATTATTCCACTTTCATCAATCGTTTCATGTTTATAGACATGTCCTGTTAGAACAGTGTGTATAAAACCAGGAGGTGCAGGTAATATTTTTCCAAATGACCAATGCATGCCGCGAAGATATGTATAACTACGGTAAGCTTTAGAGATTGTTGGTATTTTTCCTCTTTTGAATGTTTCTCTATGTTTCTCTCTAATATATCCACCATATTTTGCATTTGCATTTTTCCATAATCCCACAGTTATTTTATCAGTGTGTTTTTTCCATATATTATTAAAAGCCGCTCTAATCATCCCAAATCGATGACCAATCAAACTTTTTCCTTTTAAAATATGACCATATTTCTCTTGTATTTTTGTTTTTCGTAATGTTTTGCCATTATTATTATTATCCTCATTATTATTGTTGAATCTAGTATTGTTTCTTGCTCTATTATGATGGGTGTAAGTGCCTGCAAATCGTTTAATTGTTGATGTGAGTGTATTACCCAATACTTTAGTTCTATAATTGTATAATCTATCTTGCCAATTTGATGGTAACTCGTTACTTACTTCGATGAAACGCTTTTTAAGATCTGTCATTGAATTATCAAAATTATCAAATTTCTCATCTAATTCCTTTGAATCGGTTGTTTGATGATAATAATGTTCATTATCTTTTTTCATTTGTTTTTTCAAACCAAACATTGGTAGATATGCACGTTTAAATTCACCTTTAAATTTACTTGCAGTATCCTCATCATCTGTAGAGGACAACAATTGTTGTTGATGTAAAATGCCTCCATATTGCATCACACTGCTTATTTTTAAATAATTTCTTTCCATTTGTGTTTTTTCCATTGATTCATAAGCATCAATAATATCCTCTGCAAGTTTGCAATATATTCCTTTTGAATGAATAAATTCTTTGAATGTTTTATGTTGATGAATAATTGGACATTCTCCATTGATAATGGGTACATTCATGCTTAAATTGTCTTTATCTGAAATAACAGTGGTTATATATTCTGCATTTTTAATATCTTCATGAACTTCCTCTACAAGTGTTCTTTTTCCTGCGCTTGAGGAGGAGGAGGAGGAAGATGAAACATCTACTGTAGGAATATCCTCTACACGTTCGATATCGACAAATATAGTTGACATGTTACCAGGTTGTTGTCTTCTCATTTCAAAATAATATTTAATCACTTTAAGCACATCACTTGTTGTTTTTAACCATGTATCAATATTATAAACAAAATCAAGAGGTAAATCAATTGGTAAATCCATAGAATTAAATAAAATAGGGAATCCATAGGCCATATAACATGCTTTCCAAGCTCCTTCTTCAAAAAGACTCATTTCGTCAAACGATAATTTATCTTTCAATGTATTTATCACTTTATAACAATAAGTTCCTTTTGTCATTAATGTTAGTATAGTTTCAGTATCCGTTAAAGCTGTAATATCCTCATTTGTCAATTTAGAGAATGTTTTCAGTGTATCTTTAGGTAAATCGTTAAGAGTGATAATTTGATGAGTACGTTGACTGTTAAAAACACCAGTTATATCTCTTTTTAGAAAGGCTGAGAAGAATCCCAATAGAAAATCAACAAGACCAATGACAACACTTGCAATACTAGATAGAACACCTAGAACGAATTCAAATAGATCACCAACACCATCACCAAATATAAATCGAATGATGGATACAACGACAGATATAACAATGTCTATAACATCTTGTAATGATCCTAGAATAGTTGCTATTAAATCAAAAAATGCAGTGATAAAATCAATAATCTTCTGTCCTAGTGTGCTTGGTGAGCCGAGTAATGCTTCAATAATACCAATAAATGATGTTATAAAGTTTACAAATGCTGTATATACTTTTCTAATATTAACTCCAACAACATAGAATATGTCACCAAAACATTCACCACCAGCAGGATCTAATTCAGCTTTACATTCATCGCTAGGTGGTCCGACCATACAATTTAATAGTAATCCAACACTTTGAAATAAACCAGAAGTAGGAGGATCTTCACTTTCATCACCAAATAGTGGTTCTCCAATGGTCAGCAAGAAATCTCTTAGCAATTCGGAGAAACTAATAGGTAGTGTGGTTAGACCAAATAAATCAAATGCGAGGGCTACCAGATTTTTGAGTAAATTAATTGGAAATATGAGAATAACTGCAAATAATCTAAAGAGATCAACAAAAACTCGTGTTAATCTATCCGCTGGCGCACAAATTCCAGGTCCACTTCCACCAGTACATGTTACATAATCAGGTGGTATAAAAAATGTTGTCCCAAGACAATCAAATTGAAATATATTACCAAGAACACATCCTAGACCACCAAATGTTAAAGATACTGTCTCTATAGCTATTATTAATTGTTCAAAGAAATTTTTAAATCTATCCGCCAAATCGTCACTACATTCTGGTTCAGGAAACCCTGTACCAATACAATCCAATAATTTGATAATAGCGCCAGCACCAACAGCGAGTGCTCTCAGTAATTCTACAGCACCTATGGCGATACCATTAAGTAAATCACATATACATGGTATATCCAATACCATTGGATTAATAAGATCATCAATAGCTTCAATAAAATCACAAGGACATTGAACAAAATCCTCCAAATCTGATATTAATTCAGGTATATTAGAACACAGTGTTTCTGAGTCACAAGCCAGATATTGTATAAAAATCAGTGTAAATGGTCTATCAGGATCAAATATAGTGGCAAATGTTTCAAGAATAGATAGAACAAATTGAGCAATAAATTTAACAAGTTCAATGGCTGCTCTAAGGAAAAAATCAACACCACACCAAATATCAGGCAATGGATCTAGTGGATCAGGTAAGAATTGATTAATAAAAGCAAAATTAAACAACTCACAGAAACAATCTAACCATGCAGGTATTGCAGTCTCTGATATTGGTATATAATCAAAATCAACAGTAAATTCTTCTTTCACCCTTGGTCTTCTGAGATAAGAGAATACTGCTACTTCCAAATCCATGCAATTTTCTGTTGATAAACAAACATAATCAAAGTATCCTGGTTGTCCTGTGGCGAAAATATCATTCAATATGCGCACAATAGCGATTACAACAATTCTAATAAGCTCTACCACCACTTTAATTAATAATACTCCTATATCACAAATACATTTTAGTCTTTCATCAATGTCATCAAAAAGTTTACGACAACAACCCAGGAGTCCTCCCAACTCTTCTGGTCTTCCAACAAGCTCTGTAAATGGTGTTTCCCAATTATTTTGATCTGTGACAAAATCAGGCAGTCGATCAATGACTATTATATGTATTATAAAATCTACAGCAAATTTAATAAACGCTACAGCAACTCTTATTAATTTACCCAATATACAACATAAAGTGCTATCAAATAAATTAAAACCAATTAATGGTTCAACAACTTCATCTAGATCAGCAGCAGTGCGACATAGACAGTCTTCAATACTTAAATCTTGTACACGATCACATTCAGTACAGGGTATAATGGTAATAGAGGTATTTGTTGAATTACAAGTAATATCAATGGGTATAGTATAATTACCATATAATGCAGGATTAGGTTGTTCAATAGAACTTGTATTACTTCCTGGTACAGGAGGAGGATTATTTATAAATTCTGTATAATTAAATTGTAAAGGTGGATCTCTCATGGTGTCCCAGAATATGTCAAGAGCCCAAACATCGGTGAGGAAACGTGGTCCATCGGGTAAAGTAAAAAATTCTCTACCAATTCTTCCAATATTAAACACCAATTGTATAATAAGTCTGATAAATCTTGTGATTCCCCCTACAATAGGTCCTAAAATACAAAATACATCCACTCTTGTTGTAGGTAATTGTAAACACTGTTCATATAGATCAGGTATCAATGTTTCATTTCCCATTGAATCAACTTCTGATACCACTGTACAGATGGATATTTGCAAAATATCATTTAAAAATTCACCAGTGTATACAGCAGTTGCTGAAAATCTCTCCAATGGCACTGTAGTTGATGGTATTATTGATTCTCCGTCTTCTCCAGCGAAAGCATCACGAATTCCTGAAACACCTGCGCCAGTAAATACTACTGCTAATATTAATCTTAGAACATCAATTAAAAATATAAAGGCCAATTGAATTATGCTAATAAAAGCATTAAATAATTGATGGAGACCACATTTTAAATTTTCAGATGTAAATATTCTTTCTAGCCAATCAAAAATTGGTCGTAAATCTCCACATAAACACGATAATACAGTGGAAATATCTTCTATAAAGTCACACAGTGCAAATAAAAAAGGTTGTGTTGGGTAGGAATTTTCTAGAGCATTTCCCAGGAATAACCATGTAAGTGTATTTACTAATAATATTCTTACTAATTCAAATCCTAGAAAGAATAGTCTATATAGATCAAGACCTGCAGCGCATTGTTTTATTAATTTGTTTATCGTTTTTGCTCTAAATAATCGAACCAGTTGCCCCGCCGCATTCCACCAGCATAGAATTTCATTTAAACCATCAACAATAATTTCAAGTAATGGTCGTACATCTTCAATCCATATAGGAAACCACGTGCATCTCCATACTACTTCCACCGCCTCTGTAATGGGTTTATGATGTGGTAACCAAAGTGCACCAAAATACCATAATGACACCAATAGTACAACCCAATGGAGATTAATTAGTAGCAACCATAATAATCGCAGTAAAACAAGGAACGCATTAAATATCCATATGAATATATTTATTACTATAATTCCTAAATTTACAAGTAAATTTATAGCAGGAATGCCCGTATTTACGGTTCCTATCCCATTAATACTCATTGAGTATGTATTAGAGTTTTTTCTTCTTCTTTTCTATCACTTATTTAAATAAACAAACAATTCATCAACAAGCAGATTGTGGCAATCAATTGGTTGGTCGATTGTTTCGTTAATTGAAAATACCAAAGTCACCACCACTACTACTATTACTTAAATACATAAATTACCAATAATACACTGAAAAATATAATGTTTCTATTTATTTATTTCTTTCTTGTACAATCACAATGCACATCAACATCTTTTTTACAATTACACTGTTTTTTACATGCATGTGGGACATCGATGTCGTCCAGCAAAAACATTAATAATGATAAACATCGATGACAACAAAGATGATTGCAGTCTAGAGATAATGGCACTTGGATAAAATTATCCCACCAAGGACTCCCAGCAATCGGCATCCAAGTATCAGAACTTCGTGAATACCATGTATAACCTTGATGAAAGATCGCATGTGCCCCCTTAGAATCTATTCCACATTCAATACATTTTGCATTTTTTGGACTAGGTAACTTAATATCCATTGTGATGTTTCAGGATTTGTGTGTATGTGATAATATAATTTAAAATAAAAATTAATTTTATTTTATTGTAATTCATTTTTGCTTAACATGGTGACCACAATAATACCTGTCATTTTTCTTCTCTTTATTAGCAGTTGTTATGGCAATAATATTACTTATATAGATAGTGGGGCTATCCTGGTTGGCATGTCTTTCGGGGACAAAATTGTAATTCCACTTCAACATTGTTCTAATCCTCAAGATTGCTTCGCAATTATATGGTCTATTTATATAATACCCGGCGTGACTTATGTGGCTGTATTACCAAAAGGACCTTAATTATATAACAATTAACAATAAACATTCTTTTATTTTAATTGTATTCAATCTTAGTCACTGAAATAAGCTTCTTCTATCGGTTGTTGAATTTCCAATCGTATTTGTGTTAATTTAGTTAATATATCAACGTTCATATGATTATTATAACCATTACAATGTGATGAATGTATCTTTAAATATTGTAAATTAGTGAGTTTTAGAATACTTTCCGTATTAAATTTGTATTTTTTGTCATTAGATAACGTAAATTGTCCAATATTCAGCGATGTTAACTTAATAAGACAAGATATACTTTCATTTGTGATAAAGGAATTGCTACTTGACTGTCATGAACTGAAGCTGAAGTTACAATTGCACTTACTGGAATATCTCCGTCGGTGATTCCATATTCCAATCCGCAATCTTCGCAAAACGCTGCTCTCGCTTCGTTCATTTGAGTCGTCCTGTCTGTTCGG
>SDBT01011553.1_pt1 | contig 14204 bp, 13 predicted proteins | sample 2277101 | NCBI WGS metagenome assembly SDBT01 (sample SAMN10404973, study PRJNA504765) | marine sediment metagenome | isolation source: marine sediment core GS10_PC15, 103 cmbsf | place: Arctic Ocean: Southern Knipovich Ridge | collected 2010 | reverse complement strand
ACTTATGATCTTCTAATAACCTATGAGGGTTATGATGATTATGCGGATGAAGTTCAGGTTGGCAGTGTAAATCTCGATTTGGGAACTATTATCCTGATTGAAGTGACAATGCCGCCGGGAAACGTTGTATCTATTCAAAATGAAACAGGTACGGAAGTTGAACTTTTATGGAATTCTCCCGGTTCAGGTGGGGGAGTATTCCGTTATGATGATGATGAAATTATCGGGCATCTGGGTTTCAGTTCTACACCGCCCAATGGTGTTTTTGGTGCTGCGCATCTGCATCATGCCATAATACAGGAAGTTAGCTGGATGCTGAAATCCGATTATAACAGCCACGCAACTGCCAAGATTTTCTTATTTGGTCTGGATGTTTACGGAATACCAGATCAATCGGATTTATTACATCAATCTGCCTTGCTGCCAAATGTGGATGATGAATGGAATATATATGAACTTGCAGATCCCATCGAAGCTCCCAATGGATTTCTGGTCGGTGTCTGCACTCCGAATCTTTATACTTCCATCGGATTAGATGATGGAATTGAAGAACCCTGGATTTTCCAGCCTGAAACACAGTTCAGCATTACCAATTGGATAGATGATGATGAAGAATGGGTCGATATCGGTGATTTCGGTTTTGAAAATAATATGGCTATCAGGGCTTATGGAATCGATCTGGGCATTATTTCAAGGGATTCAAAGAAACAACTGAATCCTCCAAACAGAGTTTTCGAAAGTTATAATGTTTATCGTTTCTTAGAAACAAACCAGAATAATCCGGACGAATGGGATTTGATAGGACCTTCAATAATAGATACTTTTTATACTGATACAAGCTGGGCTCAACTTTCAAACGGTGTTTATCAATTTGCAGTCACGTCGGTTCATACGAATGGAGTTGAATCAATTGCAGCTTTTTCGATTCCTGTGGAGAAAACACAAGCAAGCAATGATCCTGATTTAGTAGAGATAACTCAAACAAAATTATTGGGAAATTATCCCAATCCCTTCAATCCGGAAACGACTATTTCTTTTAATATCTCTCGCAAAGACGCAAAGGACGCCGAGAACACGGAGTTAATAATCTATAATCTCAAAGGGCAGAAAATTAAAACATTTGATGCGTTCCCAAACGGGAGTTTGGGAACAAGGCGTGTTGTGTGGGATGGAACTGACGAAAATAACCAACCTGTTACATCAGGAATTTATTTCTATAAACTGAAAGCAGGTGAAATCGAAGAAATCAGGAAAATGATCCTCCTGAAATAGTGACATATCCAGCAGCTGCCGGATGTGAAAAATTGGTTTGAAACCCGACTCGGGTTTTTTTATAATTTTTTTTACCTCCCTCGTTCCAATGCTCCAGCGTTGGAATTTATATGGTAACGCTCCTGCGTTAAATGAAATATGTTAAAAAAGTAAAACTTTTGCAAAATTGCGTTCCAAGTAAAACTTGGAACGAGAGAAATAACTATACAATAATCATTCTAAAATCAATTTCTGAAATGATTAATATTTGTCTATTACTGATGAATACAATCTAAAAAAACATTCCCTGATCAGAAATTGGATTGACAAATAAGATGCATTTAATAATTTTATTTTGGAAATGGAAACTCAGAAGAGAGTAAATTCAAATTGTGAGATTATTATAATTAATAAGTACTCGAATAATAATACAGGGAATCAACCAGAATCCATAAAAAATACAATTATAAATTTCCATATTTTTTTTAAACTTTCAAAAAGATCAAACAATTGTAAAAATCGGTTTACTTAGTTTTAAAAAAACTAATGAGAGCAGACCTTATTCTTATGGATAGAATGAACAAACCATATTTCTTTCTAGCACTTTTAATAATTTTGATACCAGTTCTTGGGAGGTTGGCATTAAATAATTTTGATGCATCAGTTTTTATTGTAGCTGGCAAACAATTCGCTAGTGAAACAAAACTCCCAAGCAGCATAAAAGTATTTGATAGTCCCGGATATGATGGTCAGGTGAATTTTAAGATTGCCTTAAATTTATTTTCAGAAACACCTGAGGATGGAAAAGCTTATCAAATTTCATCATACAGAAAGCAAAGGATCCTTTATCCAATAGTCTCCTGGATAGCAGCGCTTGGTAAACCAGAAGCGTTACCAACAGCTATGATTATTACTAATTGTCTTTTCTTTTTGGGTGTGTGGTTTATCTTTTTCCGTATTTGTAAAAGATACCAGATTAATTTACTCTATAGTATTCTACCATTATTATATAGCGGATTTCACATGAGTCTTGGGCGAGATTTAGCCGAGCCCATGGAAGCTTTTTTTGTTCTTGGATTGCTTTTTTTTATCACTTTTAAAAGTAGCATTTTATTTTGCATCTGGGCTACCTTAGCATTTTTGACAAAAGAGACCACAATAGTATTTATTTTACCAATTACAATTTTTCTGATATTGAATAAACACCGTAGTAAGACTCTAAATTGGAAATTTTTAGCTTTGCTTTCATCTCCATATATAATTTTTTTCGTTTGGAAGTTTTATCTATATTATCATTTAAACGAACATTCTTTAATACAGGGAACAGCAAATTTGGGATTTCCTTTTTTTGGATTATTTAAAGGACTTTCTCAGTATTTTAATGATATCTCATTAAAAAGCATGTTGGCTTTTTCAGTTGCACTATTGCATCTAACATGGCTCATCTGGTTAATATTTATAGTATATCCGTATATCAAAAAATCATTTCTCGATAAATCATATAACAATTATCCGGAAATAGCGTGGACATCATGGCTGGTATTTTCAATATTCTTTTCAGAAAAAATATTTGAAGATGACTGGTCCTTTGTAAGAGTTTTTACATCTTTCTGCACCATTTCTTTCTTTATACTATTTTTGAATAGACATAAATTTAATAAATATTTTTGCATCTCTACAGTTTTTTTGTTTTTGCTTACTACTTTCAGGTTATGGTTTTTTCCATAAAACTGTAAATTAAAGTGTTTTTTTAATACTATCAGCGTTTATAGTATAATTTATCAAAAAAAATTTGGAGCTTAAAAGATGATAAAGAAAAAGATTTTGATAACTGGTGGTGCAGGTTTTATTGGCTCTCATCTATGTGAAAGATTATTAAGTAAAGGCAATGAAGTTTTATGTGTTGATAATTTCTTTACCGGAACAAAAAGAAATATCTTACATTTAATGAAAGAACCATATTTTGAAGTTATCAGGCACGATATTACTTCTCCTTTATTTGTTGAAGTTAACGAAATTTATAATCTTGCCTGTCCTGCTTCACCCTTAAATTATCAGTTTGATCCGGTTCAAACCATTAAAACATCTGTTCACGGTGCTATAAATATGTTGGGTTTGGCAAAAAGGTTGAAAGTTAAAATTCTTCAAGCATCAACAAGTGAAGTATATGGAGATCCGGAAGTTCATCCACAAGTTGAGGAATATTGGGGAAAAGTAAATCCGATCGGAGTTCGTTCTTGTTATGATGAAGGTAAAAGATGTGCAGAAACTTTGTTTTTTGATTATCACAGGCAAAATAAATTGAAGATCAAAGTAGCAAGAATTTTTAATACTTATGGACCTAATATGCAACCGGATGATGGTAGAGTTGTAAGCAATTTCATTGTTCAAGCTCTTAGGGGGGAGGATATAACAATTTATGGAGATGGTTCACAGACGAGAAGCTTTTGTTATGTTGAAGATATGGTGGATGGTTTAATTAAGTTGATGAATTCAAAAGAAAAGATTACAGGACCCATCAATTTGGGAAATGAAGAAGAAAGCACAATAAAAGAACTGGCATTGAAAGTATTATACTTAACAAATTCAAACTCGAAAATTATTTATAAACCTTTACCTCAGGATGATCCAAAGAACAGATGCCCGAATACGGATAAAGCAAAAAACATATTGAAATGGAGAGCAAAAACTCCATTGGATATCGGACTTAAAAAAACTATAGAGTATTTTGAAAATCTTTTGAGAAGGAGCTATAAATGAGTCGGTTAGCAGCGATTCTCATAACATTATTTTGTGCATTACTTGCATCTTTAGGACAAACTTTCTTCAAAATTGGTTCTAAAACTGTGAATGCCAATCTAATTTCATGGATTACTAATTGGCGAATAATATTAGGAATGTGTCTTTATGGATTATCAGCCATTTTATTTATTATAGCATTAAAGCATGGAAAACTTTCTATTTTGTATCCCATTATTGCTTCAAGTTATATTTGGATTATGATGATTTCACATTTTATCCTCAAAGAACAAATAAATTATTTTAATTGGATTGGAGTTTTTCTAATTATTTGTGGAGTATTTATGATTGCTTTAAAGGGAGGAATAAATTGAAACTATCTGTTGTGATGCCGGCATACAATGAGATTGATACCATTGAGGAAATAATCTATAAAGTGCAAGCAGTTGATTTGGATAAAGAGATAATCATTGTTGATGATGGATCAACGGATGGGACTAAAGAATTTCTGATAAAATTACAGGAAAACAAAGGAGAAGTAAAATTTGAAAAGATAAATAAATTTATTAATGTTGATAATATCAGAATCTTTTTTCAACCGAAAAATAGAGGTAAAGGTGCAGCTATAAATCGTGGTTTCAGAGAAGTAAAAGGAGATGTTGTTGTCATACAAGATGCTGATCTTGAATATGATCCTCATGAATATGTAAAACTAATAAAGCCCATTAAAGAAGGTTTTGCTGATGTTGTATATGGTTCAAGATTTATAGGTGGTGCTCCCCATAGAGTCCTTTTTTTCTGGCATTCTATTGGTAACAGATTTCTTACTTTTTTATCTAATATGTTTACAAATTTAAATCTTACTGATATGGAAACGTGCTATAAGATGTTTAGAAAAGAAGTGATACAAAAAATTGAAATAAAAGAAAAAAGGTTTGGAATAGAACCTGAAATAACAGCCAAAATATCAAAAATGAATGTAAGAATTTATGAAGTTGGAATTTCATATTATGGAAGAGAATATGAAGAAGGAAAGAAAATAGGGTGGAAAGATGGATTACGAGCAATCTATTGTATTATTAAATATAATTTTTCGAGAAATTAAACAAATTTTTTATTCTAAGCTGTTCTTGAATCTTATTAAAATAAGTGTGATGAACCAGAAAAAATGTATTATCATATAAAAGTGAAAATATGAACAAGAAATCAAATTCCATTTTAATTATTGTTCCAGCGTATAATGAATCTCAAAATATTGTAAATGTAATCGAGTCTTTGAAAAAGGAAAATTCAGATTGGGATATTATTGTAATTAATGATGGCTCGATCGATAACACAGGAGAGCTTGCAGAATCAACCGGAAAAGCATTTGTGATAAGTTTCCCTCACAAACTTGGGATTGGAAGTAGCGTTCAAACGGGTTTCAAATTTGCCAGGAAGTATCATTATGATTTCGCTTTACAATTTGATGGAGACGGGCAACATAAAGCAAATGAAATTAATAGACTATTAGAAGTTCTCGAAAATAATCAAGCAGATGTAGCAATCGGTTCTCGTTTTTGTAAGAAGTCCTTTGGTTTCAAAACTACATTTTTGCGTTATGTTGGAATAAGAATATTTGAAATAGTAAATTCCATTTTAATTAAACAAAAGATTACAGATAATACTTCTGGTTTTCGTGCTTACAATCAAAAAGCAATAAATTTTCTTGCTGAATATTATCCTTCGGATTATCCGGAACCGGAAGCAGTTATTTTATTAGGGAAAAACGGTTTCAGAATAAAAGAAGTTTTTACTGAAATGCAACAACGACAGGGTGGGATTTCCTCCATATCTGGTTTTAATACAATCTATTATATGATAAAAGTTTTGCTTTCGGTTTTTTTAACTTTTACCCGTCCTAAAATAATTAAGAATGTACAAAAAAATATTATTAAAATTATTTAGAAAAAGGAAAAAACTATGAATAATGTTTTCAATGCTAATAGGATACAATATATTGCAGTTGCTTGCAGTATTGTTCTGTTGATCATTATCTTTGGATTAACACGCAAAAAAAAAATAAGGGAAGAATACTCATTACTTTGGTTAGTTTTTTGTTTTATTTTTCTTATATTTTCTATCTGGAGAAAAGGATTAGATTTTTTTGCTAGTTTTGTTGGGATTAATTATCCGCCTTCATCTTTATTTTTGATTTTTGTTTTAGCAATCTTTTTGATATTGATTCAGTTTTCCATAATTATCTCGAAGCTGACCGAACAGAATAAAAATCTTACTCAAGAAATTGGTTTATTGAAATTGGAAATAACTGAGATTAAGAAAAAATTCAAACCTGGGCTGTAAAAAAAATTGTATAATCTTCTGAGAGAATGAAAAATCTCAAAAAATGCTTGGAAAGAGAATATAAAGAAATCGGTCTTTTTTTGTCAAAAAGGTGTAATTACAACTGTCCTTACTGCAGTACTAACATGAATATTTCAAAAAAAGAACTTGATAATGAGGATTATAAAAAAATACTAGATTCTTGCAAAGATCTTGGAGTTAAATGTATTATTATATGTGGGGCTGGAGAACCATTACTTGACCAAAATTTGTTTGAAATTATTAAGATAGCTAGAAGTTATGGTATAAGTGTTAATATAACTACTAATGGTTATTATTTGGAAAGAAAGACAATTGAGTTTTTATATGAAAATAGAGTTTCTTTGTGTGTTAAATTGCATAGCTTGAACGAAGAAAGATATTTACAATTATCTAGAATAAGGAAAGGCCCAAAATGGGTCAATTATAATTATTCTAATAAAATTATAAAACTACCATCTTTTCTTGTTGATTTGTTAAAGTCTAATTATTTCACAAGATCAAATAAAGATGAATTTTATTTCCCACCTATTTGTATAGAAACAGTAATAACAAGAATAAATTATTATGAAATCCCTGCACTAGCGAATCTAGCCAAATTACTTAAGATTCAATTCTTTGTGGAACCTTTGATTTTAATTAATAATGCTGAACTTAATAAAAAGGATTTAGTTGTTTCTGAAAATAAACTAAATAAATTATTTTATCGACTTTTATGGATTCAAGGATTAAATTTTTTCTTAGGAGAAGTATTTCATAAATGCATGATGCAGAAAAATTTTCTTATTACTAACTATGGAGATGTAAGTAACTGTATAACTGCCTTAAGAACTTTTGGGAATATTAAAGATGATCCATTAAAGGATATATTGCGTAGAATGAAACCTCCTAAGTTTCATTGCCATTTAGGATTTAGAAGATGCCCTACCAGGTATTATATTTATAATGAACTTAAGAAAAATTGAAAATAAAGTAATTCTGCCTTCAATGACTGGGATAACAAAACCAGCATTTAGGAATCTTTGCATTAAATTAGGCGCAGAATTAACATTTAGCGAATGTATTGATGTTGAGCGTTCGTTGATTAATGGATACTTAACTGGTCTTGCAGTGCAAAAAATCTATCTAAACAAGATTAATGGGCTTAATGGGGTGCAATTGATTGATAATAATGCAGATAGACTAAAAAAAATGGTAAAGATAGTCGAGCCATATTGTGATGTTTTAGAGCTGAATTTTGGCTGTCCTATAGGTTGGGTTATGCGTTTAAAGAAGGGTGCATATTTTTCTTCCAGACCAAACGAGGTTAATAAGCTTTTATCTAAAATTATCAAATGTACAAATAAACCTATTATTGCAAAATTTAGAATCGATTCAGATTTTAACAATACTATTAAGTTTGCTAAAATATGTGATACGTTAGGATTAGCTGCTATTCACATACACATACGTACAATTGAAGATTGGTTTTGCGGTGAAACTGATCCTAAGATATTTAGAGAGATTAAAGACAAAATAGAAATTCCAATTATTGGAAATGGAGGAATCAAGAACAAGAAAGATATATGCAAATTCTTAAATTCTGGATGTGATCTTGTTTCTGTCGGGCAATCAAGTATATACAATCCTCTTATTTTTTCAAAGAGGATATGTATTAGTTTTTTTTGTTCATTACTGCACTATTATCTTGTTGACTTTTTGGAGAATCATACTCTTTTATTAGATATCAATAAACAAAAAGACGGGCTGCAATACAAACTGTGTGTTAGATTAAAATATGTAATGGGTATTCTTTCGCGATTAAAAAGAAAACTGATTAGTTAGGATAATAAAACTAAAGAGTTTGTAAAATGGTAATTGAAAGAAAAATCAGAACAGCATTTCAGGAATTGAAGAGAGTTATTTATGTTAGGAGATTGCTAAACAATAGATTCTCATCAAGAAAAAAATTACGAAAAATACAAATAGAGAAATTTAGGAGATTATTAATTCATGCTTATAGGAATGTTCCTTTTTATTATGAAAAGTATAAACAAGTAGGAATAAATCCTTATTCTATTAGGATAGAAAAAGATATCTTGAAGATTCCTGTTTTGACAAAAGAAGAAGTAAGAGCAAATTTTCCAGACAGAATTCTTGCGAAGGGAGTGGATATAAAAAAGTGTGTGATTGACCATACCAGCGGCTCAACATCTAAGCCATTAAAATATGCAATTAATTATCAGAATCAAGCAGTGAGAGATGCAGTTCATGAATATGTCAGGAGAATTGCAGGATGGAGGAAAAATCATCTCCTGATAAATTTGCGAACACCTCAAGACAAAAATATTGATAAATTATATGGCAAAAAGATAATCTTTAAAATTTCACCACATTCAGATATAGCAGTCCATATGCAGATATTTGATAGATTAAAACCAGATTTTATAGTAGGAGAACCATCTTTTTTGTTCAAGATAGCTATAGAATTAGATAAATCAAATTATTTATTCAAAAAACCTGTAAAAGGAATAATTTCTACAGGCGAGCTGTTAATTCCTGTAATGAAAAATAGGATAGAGAAATCCTTTAATGCAAAGGTGTTTGATTCATATGGATGCGGAGAAACAGTGGATATTGCATGCGAGTGTAAAAGGCATAATGGTATGCATGAAATAATGGAGCATGCATATATTGAAATACTTAAAGGCAATGAACCTGCTAAAGAAATGGAGCCTGGAAAAGTTTTAATTACTGATTTAGACAATTATGCAATGCCTTTTATAAGATATGATGTAGGAGATGTAGCTAGAAGATCTTACGAATTCTGTAGTTGCGGGATAACAAGTCCGTTGATAAAAAATATAGATGGAAGAGTACAAGATTTTCTTGTATCTAAAGATAATAAACTTATACCTCCTTTTGTATTTACAGGTATTATCTCTCCATTTTGTAATGAACCTCTTAGGTCAATGATTGATCAGTATCAGATAGTTCAGGATTCCCAAAAGAACATAACACTGAATATAGCAACACAAAAGAAAATCAACAAAAATACAAAAGAGGGATTGATAAAGTTTACAAAACAGAAGTTAGGTAATGTAAAAGTGATGATTAAGATATTAAAGAAGATACCTCAGGAAAAATCCGGAAAATTTAGATGTGTTATATCAAAAGTAAAAAAGGATTTGGAATTTGCTTAATATGGAAAAACCAGAAATCTCAATAATAATCCCATCATAACAAAGGACAAAGAACTTTAAGGTGGTGTTTAGATTCTGTATTAGATCAAACATAAAAAAATTATGAAGTTATTGGAAAAAATTAAGAACAGAAGTTTGATAAAAGATTTTTTTAATTTGTTAAAAGATTAAAAAGCAAATCGGAAAATGAAGAAAAATCTACTTGTAACTCTGGCTGATAAGAATTATATTGATCAGGCAAAACAACTTTTTTCCAGTGTTTACTGGAATGCGGGTTGGAAAGGGGATTATATGCTTTTAGCTCATGAAATCCCCGATGAAAAACTGATGTGGTTTAGAGAGAAAGGGATATTAATCAAGAAATGTGATTCTCATTTAACCTATGACTTTGGAAGACCTTCTGCATCTTTAAGTAAATTTTACATCTTTACTACAGAGTTTAAAAAATGGAGTAATATCGTATATTTGGATGGTGATATTATTATAAGAGCTTCAATAGATAATTTAACAAAAGTCAAAGGTTTTGCTGCAGTTCCAGACTTTGGTAAACCCAAACTAGCTGATCAATTATTTGGAATAATAAAAAGAGATAAAAGAATTTATGATGAACTTTCAGAAATATATGATTATCGTGAACCTTCATTTAATGCGGGCGTACTTGCTTTTAATACAGATGTCATTAAAAAAGATACGTTTGATGGCTTACATAAATTAGCAAGTAAGTATTATCAACATGGTCTTGTTGACCAGCCTATACTAAATTTGTATTTTTGTAAGAAGTGGGTGAGATTGTCTTATGTGTTTAATGTTCAAGTAGATTTTATTACTCATGCTTATAAACTGAAAAAGATTGATGGAGCTATTATTCATTTTACTTGCAAACCAAAACCCTGGGTCACAAGAAAATATTATGATGAATGGAAACATAATCTGGATTTGGCAGATAAGATTGATCTAAGTGAAATTCCTCCTGCTAAAAAAAAATGGATACAAAATGAGATTAAGAAATATAATTTTTCTATTTATGTGAAAAATATTTTTTATTTATTAGATAAACAAATCGGTCGAGTAGGAATATTTCTTAAATCTCATTTCCCCAGTCTATATAAAAAACTAAAGAAAATGATTTATTAATTTTTTTAAAATGAGTGAATTTTAATCAATTTAATATGAAAAATCCAAAAGTTTCAGTAATAACCCCGGTTTATAACGGACAAAGAACATTAAGACTGTGTTTAGATTCTATATTAGATCAAACTTATAAAAATTATGAAGTTATTGTTGTTGATAATAATTCTACTGATAATACTAAGAATATAATAAAAGAGTTTCAAACTAAAAACAAAAAAATAAAATATACCTTTGAAAAAGAGCGCAAAAGAGGAGCTGCTAGAAATACCGGTGAAAAATTAGCAAAAGGTATCATTGTAATTATGACTGATTCAGATTGTATAGTTTATCCAAATTGGATAGAAAATATAATTAAGCCTATCATAAATAAAGAATGCGATGCAGTGCAAGGATTTGAAGAAAATATAATAAATAACTTTTGGGGCACAAATATTCAAAAACAAAATGAACGAAGAATTATGTATTTAGAAAAAAAGAAGGATGCAATAGGAATGATTGACACAAAAAACTTTGCAATATCTATGAAGGCACTTAAAATTATTGGGTTTACAAACAGGAAATACTTTAGTGGAAATGATACAGATCTCTCTATAAGATTCCAAATGCAGAACTTGAAATTAAAATTCCTCTCTAATATTAAAGTAAAGCATTTTAATCCATTCTCATGCAAAGATATTATGAAAAGATATTTTAATCGTGCTGCTTGGTGTGCAAAGATATCAAAAGATCATAAGCACTATCTAAAGCATACTTCTTTCCTTAAACAAACAAACCAGACTATCTGGACTTTCTGTAAATTTTTTCCTGGTTTATTAAAAACACTCTTAATCTATGGTCCTGGTTATACATACTTTGATTTTATTACAGGAATCTCATGGCGTGCTGGTCTGCTTTACGAAAAGCTGAACTCTAAGAAAACAATCAAAAGCAAATAAAATAAATTCACATAAAATGGAAATACTTTATTTAACTTGCACTCCTCATCAGGTTCATCAAACATTTGCAAAAAGTCTTAACTCAAAAACCAAAACAGTTCCTTTTGTTAGATTTTTAATACATTCAAATAAATATAAAATACTTGGAAAATTATATCCCTTAATTGCTTTTCTCTATAGTCTTTTTATGAAAGTAAAAGAAGACATTCTTTTCATAGAGGGTGCTGCCACACTATTTTTTCTTCCAATATTAAAACTTAAAAACAAAAAACTAAAAATAATATATCTTGATGGTGACCTTACTTTACAAGTAATTTCAAAACGAAAACACACTAAAATTATAAATTTTTATTTAAAGCAAATAGATGGAATTATATCTCTTTCAGAAACAAACAAAAAATATGCTTCAAAACTTCTTACTGTTCCTATTGAAACAGCATATCCTTTTCCAAAAGAAGTAAAAGAACAAAATTTTAAAAGAAAAAATTATGCATTATATCTTGGAAGACTTTCTCCTGAAAAAAATCTTTCAAGAGTAATAGAATTTTCAGAAAAATCTCCTTATATTAAAAAACTTATTATTTACGGAGATGGGCAATTAAGAAAATATGTTTTAAAAAAATCCCAAAATAATCCCAAAATAAAATATCTTGGAAATATCTCTAATGTTTCTGAACCCTTTTCAAAATATAAATTTTTCCTGCATTTAACTGAAACAGATTCATATCCTTGCACAGTTTTGGAAGCTGCTCTATGCAAATGCTATCCAATAATATCAAAAAAAATAGGAAGCAGTTTTCTTTTTAACAGTAGATTTATTATTACAGATATTAATGATGATGAAGAAATAAATAAGAAAATCAAGTGGATTTTGGAAAATGAACAAAAAGCAAAAAAACTGCTTGAACAATCAATTAAAAAAATCCCAACAAGAGAACAGACATTAATCAATTTCAAAGAAAAATTTCAAAAGCTTTTGAACAGGATAAAATGAAACAAAAGAAAATATTAGTTATTTCCCCAGTTCCAACTCATCCGCAAAATGGTTGAAAGAGATATTCACAATTTTTTTTTTAGATAACGAGTAATTATTACTTGTAATAGGATATATGAGATTCATTTTGAGATAGAATTAAAACTCTTTTTGAAACCTGAAATTCTTGATAATTTTGTCAGTATTATATTGGAGATTGGCGAACGTTTTGTCATGAGAAAGAGGTGTACTGAATGTTCCTCCTTCTCTTCCAATATTGTTTGTTCTGGATAGTATTGGTTTTAAGGCTTTCAATTCAAATTCTTTAAATGCTCCTTGAATTGCCCAATCCCAACCTTTTTTTTTATAGTACTTCTTACCAAGCGAATCATTAAACCAGTATTTTTTGAACAATTGATTCCAATTTTGTTTGAAACAGCACCACCCATAGCCATCAAATCTCGAAATTTCAATAATTTGATCCGGTTTTCCCGGATTGCTGTCGTAGGCAAATAATCCATAAACAGTGTACAAGGTTGAATTGAGCTGAAAAGTATCATAATACCAATTTGCTAAATTTATCATATCCGGTGAAACAATCAAGTCATCTTCAAGATGAATATTAAATTGACTCCCTGTATTAAAAGCAGTCTGTATTATATTATAAGGATTTTTTCTAACTCCAAGTTTTTTCTTATTGATTATAATCGTTTTATCTACGAAATCTATATTTTTGCACAGGTTTAAAACTTCATCGTTTTTTGGTTCAATACCGCAAAATAATTTGAATTCGTCTAAATTATTTCTTCTTAAACTATCTAATAATTCTTTGAGATATTGTGGTCTGTTGGCAACGGGTAAAGTTATTGTTTTCATCTGATAGCCTCCTTAAATCCAGAATCAAATATGCTTTGATAGCCATTTCTAACTGTTATTCATTTACTTTAACATTCTTCTTTATATAAATTATTTTTTTATTTTTCTGATTAAATGTCAAAAGATTTAAAATTAAATAATGTTTAAATCTTTTTTTAATTGACTAATATTTTCATTATCAAATTTATAAGTCGTTCGGTTGTTGTCAAAAATTTTATATAAGATAGAGTGAGATATGATACAAAACAAGTATAAAGGGTTGTTATAAACAAAATGCATAAACATTTTGTAAATATCGTTTGGGTATATTTTGCCACCTTTTTAGTTATTCCAATTACTTATGCGATAAGAGTCATTTATGCGCAAAATTTATCTTTAGAAGATTTCGGGATATTTTACGGCTTATTTGGTTTTTTTGTGCTTTTTGGTTTTTTTCGTGATTGGGGAATGAACAGTGCTGTTATTTATTATGCAAATAAATATCATGTAGAAAAAAGATATGATAAGATAAAAACTCTGTTTTGGTTTAACCAGGTTATACAGTTTGGACTTTCATTAATTATCGGATTAATTCTTTTCTTGTTCAAAGAATTTATTTTTTCTGCTTTTTATCCATTAGAACAGAACGTTTCAAGTATATTTCCAATATTCATTCTTTATTGGATTACATTTACAATTTATTCGACAAACTCAATTTTTTTTACTATTTTTCAAAATCAAAAGGCAAATGCTTTTTTGAATATATTATACTTTTCT
>SDBT01011552.1_pt1 | contig 14204 bp, 11 predicted proteins | sample 2277101 | NCBI WGS metagenome assembly SDBT01 (sample SAMN10404973, study PRJNA504765) | marine sediment metagenome | isolation source: marine sediment core GS10_PC15, 103 cmbsf | place: Arctic Ocean: Southern Knipovich Ridge | collected 2010 | reverse complement strand
TTTTTTGCATGAGAGGAAACAACCCCCTTGATCCCCCTTTTTTAAGGGGGAATTGCAGTGATAGCAACCGTTTACGCCATTTGCCGTTGATCTTATTTTTAAAAAACCTACCCCTCACAGCCCTTGAAAAGGGGGCTGGGGGGATTTTCCGTTGCCAATAACCATGATCTATAATAGAATGAGTCACAACGTTATGACGTAAAATGGAGAAGTTAATTAACCTGTAATCTAAGCGTTTATTTTGATTTTGTCATCTGGGATTGCAGAAACCTGCTCACGTTTCTATGTCCCGTTCTGATCTCCGCGTCCTGATCATATACTCGTGAATTTGCCGTTGGGGCATCTGTCAATTCCAGCATCAGCGTGCGTTTATAGTCGATCTCCCTCAACGCCTGGAAGACGTCCGCCCAATCGATATTTCCCATACCCGGCGGCATGTGATCGTCCCGTTCACCCAGATTATCCTGTAAATGGGTAGTCAGAAGCAGTGAGCCAGCCATTCTTATGGCGCGCCCGGCTCCCAGATCACCCAGATTGGCGTGGCCTGTATCCACGCAGATGCCGATATTTGGCATATCAACAGCACGCACAAGTTCCAGAATGAAATTCATACGCTCAATACTGCGGTCATTCTCCAGCGCGATGCTAACATTTCTCTCCGCTGCATACTGACAGACCTGTTCCAGTATGCGGCAGGCGTTCTCATGGCTGTGATTCCACATATGCAGGACATTCACTCCTGCTCCCAGAGCGGCGGAAATATCAACACAATGGCGATTCGCTTCCACTGCTGCCTGTACCGTATCACCAGTGTTAAATCCGCCTGTGCCAGCCGCATGACATGACCAACTGTTTATGCCTATCTTCCGGGCATATTCGCCGATCTTTGTGGCATCAAGCGTCGAGAGATGATATATGTGTGAATACTCCACATCGGTATAGCCGATCTCTGACAGTTTTTCCAGCGCGTCCATTATCTTCTGCGGACTGAATATCCAGCCCCCAGTTTTTCTCTCATTTATGTCTGGATAAAGGGTATTACAACCGATTCTATGATTTTTCATAACTTTCCCGCGGCGGGACGCCGCGCTTCCTTTCCTTGTTTTTGACCGATCATTTAGTTTTGTGATCCTGGTGTAAGATAGTGAAGATGCTGACCGAATTTGGAGTATCCACGCTTTGAATTCACGCCATTTTCAGTATACCGCTTTCCGATGTTTTGTCAACAATAATCAAAGGACATTATTGGAAATAGCTGCATTAAGTGATTATAAATAAATTTTTTGCGGTAACCGGTCGGGACAGGAATGTCCCGACTATCGTAAACACAGCCGATAGGCGGGACATTCCTGTCCCGCCTCGTTATGAAAAGCGCGAGAAAATTATTGGCAATCACTTAGCTAGACTTGCTCATCAAGTGGATGGTAATCAAGCCCGGTGATTACGTTGTCTGCTACTTGAATCAACCGATACCCTGGCTTGCTCTTATCGTTACCTTCCGGCCCCAAAGATGGCGTTTGCATAATGACCGGCCGATGTTCTTGCCACCAGTTTTTGCAGTCGTCCACTCCATCTAAATCGTGAGCATAATCATCTGTGTAAATCCCGATTTTGTTCGGGTGGAAGAAGCGAATTGGTCTCCCAACATGCGCCCGGTACTTTTTGAGCCGAAAGGCGAGGTCACAATGTGTATGCCCGCACAAGACCAGATCGACAAGTTCATCGAATTCGTTTGCGCCAGCGAGAAGATTAAGGAATTGATGCCAGTTCCAGGATATTGACGCGGCGCTCAAATCTACGTCATCCATATCAATCCAGGGAGTCTTTCCATCGCGCCGCCGTTGGCTTTCACAATAATCCTCTATATTGATTTTAGGTGGCTTATTGACAGGCGGGGAGTGCATGGCAATGAAAGTAAGTCCAGAATCTGTCCCGTCAAGAGCGCGATTTGCCCAATCAATTTGCTGGGCAAATAATCCCGATGATTCTGGACCGCCGCCAATAATCCCACCGAGGGCTTCTCCAATTTCCTGCAATCGCATGAGATAGTATGTTAAAGCTGCACGCCAGCCTTCCATCATTGCCTTTTTGATGCCACCAATTATAAGCTTCATGGCGCTATAGGCATTGAATGCATCTTCACCGGAATCCAGACAAATCATCCGATGATTGCCGAGATTGACAGCATAATCCAGACACGGGTTGAAATTCAGGAGGTAATCGCGAACCGCATAGATATTTGCTTCCAGTTGTTTGGGAAATTTGATATCAGGTTCTTTCCCATCGAATTGCTTGAACTCCTTTTCCTTTAATCCGTATTCTTTCCATCTGGCGCCGCCGTCGGAAAGTCCATAATGGTTAAAGCGAAAATCATGATTCCCAAGCACGGTAAAAATGGGCACTCGAAGTGGGATCTCGTCCCGACCTTCTGTTGTGGAGTATCCGGTCAAAATGTCGTGAAAAAGTCTCCAGTTCGTTTGTTTCTGCGCTTTTGCCTTTGCATCTAAGCTTGACTTAACATAGTCAACTAGGTCACCTGTCATGAGGATGAAATCAAGTTCACCTTTTCCCGCAAGCTCATTGGCTTCCTTGATAAGACTTCTCAAATGATCATTAAAATTGACATATCGTTTCCTGAAGTCTTTTCGCTCCTGATCGCTTTTCTTACTCGCCGAAATCATGTCAAATATCTGATCGTTCCGCTTCGCGATATGAAGATCGGTCACATGGATAAATTTGAACTCATCCCACGTACCTTTAGTAAGACAAACGGCATGGTGCTTGCGCTCGACTATACTCCCTTTATCAGGTGATAGTCGATCGAGATTATACAATCGGAAGGTGCGTTTGTCCGGCAGGGATGGTGGAACTTCGATGGTCAATGGTACCTCAAAGAACCACACAGGCGGTTCATAAATCTTCGTAGAGAACAGATGCCACCCGGGAATATCTATCCGATCAGGATCCGAAATATAGGGTTCGGCCTCTTTGCTCTCATAAGAAAGCAATTCAGTTGGATCACCAACCACGAGCTGATGCGTAGTTTCTTCGTTGCCTACCTCTGACAATACTAAGGTGTTATCCAGATTCTGGCGGACATCTTCAGGCTCCCCTGTTTTGCTAACGACAACAATTCTGAATTCACCGCTGTCTGATGTTACCCAGCAAGGCTGCCCCAAACATGGTCGAAAGAGTACCAGAGTGTGTTCCTGGAAGTGTTTTTCTAACGAATCAGAATCAACCCATTTGTCACTCTTCATTTTAAACTCCTCTCAGAAGTCAACCCATACTGTCAAAGTATTGGCACATATCAATATCAGGAAGGCACCCCGCCAAGTTGCTCCGCCGTGCGGATGAAGAAATCGACGTGCTCTGGAGAGACACATTTATCGCCTATGTAACATGCGTACATTGCCAAACGAGTTGCGCCGCTTTCCACTGCTTCCTCCATCTGTCTGCGCATTGTATCAAATCCCGCTATAACATGCACGCTCTGAACTCGCCACTGCCACGGCATCTGGAGATGTTTCTTCAGCATGTACGGCCGCAGTAATGGAGCGTGGGAAGGGTCAAAAAAGGAGAGCTTTACTTCATTGAGCAAAGGAAGATGGGATTCTGTGAGATTTTCGCAGTGAAGATGCCGCCCATCGTCTGTAAAGGCCTCGTAGATCCGATTCCAGTAGGGCAGGACAAACTCAGGCCACATTCCGGGACTGATAAGACTTGAAAGATCATCGCAGATGCCATGAGATTTGCCAACCTGGGATGAGCCTCTGACGAATCGCGTGAATTCAATTATGGATTTGGTGATCGCTCTGAGGAAACGTCTGCTCTTCTCTGGCTCCGCTATGAGTTCGGCGTAGAAGTCACTCCCATAGAGCAAAACCGCCGTGGTTATAGGGCCTTCAAGCCCCATGCTCGGCTGGATACTTCGGCCCATTATATCTCCCAGTCTTCTGGCGAAATCCTGTCTGTGCTTAACCCATTCGCACTCCGCAAAATCCACCGGCTTTTCGATCTGTTCTATTGCCTCGTCGATGCAGGAGAAGTTCACAGGTCTGGCGTTGGGTTCTCCATCGTCCTCTGGAAACCGGATTTCTGCGCCCAACGTGTTAAGATGTATGTAAGAGATCTGTGGCACAGCCGGGGATGGAAGATGAATTTTCTCTCCATACATCTCCCGCGCTATCCTGTTTCCCTCAGAATAGCATTTTGCCGCTACTACCGGATCGAGATACATATCCTTGAGCTTTTCGCCCACAAGCCGTGGGAGAACTCCAAAGGACAGAGCTACATAATAACGAAACATAAGCTATACTCCAAACTTGCCGTATTCAGCCACCAATTCCATCACACGGCAGTATTGCTGGAAACTGACGTTATCGGGTACAGAGTGATCCGAATGATAGATGTATCCGCCGCCTCGCTTCACAACCGGGATTTTGGTGGATATTTCGCGGAGTATATCATCCGGGTCTGGCGACGCCATAGCGCGGACATCGATCCCGCCCATGAACGCTATGCGATCACCATAATCCTTTTTCAACTTCAGCATATCATTCCCGGCCTTCACCTCAAGCGGCTGGATACAGTCAAAGCCGGCTTCGATGATGAGTGGGACGAACTCCATATTGTATCCACAGGTATGCAAAATCATAAAGAGACCGCGGCTCTTGAAGCAGTCGCAGATCAGCTTGTGCGCTGGCATCAGCAGTTCGCGATATGTCTCAGGCGCGAAGAAACCGCGATCTCTGTATCCCAGATCGTCAAAGACCCATCCGGCGTCAAATTCCATTCCCCGTCCCATCATTTCCTCCGCCATGTCCACGCAAAGCTGCGCATCGGTCATGAATATATCCTTTATCCAGTCAGGCTCCGTCATCATCTTTATCAGCGTCCGCTCAGGCCCCACCATATCGCATACCTTTGTGAACCCCGGCGCGAAGTTCATTGTGCAGAAGAAGCCTGCCTCGCGAGCCTGTTTATTAGCCTTTATCTGACCTTCCCAGTTCACTCTGGATTCATTCATCGCCATACGCGGCTTGTGTTCCTCCCAGATGGCTTTAGATGTTATGGTGAAGTCAATAAGCTCCGGCGTGGACGTCTTTTGCTTCCAGTTTTTCAGCATTGCGCCGTCGGAATTCGTGGCTATAGCGTATTCGTCCGTTTCCTCTATCACCTTCCTGGGTAATTGGAGTGAGTTATCGCTGCCGGAACCCCGGAACTCGAAGCCGAAGTATTGAGCGGGTGACTGATTTTCCGGCAAGCCCTCTTTACGCCACCGCTCCACAGTCGTTCCCCAGGGGCCATCGTGTATTGCGATCCTGTCAGCTTCTTTGTGCTGCAAAGCCAGTTCTACTCTCTCTTTTGATGTCATCTTTCCCCTCACATACCTTCCATCGAGCGCTGCGGAATCCAGGCTTACTAAGTAACTGGATAGAACTAAACACGAATTACACGAATTAAACAAATGACACGAATAATGCCCAATTTCATCTGGAAATGAGACTCATTTGCGCCGTTGGGTGGTTGCTGTAGTGGCGCACCTGCGTGTGCGCCTTGCATGTTGATAGCGACGATCCGGGACAGACACATAGGTCTGCCCCTACAATGTCATTCCCAATTGAAACAGGTATAATTCGCTAAATTCGTCCCATTCGTGTCATTCGTGATTTTCAGATAATATGAAATCCATTTTGCCCAACTACTTAATAAGCGAGAAAAGCGATATATGCTGTAATATCAATATGCCGATATTAACACAGACGCTCTGGTCGATCAAGGATTTAATGTTGATTATGATACCCAACGATGATATAATTCCATGAAAACGAGAAAGGAGATAAGGATTATGCAAAGCAGATCGATTATTTTATGGGTATTGTGCATCCTCGCTATGCTGTTCTGTTCCTTAGTGCAGGCCGCCGAGTGGAAGCTCATCTCCGCTGACACGCCAGAGGAGGGCGAGAGACCGAGAGGATGGATTAACCAACTGGCGCTCCATCCCACCAGATCCAACGTCCTCTATGCGGCAACTGAGGATTCTGGTGTTATCGTCAGCGAAGACAGTGGGATCAACTGGAAAAGCGCGTGGATACCCAAAAGGGCGGGGCTTACGCAGGAGTCAGATGTGGGTGTGTCCGGCTACCGTATAAGATGCCTGGCGATAGACCCCATCAGACCGGGAGTTATGTATGCAGGGATGGCTATGCTGGGAGTGTTTAAAACTACCGACTACGGCGACAATTGGGTCGAGATGAACGAAATGCTGCCAGATACCTATGCCAGAGCAATGGCTATTCACCCGTCCAAACCGGATACACTGTACCTGGGCACGTATGGAGGCGGTATGTATCAGCGCATCAGTGGCTCTTCCAGATGGAAAGAGACTATCGAAGGCATGAAGAACACCTATATCAGGGAATTGGTGATGGATCCCAGTGACCGGAATGTTATGTATGTCGCAACCAATGGCGGGATGTCAAAGAGCATCAACGGCGGAAATAATTGGACATCCATAAACAGAGGTCTCGCCACTCTTTACATACTATCTCTGGCGATGGACCCCGAGAACACCGGAATTCTATATGCCGGAACTGATGGCAAAGGTCTTTTCAAAACTGAGAACAGCGGAAGTGACTGGGTTAGCGTAGGTGGGGACATCTGGACAATCGAGGGACTGCCAAAGGGATTGGAGGCAGTGGTATCGTCTGTGATAGTGAACCCTGTCAATCCGTCCATCGTATATGCCGCGAATTCCAGTGGCATGTTCAGGAGTACGGACAGCGGACAGACGTGGAGTAAAATGAACGCAGGGCTGCCCGAAACTGACGTCAGAAGCCTGGCTGTTACACATACTGAACCCATAACTGTCTATGCAGGTATAGCGAGCGGCAGCATCTTCGCTTATACAGAGGAGTAGTGAATAAGCAAGTGGCTTGATGAATATTGGCCACAGAATTTCAGGGATGGTTCATTTTCCGATGGAATTAAGGTAACACTTTCTGAATATGGTTGAAAATCCCCCCAGCCCCCTTTTCAAGGGGGAGCAGGAAGTCCGCTCCACATTCGCTCTACAGGAGCGACAAACCTGCTATATGCAAGGGTTTATAGCTCCCACTTGAAAAGGGGGCTGGGGGGATTTTCGAGGATAGATCATACTCAAAAGTGTTACCATAATTGTGAACCATGCCGAAAAACACAGAAGAAATAGAGTTGAGATTATGGAAAGACAAACAAAAATTGTATGCACGATTGGGCCTGCTACTGATTCGCCGGATATGATTCGCCGGCTTATGGAAGCGGGAATGAACGTTGCCCGCCTGAATTTCTCGCATGGAACGCATGAGGAGAGTGCTCGCGTCATAAAGCTGATCCGTGAGATCTCTGCCGAACTCGGTCTGCCAATAGCCATCTTGCAGGATCTATCAGGTCCTAAGATCCGCACCGGTGAGATGGCTTGCGATTCTGCCGCAATGTTGATTGACGGTTCCGCTTTCACGCTTGTAGAGGATGAGATTCCGGGCGATGAGCATCGCGTTTCTGTTGATTATTTCGATGTGCTGGCAGAAAAATTAAAGCCCGGAGATGGGTTGTTTCTGGCTGATGGAACCATGCAGTTGAAATTCATGGATAGAGACAGGAAAGAGCTTAGATGCAAGGTGGTGACTGGCGGGGAACTTCGCTCGCGACAGGGCATCAACGTTCCGGGAGTGTCGCTGGGCATCCCAGCGGTGACGGAGAAGGATCTGACCGATCTGGCGTTTGGCATGGAAAACGAGGTAGACTTTGTAGCCCTGTCATTCGTTCAGCGTGCGACGGATCTGATCCTCCTGAAGCACACAATGCGAATTAAGGGTATGCGGATACCTATCATAGCGAAAATCGAGAAACACGAAGCGCTGGATAATATAGACGCGATAATTGATGAGGCAGATGCTATCATGATAGCTCGCGGCGATCTTGGCATCGAGATCCCGCTGGAGCGGGTACCTGTGATGCAAAAGATGATCATTAACAAGGCAGGTATAAAGGGCAAACCGGTTATTACGGCTACGCAGATGCTGGAGTCAATGGTGGAAAACGCCAGACCTACACGCGCTGAAGTCACGGATGTGGCGAACGCTATATTCGATGGCACCGATGCTGTGATGCTCTCCGGTGAGACGGCCATCGGAAAGTATCCTGTCCAGGCCGTGGAAATGATGCACAGAATTGCCTGTAGTACCGAGGAGGTTTTACCCTACGAAGAAATACTAAATCAGCGGCGCGCAGCCGTCAGTGATTCTCTCCCGGACGCCATAAGTCACGCTGCATGTTACATAGCGCAGGACGTTAATGCGAAGGCAATTATCTGCTGCACACAATCAGGATATACCGCACGCATGGTGGCGAAATACAGGCCGAGAACCATGTTGATCGCTGTAACGCCTCTGGAGACGACGTTCAGAAGACTGGTGCTTTCGTGGGACGTTTTGCCGCTGAAGATCAGCTATACAGAGAATACGGATGACATGATGGAAAAGGCAAAGGAAGCAGCGAGGGAAGCGGGGCTGCTAGCCGCCGGAGATACGGTGGTTATCACTGCTGGCATTCCTATTGGCGTTCCGGGAAAAACGAACATCATCAAAGCAGATGTAATATGATCATGGCTTCAGGATTCGTAATTAAATAACTTTCCCACCTCAAATAACAGTTCGGAAACTTGCTTAAGTATATTCATGCACCTGCTTGAGTATCTCATCATCGGGAACCATGCCAAATCTGCCTGCATCAGATTCGGCATCAAGCCAACTCTTGACCTTTCCCACTGATTCATGATCTTCATGTATCTGGTCTTCTCCGGTCAAATTCAGGTAATTGTTCAGCCAGTAGGCTATGCCGGCGCGTCCAGAATTGAAAGTTATAACCACATTAGTAAGCTCAGGGCCGGTATTTTTCTGTTTCTCTTTCTTTTGACGCTTCTCACGACGTTGTGCTGGGGCCCTACTTATCTCCTTTATAACGTCGCTGGATATATAATCGTGGGCGAACATATAGACTATGTTCCTCCGTCGTTCGTAGAGATAATAATAGCTGAGGTCTATGCAACACCTGATAACGACTGGCTGATCATTCTCAAGCGAGGCTCTGCTTTGAGCGATCATATGCGCCATATCAGGCTTTGCCGCGAAGAATATATGCCGTTCGCGCTTTGCCTTCTTGAGCCTGAATCCCTGCTCCCGGATGGATTCTGCCCGCGATTTTGTTGTGCCATGCCAGAGAACAATAGTGCTGTCAAGCCCGCCACTCTCTTTCGGGAGATGGAAGCGAAGCTCATCCGCTGATACACCATACTGAGCCGCAAACTCCTCCAGCGTAGGAGCAGGCTCCAGGTCGCATCGCCGCTGATATTCATCTGCCAGCCATGCCATATCGCCCGCCTGGAACTTCCGCTGATAGAGCGGCGCGGTTTCATAGTGATCCGTCATGCCTCCCAGTCCGAAGGCTGCCATGGTAATATCTTTCCGACGCTTATTCTTTCGTTTTCGCTTGCCCATATTTTATGTCGCATACTGCGGTAAGAATTGTCCCAATCGCTCCATCATCTCATCATCAGGCACAAAGCCAAATCTGCCTGCTTCCATCTGATCTTCAAACCACTCCTTGATCTCCCCTACTACCTCATGCTCTTCGTGTATTTTGTTTGCATCATCCAGCTTCAGGCAACTATTTATCCAGTAGGCTATACCTGCACGTTCAGAGTTGAAGGCGATAGCCACGTCAGTAAGTTGCTCGCTGGCCTTTTTCCGCTTCTTCTTCCTCTGCTGCTGCTTTTCAAGACGTTGCCGCTCTTTCCGCCTGGGGCCAGTCACTTTATTGACCACATCGCTGGCTATGCACTCAGTTCTGAACGCATAAACCACAGCTCCCTGAAGTTGGCGCACCTCATAGTTATTATATTCACCGAGATTTATGCAACACATAATGAGTGCCGGGTAGTCTCGCTCATTTTTGGCTCTGTTATTGGCATACGATCTCGCCAGAGCAGAGCTTTGGGTGAAAAATATCAGGCTTTTTCCTACCTTTTTGGGTTTAAAGCCTTCTTCCATGATAGAGTCAGCTCTAGCTCTGCTCGTGCCGTGCCAGAGAGCGATGGAACACTCCGCCTCTACAGCCAGATTCGGATCATACGGGCGAAGTTCATCAGGTAACACAGCATACTGGATAGCAAAGTCCTCCAGCGTCAGGGATGGATCAGAATTGGCCTGTTTCCGATATTCTTTCGCCAACCACACCATGTCACCCTCCTGAAATGCCCTCTGATAGAGTGGCTCGGCCTGTTGTCGGCTTCTACTCTTTTTCTTTCTTTTGCCCATATATTATTTTACCCGCCTCGCTCTGCGGTCAGAGAACTTTCCCCCTACATCAGAGCTGGTTTTTGAGATGCCAGCACGCAGTTTGAGGTAACTCTCATACCTTGTTTTGGCTATCTTTCCCTGTGCAACCGCATTCCTGACAGCGCATTCTTGCTCGTCAACGTGCGAGCAGTTGGAGTATCTACAGGAAACCACGAGTGGCTCGATCTCCGGGAAGAACGTGTGCATTTCATCCTTCCAGACTTCCCACAGCCCCAGTTCGCGGATACCCGGCGTGTCAACTACGTATCCCCCGAAGTCCAGCAGATGAAGCTCCACATTGGTAGTGGTATGCTTTCCCTTACGCGTTTTATCGCTTATTTCGGCAGTGCGTATATTCAAATCAGGCTGTATCGCATTCAGCAGCGTTGATTTTCCAGCGCCAGAAGGGCCTGCCAGAGCGGACAGCTTATCCTTCATCAAATCGGCAAGCTCCTCCAACCCTTCGTTGTTCAGTGCACTGGTGTGAAGTACCTTATAACCAATATCCTCGTATATCCGCGTCTGTTTATACAAGTCACTCCGCTCTTCATCATTCAGGAGATCCATCTTGTTAATGCACACAGCAGGCTCTATCTCCCCCGCTTCCGCTACGATGAGAAATCTGTCCAGAAGACCAGGGCTGAACCGGGGTGTCTTTGTTGATAAGATTATAAGCAGCAGATCCGCATTAGCCACTATTATCTGCTCAAGAGGTGTTGGCGAGGAAGCGGAACTGGTGGACTTCAATCTCTTGGGCACTTTGGTTTGCTTCGACTTCATCTTCAGATAAGTTCCCGGGGCGAGGCGTGATAGCTTTGACTTGCGGGGCTTCACGGAGTCAATAGCTCCTTTGTCGCTTTCTGCGATGGTGATTGTGACCATGTCACCAACTGCCACCGGGTCCTTATAGATATTTTTCCCATCCTCTGTCTGAAACTCCCGCTTCACCTTGCCTCTCAGTGAACATTCTATAACTCGGCCATTATGTCGAACGTAATATACTCCTGTTTGTGCTTTTATAACGATACCATCCAATGTTGCTGTCTGTTCGCTAATCATAGTCTCTTTTTGAGAATCGCCTCCTTTTTTTATAGAACCACTTGTGCGAAAAATTCTGCCACTCTTTGCTCTGAATCAGGCGGTATGAACGATTCAGCGTCTTCTATTTCACCCACCGCGCCTATGCTCGCCATCTCCGGCGAGAGATTGGGTACATCCGCCAATCTTACAGGCAAATTCACCTTCCTACCGTCGTCCGTGATGGAATAGGGGATTGGCATGTATCCCTCATAGAAAGATACACGCATCCCGCCCAAAGTTTTCAGTTCGTGACGCAGCCATTTGTTGAAAGCCGACGCCAGTTCAGGAAGCCGCGACATCTCCCACCTCAAAGCCCATTCTCCATCGGCTCCCGCCTCCAGAATCTCCAGTGGAATCACGACCCGTAGCGGCGCATCCCCATTATACAGCACGAAGGACGGTATATCGTGACTCTGGAGAAGCGAGATGGTCGGGTTGAGGTGCTTTGTGTCAGGTTGATCTACTTGAATGACCATATCGCAACTGGTCATTTTATCATCCTCTGAATAATACCGGGCATTTGTGCATTGAAATACAGGAGCCACGCCCCCGCCGATCATATATCCAGCAAGAGCGGGAATGTCCGAAGGTTGATTCAGCGTGAGATATTCCTCCATTCCCTCCAGACGGACGCATCTTCCCTGCGTATACGAATACATAGCCTCCTGCACATCATCCCGCGAGTAATGATCTAACACATCAGTCCTGTCTGACCACTGCCAGAGAAGCTGCATGTCTCCCTTGTTAATGCTGTGTTCCTTCGCCACGACACCAGCATGTCGCCAGCGTTCTGTTGCGTCCTGCGGCTTATCATCAGGCCAGGCTGTGCGCAGCTCAAGAAGAGCATCCTGCATTGATGGCTCCTGAACCAATGCGTTTCCGCGTGCAGCTATCTCCTCGCCAGTCTTCACCATCCCCATTTGCATGGGTGTGCTGAGTACCTCAGGCATCCGCAGCGTCAATACCTCCTCGATTGGCTCACCCCAGTTTTTCATGGCAATAACTGTTTTCTGACCCATAGCCATATCTATAAGCTCTTGTGTCCGCTCCTGCGCATCTTCGGAGATAGACCACCAATCCTCTATAACCTCCACCATTTCAGGCCGTGCCATTTCCCATGAAAACCGATCAAAATTCTCGACTCTGAATGGAACACTCGCCAGCCCGGTATTCTCATTGAGCGAGTATGGCATCCTCAGAAAGTGATGCGGGTTCCGAAAAGAGCCATCCAATGTTTTCGGATCTTTTATCTGCTTTCTGAGGAAATCCAGCAGCTTGCCGTATATATTACGACAATTGCCGACCTTACGCCATTTTTGGGGGAAGGCTTCGGCAGGTATGATGATATGCGGGCTTGCATTTCCGCTGAATTTTACGCGGAATTCAAGCCCCAGATCCCAGAATAGCTTGATGATGGGTCGCGAGAGGCTAAAAGACCTGGCTCTGCTTTTCTTGAAGTCCACTTCCACCACCAAGTCACAGACCAAACTGCCATTGCCATTACTGCGTGAAACCGTTCCGTGCATTGATGGCCATAGCGTCGATTGCTGGGAATAGAACATCATGATGGGCAGTAGATCTTCCGGCTGTCGGAGTTCCGATCCCCGGAACATAGGGCGGAAAGTTCGGAGGACAGATATTTTTCTTCCCTGCGCATAATCATACATGGCCTGCTGCACATCTTTCCTTGAATAATATGCCAGTATCTGTTCTTCCTTGGCTCCACCGTAACCCTTCTGGATAAGCTCTTGCCCGGCTGCCACCGTCCGCTCATACGTACCTCCCTGGTGTTTGCCCTCTCGCTTGCCGAGCTGGGGCAGAAAAACTTGCCCCTTCATTTGCTGCATAGCCCCTATTTGGTTTCTTACTGCTCCCTCCAGGGTACGCTTATGCTCTGCGCGCGTCATATTTCGTATTTTTCGTCTTTTTGCCAACTTAACCTACCTCTTGGTCAGTATTTTGCTCCGTTCCGAGTGACTCCAGTTCCTCGCGGAGCATCTCCAGTTCCCCTTCCAGTTCATCAATTTCAACCACGTACCAGTCTAGCTTCTTGATAGCGGCTGTAATCATGTGCTGATTGGGGGCAACAATGTTATCCGCCTGTATCAATCTTCCTCTATAGTAATCGTGCTCGCGTCGGCTTCTATTGAGAAAATCAGCCAATGCTCTTTCTGCTGCTGAGATAGTTCTTTCGTGCATTATGTCTATTCCTCGCTGGTCAAAAAATCTATTTTCCATTCGGTTCCCTATGAACCGATGGATACAAACAAAAAAAGACCGTAAGCAATCCAACATCATGCTCACGGCCTCTATAGAAATAAACTAAAATTAAGCGCTATTCCGTTCCTACACCACCTCCTCTATGTATTCGGAACTAACATACATAGCAGAGAAACCTCAAAGGGGGATCTCAAGGAATCTCAAACGATTTCAAGGCAATGGGCATGATACTTATTCAATTTTGCTGATACAATTATTTTTTTCCGCATCATTCCCCACCACCTTTCTCAATGTACTATCTATGATAGCTTAGAATATCCTTTATCTTGTCTACTGATTTTCCACACTACCATTGTAGTATACACCATTAAGTTCCCAAAGTCAAGCCGAAGCCCGGATTTTGACGCTGTTTCAAAGTAGTCGGTGACATAGAATCAATGAAGATCAACGTTTACTTCTTCACCCCCATCCCAGCCTTCCCCCGTCAAGGGGGAAGGAGCAGAAACGCTTGCTATTGTTGACTTT
>SDBT01011551.1_pt1 | contig 14205 bp, 13 predicted proteins | sample 2277101 | NCBI WGS metagenome assembly SDBT01 (sample SAMN10404973, study PRJNA504765) | marine sediment metagenome | isolation source: marine sediment core GS10_PC15, 103 cmbsf | place: Arctic Ocean: Southern Knipovich Ridge | collected 2010 | reverse complement strand
TACGAGGCGCACAAAGTAAATGCGCCAGCGTATAGAGCAGCAATGTCGCAAAGGATTGTTCTCACCACTATGGACAGTGGCGGACTTGTACCGCCGAGCGCATGAATTTAGTGCGCCCGGTATAAGGACTCTTGGGGTTTGTGCACCAGGCGCGCCGACAGGCGATGCTCAGTTCTTCACTGCCACGAGCCCGCTTCAGGATGGCCTGCAGCGCATCGATCGAACGGCACGACTTCCGGGCCAGATGCGCCTGGGAGTTGATCACGCTGACCAATAGGCCATCTGGCTCATAGAAACTCAAACCGTTCGGATCACGCCGACGACGACCCCCTGCACCTGGACGTTCTTGACGTAGATCGGCTTGAATTTCTCATTGGCCGGCTGAAGTCGTATCCGCCCCTTCTCCCTGTAGAACTTCTTGAGGGTGGCCTCGCCGTCCTCCAGCAGCGCGACGACCGTCTCCCCGTTTTTCGGTTCGGTCCCGCGCCGGCAGACGACGTAATCACCGGTGCAGATATGTTCATCGATCATGCTTTCCCCGGTGACCTGAAGGACGAACGTTTCGCCGGGATGATCGAAAAGGGTTTCCAGGTCCAGGGTTTCCCGGTCCTCGATGGCCTCGATGGGATGGCCGGCGGCGATGCGCCCTACAAGCGGCATCTTGCCCATGCCGTGCTCGTCGGCGAATTCGAAGGCCTCAGACACCCGCAAAGAGCGAGCCTTGTGCTTGGGCCCGCGAAGGATGAGCCCTTTTCTTTCCAGGGCGGCGATGTGCTCGAAGACGGTAACCTTTGTCAGGCTGAGGTGGTCGCCAATCTCCTGCATCGTCGGGGAATAGCCCCGGCGAGAACGAAAGTCGCGAACGTACCTCAGTATCTCCAGTTGCCTTGGCGTTACGGTCTGCTCCGGAGGCATGGCTGTTCTCCTGCAAAAGGCTGACATCCCCTGGTACGCGTTGCGTCCAGGCCATCATAACCGCGGGCCCGGCCCCGGCTTCGATCCGTTCGCCGTGTCGGCTGGCGACGGCCAGGTTCTCCAGTAGGCCCGCCCCGCTTGCTATCACCTCTCCAGCGTCTTGGCCGAGGGGTATGACAATGCCCTGCTTGTGGCCCGCTTCGGCCGCCGGCGCCGGAACAGATATGAACTTGCCGGCCAGCCGCTTGGTGGCATCGCCCACAGCCTCGCGAACCTTGCGCCAGCGAATCCCAAAAACGCCCAGGCTGACCCACGGGGCCTCCAGGCCCAGTTGCCTGGCCAGCTTGGCGACATCCGGCTGGGCGGGCTCGGGCGCGATCGCGGCAGTCGACGCCGGGTACGTGCTGACAAATTGGCCGCCAGGGCCGAACTGACAGATTGGAAGATCGCTCATCTGAAGGGCCTTTCTCGCCCCGGGCTCAGGCCGCCTGGACGGCCTCGCACAGGTCGGGGCTGCCAATCGTGTCCTTCCGGAGAGACAGAATAAACCTAACATCGACCTAACGTCAAGGATTCCTCTAGTTTTTTCCTTGGCCGCTGCCATCTTTGCTGCCCCCTATCTGAGGTAGACTCCGGCTGAGGACCACAACGGATAGGATAATCAATCGACTGAACGCGCCCGTCGACTTGAGGGGGTTCCGCTGAGCCGCCAATGTGCGCAAAAAAAGAGCGGCATGGCCAGCTAAGCCATGCCGCCGGTTGCGCCATACTCTCTCCGCAACCTGATTTCGCGAGGCAAGCCGAGAAGCAAGGTTGAAAGGGGCTAGCGGGTGTGACTTGCCTCGACTAGAGGCCCGAGGACGAATCGTCCCCAGGCTCCGGCTTGTTGCGGGTCTCCAGCATGCGCCGTAGGTAACCGTTCTCCCTCCGCGTCGCTTCCAAATCGAAAACCAGGTATTTCACTTCAAGGCGAATCTGATCCAAGGCTGACTCAACGGTTTCATCCGCCGCCCCGCTAAGCACATCGGCCTTACAGACGCCAGTGAGCTGCCCGGCGCGGGGACTCAAAATAACTTCGTTCAGCTCCGATAATGCTTTCTTGACAGCCGCCTCTTTCATGGCAGCAACTCCTCATTTCGCCACATCTAAATAGTAACTCCTCGACCTATGCAATTGCAAGGGCGGTGCCATCATTCCCCACCACGGCACCAAGCGCCACTGGCTCCATAGCACCTTTGTAATACAGGCCTTACAACATGCGTATGTCTAAGGTAATTGCGGTAAGCCGTGCGGTTTCTGCGGGCATGTTGCCCTGGTGCACCAATCCACGCATCCTCGGATTGGGCTAAGCCACTTAAGGGGTTAGAACAACCGGTTAATTCTACCACAAAGCCCGCGTTGCCTGAAATAAACATGTCTCCGTAATGCAACGCCGGTTGCGAGGTATCGGCCTCGCAGGAGCGGCGTACCTCCGGATCGGCTGAGGGATGGATTCTTGCCACCGGTGGGGCGGCGGTTGCTTTAGCGCCCGTCAGGGGGTATTGGTATGGGTAGCGCGCCGGCCAGTATAGAGTCCATGCATGTCCGATCATCGCGACAAATTCCGTCTGATTCTTGCCTCCCGGTCCCCCCGCCGCAGGCAACTGCTGGCCGAGTTGGGCATTGGGTTTGAGATTGTGGCCCCGAGAATCGCCGAACCCATGACCTCCCCGGTCCGTCTGCCCCCCGCGGAGTTGGCTGAGGCCTGGGCCTATTTCAAAGCGGCCTGTGTTTACACAGATCACACTGATGACTTCGTCCTGGGCGCCGATACGCTTGTCTCGCTGGATGGCCGGGTCTTCGGAAAGCCGGCCGACGCTCACGAGGCCCGGCACATGCTCGAGGCCCTTTCCGGCAGCCGGCACGAGGTGATCACGGGTGTGGCCCTTCTAGGCCCCGGCCTGCGCCGCCTGATCGCCTCGGCGACCACCAAGATCACGATGCGACCGATGAGCCGGAGGGAAATCGACGGCTACATCGCCACCGGCGAGTGGCAAGACAAGGCTGGGGCATATGCGATCCAGGAAACCGCCGATCGATACGTCGAGAAGATCGAAGGCAGTTTCACGAACGTCGTCGGGCTGCCCCTTGAGCTGACCGAGCGAATGATCAACCAGGTGCGTCGCCAGGGGCCCTGCAGCCAACATCTTTGTATGCGAGAACAAGAATGATTCCAGCCCGGAGAAAAGCGTTCTTGCCGCTTGCCTTGTGCGCGGGGCTGTTGGCTTGGCAGGCTGGCTGTCCAAAGGCGCCCACCGGTCCGAGGGCTACAATCAACGGGCGGACGTGGTCCGTCCAGATCGCTATGACCCGGGGCGCCCGCTGGACGGGCTTGTCCGGCAGAACTCACCTGGAGGCGGATCGGGGCATGCTTTTTATTTATCCCGCGTCTCAGCCGCTGGCATACTGCATGCGCGGCTGCGTGATCCCGATCGACATCGCCTTTATTGACAGCCGCCTGCGCGTCGTCAGCACACACACCATGGCCGTCGAGCCGGATCTCGCCGGGCGGGTGCTATATACCTCGGGGGCCCCCGCCCAATACGCCCTGGAAGTACCCGCCGGCACCTTGGCCGAAGCGGGCGTCAAGCCCGGCGACGGGGTGATCCTCGAGAACACTCCCGACGCTGCTAAAGCCCAGCCGGGGCCGTGACGATGAGCACCAGAGGATTATCCTGAGGCTCCTTTGGGTGTTTCGGCAGGAATGACGGCCTTGGCTGGGAAAGCGAAAGTCCTCTGGGTCGGTGACGGCCCTGCGCCCGCTCGGCTCGTCTCCGCACTGGCGGGGCGTTGGCGCTTTAGTCCGCGCCGGCCCGGCCTGTCCCTGTCGCGGCAGTTGGATGCCGCCGCGGTGGCCCTTGTCCACCTCAACGGTGTCGCTGACGATCCCGACCGATTCGAGGAGCTTCTAGATGAATTGGCTGCCGGCCCGACCGTGGCGGTCTTGCTGGTGCCCCCTGAGTGCCTGGCGCGGACCCAGGGGATCGTCTCGCGGCGAGGAGATCCGTTTATCTGCATGCCGGCCGATGCCCCCTGCCCGGAACTGTCAGCCACGCTAAACGCCGCCGTGACCCTTCAGCCCGCGTTCAAGAAGCTCCGAGCAAACCCCAGCCCGCGGCAAGGAGACAACGGTCAGGGGGGCGGTAAAGCGGTGGTTCTTGACGAAGAGCTTCAACTGGCGGCCAGGCTTCAGCAGGATTTTCTGCCCGCCCGCCTGCCGGAGGTGGGTCCAATCCGGTTCACGGTGCTGTTCAAGCCGGCCGGCGGGGTCAGCGGGGATATATATGACGTCTCCCGACTCGATGAGCAAACCATCAACCTTTACCTCGCCGACGCCATCGGTCACGGCCTGCCCGCTGCGCTGCTGACGATGTTCATCAAGAAGGCCTTTCAGACCAAGCGCATCTTCGCGAACACCTATCAGATCGTCGCGCCGCACGAAGCCCTTGGCGAGCTGAACACCGATATATGTCGCCAGGAACTCTCAAGCTGTCAGTTTTGCACCGCCGTCTACTGCCTGATCGACGTTGAGAGCCTGACCCTTACCTATTCCAGGGCCGGCCACCCCGAGCCGCTGCTGGTCAGCCCCGACGGCCGGGTCGAGACGCTTGAGGGCCCCGGCGCGCTGCTTGGCGTATTCCCCGATGAGACGTTCCAGTCTTTCACACGCCAGCTCCAGCCTGCCCAGCGGCTGGTGCTTTACTCCGACGGCGTGTTGGATGCCCTCGGCCGGGTGGGTGACGATGCGGCCGGGGGTCTGAAGGCGTTCCTCGCCGCCTCTGCCAGGACCCCGCGACAAACCATGCTGCTGGAGCTGGCGGCCCGTATCGAAGCGGGGGCCGGCGCTCTTGCTGAGAAAGACGATATCACCGCTGTGATCATGGACATCGAAGCTTGACCGCCGCCGGTCAGCTCTTGGGGGAGCATTTCAGCTCGGTCGCCCGCGTCCGGGCCAGTTTGACTTGACACAGCGCCACCCCTGGGCGAAAGTGCTTCTTCGCGAGACGAGATGGTCAAAGCTCCGAAGAAAACCAAGCCATTGGCGGTGGCAGCCCTGATGCTGTCCTGGTTGATCCCCGGCGCCGGGCACGTCTACATCGGGCGGCGCACCCGTGGACTCATCATCTTCCTGACCATCGGCGCGACGTTCTGGGCGGGCATAGCCATCGGCGGGGTCATGACTGTCGACCCGATCACTCAACGATGGTGGTTTGTCGCCGAGATGCTCGCCGGCGTTCATGGGCTGGTTTCCTGGTATCGCCAGCGCGAGACGGTCCAGGCGCTGGTCGGCCCCGGCCAAGTACACCCACTGGAGCTTGACAAATCTCTCGCCGAGGCCAACTTGGCCCTTGTCTCCCCCACCGATACGGTGGCCAGGGTCTACGCGGGGGTGGCCGGTCTATTGAATCTCATGTGTATCTTCGATGCCGTTGTCCTGGCCTTGATCGCCAAGCAGAGGGCAGGGCATGATCAAGCGACTGTGAAGAAATAGGAATCCGAATCGCTGATGGGCTGGACGCTTTTCTACAACCCGCTGGAGCTGACCTTTCACGGGTTGCTCTACCTGCTGGTCCCGCTATGCATCTCCGTAGCTGTGGTGTATAAGACCATACGCGTCAAGAACCTGCGGCGCCTGCCCATGGCGATTGCCGCCTTGATCGGCTATATGCTTATCGGTCTGGTGGCCTTGGGGGCGGGGTTGTGGGCCATTCAGCGGTACTGGCCCTGAACTGAAGCCATTTCCTCTCGTATAAACCTCGTTTTCCGGGCGGCCGACCCGAACATCTATTTCGCTGATCTCGTAGATATAGATGGCCGTGATGCCTACAATTAAATGAATCAAGTGGCGTTACGCCGCCCTTGGTCGTTGATAGGGAGGCGGCTATGAAGTTTGACAGAATTCTTCTGGATACCGAGACGCAGCGGGACTTCTTCGAGCCGGGAGGCAGCTGCTACCGCCGGCCCGCCTCGGACGTTGCGAAGCAGATATACAAGCTTTTCTCCTGGGCCAGATCCAGCCGGATACCCGTGTTGAGCACGGCTTTGCGCGTTCGCCGCGGCGAGATCGGCCCCCTGGCCAAGCTGCCCCACTGCATCGACAACACCGAGGGCGAACGCAAGCTCTCCCGGACCCTCTTGCCCCGGCGGATCAATCTGGGCCTGCGGAATATCACAGACCTGCCCCGCGAGATATTCAGGCACTATCAGCAGGTCATCTTCGAGAAGCGCGCGACGGACATCTTCACCCACACCCGAATCGAGAGATTGATCACCGAGTTGGAGGCCGACAACTTCATCATCTGCGGTGCGGGTCTGGCCAAGGGAATCGTGGAAGCAGCGGTCGGGCTCAGGGCGCGCGGTTTCGGGGTCATTGTGGCTCAAGACGCGGTCCTGGACCTCGATGACCCGCTGACGGAGATGGCTTATCTCCGGATGGAGGCCAAGGGCGTCATCTTCGCCCCGACCGCCAAGATCATCGTCCCGATTCGGCGCCGCTCCATCCGCCGTCTCAGAACATGGGCCCAGGCGGCCAATTAGACTGATACCGGGCGCACTAAATTCATGCGCTCGGCGGTACAACTCCGCCACTGTCCATAGTGGTGAGAACAATCCTTTGCGACATTGCTGCTTTATACGCTGGCGCATTTACTTTGTGCGCCTCGTATGAATCGCCTGTGGGCAGCCCACGGTTTTCCTAACTCTTCAGAAAGCCCGCCTTGCCAACAGGTCCTGCTTCTGATATCCCCGTGTCATGCTCGAGGACACCTCCGCTTCCTGGACCGTTCTGAGCCTCTTGAACTGGGCCAAGGGCTACTTCGAGAAGGCCGGGCTACCCGAACCTCGCCTCTCGGGGGAGTTGCTCCTCGCCCATGCCCTCGGCTGTAAGCGCATCGACCTCTATACCCGACACGACGCCCAGCCCAGCGCCGAGCAGCTCGATGCCTTCCGCCAGCTTCTCCGGCGCGCCAAGGCCTTCGAGCCCGTCGCCTACCTGCTCGGATATAAAGAGTTCTACTCCCTTCGCCTGAAGGTGACCCCCGATGTGCTGATACCGCGGCCGGAGTCCGAGGCCCTGGCCGGCGAGGCCATTGCCCGCTTAGGCGGCTTGGACCGGCCCGTCCGCCTGTGGGACGCTTGCACCGGATGCGGGTGTGTGGCCATCGCCGCCGCCAAGCACCTGCCCCGGGCAACCGTTCTGGCTACGGACATCTGCCCGCGGGCCATCGCCGTCGCTGCCGAGAACGCCGAAGCGCACGGCCTGAGTGACAGGGTTCTCTGCCACGAGGCTGACTTGCTCTCGCTTCCAGACGATTGTGCGCATTTGGAGCCATTCGACGCGATCACCGCCAATCCGCCCTACGTGGCTGAGGGCGAATCCGTAGCCGAGACGGTCAAGCACGAGCCGGCGCTGGCCCTTTACGGCGGCGCGAGCGGGCTGGACTTCCTGTCGCGGATCGTCCAGGACGCGCCACGCCATCTCCGTTCGGGGGGAGTGTTGATCGTGGAGTTCGGCATGGGCCAGGCTGACGAGGTGCGCGACCTTATCTCCGACAACGACGCCTTCGAAGAACCGACGATCCTTTACGACCACCAAGAGCTGGAGCGCGACGCCGTGGCTGTTCGGGTGTAGCGTCTCTCCAGGGGAGGCGCCTTGGGAACCGTTGCATCCTACTTCCTCGGCGCGGTAACCTGGCGCGCTGAAGGACGGACCCCTCTTGCGGAGAAGGATAAGCGATGGACAAATTCCTCGTCACCGGTGGGACCAGGCTCAAGGGACAAGTCACCGTCAGCGGAGCCAAGAACGCCGCGCTGCCGATCCTAGCGGCGAGTCTTCTAGCTGACGGACCCAGCACGATCAGCGGCGTGCCAGACCTCGCCGACGTCCGGAACATGTCGGATTTACTCGGCGACCTTGGGGCGACCGTTCAACGAGATGGCGACGGGGGCGTGCGGATCAACGTGGAGGACGAAGGCCAAAGCCATGCTATCTACGATCGCGTCCGCAAGATGCGAGCGAGCATCTGTGTGCTCGGCCCGCTGCTGGCCAAGCGCAGGAAGGCCAGGGTGGCTATGCCCGGCGGCTGCGCTATTGGCTCTCGCCCGGTAAATCTGCACGTTCGCGGGCTGCGCGCGCTGGGCGCGGAGATCGAGCTGGACGGCGGGGATATCGTCGCCAGCGCACGAAAACTCACCGGCGCCAGCATTTTTCTGGGCGGGCCGTTCGGGGCAACCGTGCTGGGCACGGGCAACGTGATGATGGCCGCGACGCTGGCCCAGGGACAAACGGTCATCGAATCGGCGGCGTGTGAACCGGAGATCGCCGATCTGGCGGCATATCTCAACGCTATGGGCGCCCGCATCAGCGGGGCCGGAACGCCACGGGTGGTCATCGACGGCGTTAAGGAACTCACCGGCGCTGAGCACACGGTTATCCCCGATCGCATCGAAGCCGGCACGTTCATGATCGCCGCGGCCATCACCAACGGCGAGGTGAGACTCTCCAACACCAACCTGGACCACATGCTCGCCGTGGTCGACAAGCTCCGCGAGGTAGGCGTCGACGTCGAGGCCGATGGCGGTGGGGCCGTCGTATCCGCCGCGCGGCGCATCGAGCCGACCGACGCCACCACCCAGCCTTATCCGGGCTTTCCCACCGACCTTCAGGCCCAGTTGATGGCCTTGCTCTGCCTGGCTGACGGCAACAGCGTCATCACCGAGAAGATATTCCCCGACCGCTTCCTGCACGTCGCGGAGTTGCTGAGAATGGGCGCCAATATCCGCAAGGAAGGGCCCACCGCCATCGTCACCGGCGTCAGGCATTTGATCGGGGCGCCCGTGATGGCCAGCGATCTGCGGGCCTCGGCGGCGCTGGTGCTGGCCGGGCTGGTCGCCCGCGGCGAGACGACCATCGCCCGCGTCTATCACATCGACCGCGGCTACGAGCGCATCGAAGAGAAGCTGGCCGCCCTGGGGGCCGAAATCCGCCGGATCAGCGAGTGACAGCCCCATGTTCTATCCCTCGGCGGGCCGGCTGAGAATATCCTGACAGCGCTGGAGCAATGCTATGCGAATCGGTGTCTGCGCAACCATGGACGCCCTGGGCGAGCCATCGGCCGGGCTGGAGTACGTCGAATGCACGGTGGGCTCGCTGCTTTGCCCGCTGGAAGACGAGGCCGCCTTTGCCGAGCGACGGCAGGCCGCCAGCCGCTCGCCGCTGCCCATCGAGGCGGCCAACGTCCTGTTCCCGGCGGAGTTGAAGACCACCGGCCCGGACGTGGACCAAGCCCGCTTGGACGCCTACATCCAGACCGGCTGCCGACGGGCCGAGCTGCTCGGCGTCCAGCGGATCGTCTTCGGCTCCGGAGCCAGCCGAACCGTCCCGGAAGGCTTCGACCACGCCCAGGCCGTCCAGCAGCTCCTCGGGCATCTCCAACGCTGGGGGCCGATCGCCCAGCGCGGCGGCATCGTCTTGGTACTGGAGGCCTTGAACCGCGCCGAGTGCAACATCATCAACAGCCTCGACGAGGGGGCCGAGCTCGTCCGCCGGGCCGATCACCCTAACGTCCGCCTGCTAGCCGACACGTATCACATGGCCCTGGAGGACGAAAGCCCCGAGGCCATCGGCCGGGCCGGCGAGTTGATCGTCCACGCCCACTGCGCCCAGAGCGTGGGCCGCCTGCCGGTCGGCTTTGGCGACGAGGACCATCGCCCCTACTTCCGTGCCTTAAAGGGGATCGGCTACGATGGGCGGATCAGCATCGAGGCCAACTGGACGGATTTCGCAGCCGAACTGCCCCGAGCCGTCGCGGCCCTGCGCGAGCAACTCGACTCGGCCTAGCTGCGGGCGGCCGGCCCCGATACTCCTGACGGGCGCAAGACTCCCGGCGCAAGAACAACGCCGCAGGCAGTCTGCTTAGGCTTGGAGAGTCTGGATCGCCCCGGCTACGCCGCGCTGGCCGACCAGGATCAGCGTATCCCCACTGGCTAGCTGGATATCCGGCGTCGGGTGGTAAACCGCTTCGCCGTCGGCCCGGCTGATGGCGATGACGTGGGCGCCGATCCGCCGCGGCAGTTCCAATTGTTGTAAGGTCTTGCCCACTAACGTGCTCTGGGGACCTAGCTTGAGCTCATCCATCTCCAGCTCGACACCGCGATGCGCCATCTCCACGAAGTCCACCACGGCCGGGCGAAGAATCAGGTCGGCCATGCGCACCGCCCCCAGCGTTGCTGGACAGATCACCCGGCTGGCCCCGGCCTTGAGGAGCTTATCTTGCACCGACTCGCTACTGGCCCGGGCGATAATCCTCAGGTCGGTGTTCATTTGGCGGGCCGTCAGTACGAGCAGAACGTTCTCCGCATCGCTTGGCAAAAGGCTTATCAAGGCGGCCGCTTGCGTGATGCCCGATGCGTGCAGTACAGCTTCGTCTTGACCATCTCCGAGGATGTAGAGCAGTCCTGCTTTCTCGGCGGCTGTGGTCCGGTCAGAGGAAATGTCAACGACAACAACGGTCCCCTTGGCCTCGAGGAACTCTTCACAAACCAACATTCCCATGTTGCCGTAGCCGCAAACGATGACATGCCCGGAGAGGGCTGCGATCTTGCGTTCCAATTGTCGTCTCCCGAAAATGCTTCGTATCTGTCCTTCGACGACCATCCCGACTATCAGGCTTATGACGACCGCCCCAACGACTAGGCCACCGGCGACAACGAACAGCGTCCAGATGCGTCCCCATTGTGAGAGCGGGTGCACCTCCTGATAGCCCACTGTTGCGATCGTGATGACCGTCATGTAGACCGCGTCCAACCAGGAGTAGTTTGTCTCCAGGACGACATACCCAGCGGCAGCGAGAACAATAAATACCAGTAGCGCCGCCATGGGCATCGCGATGCGGGCTCGCCAAGACCATTCGCGTCGGGCAAGCACTCGGCCAACCGCCGAGCTGGAACGATGAGTGAGGGATTCCATGTGTGGCTGGATTATACGGGGCAGTTGTCCGAAGATAAAAGTTTCTGTTCATGCTGGCGCAGTTTGTCTCGCTTCCCCATGCTTTGTTTTAGATGTTGTTCTATATCTTTAAGTAATTCTCGTCATCGTATTAATAAGGCCTGAAGGATGCGTGCGATGGTGAGTTGGCACAGGTGTAACAGTTGTCGCCAACACGCGTTGTGGCTATCTGCCGGCCATGTCGCTGTGTGGATAACCTGTTAGCTAAGCTGTTAGGAGCTATTGTTAAAGTCGTGGTAATCATGGGAAGGGCGTCGCGGCTTTCAGCTGGGGACCTGCGCGTGGGCTAAGCCAACACAACCGGGACGAATTGCTAGCAGGATATCCACGTTCTTTGCACAGCATCTGCCAGCAAGCGAACGCAACCATTGCGCGGGCTGACCGGTTTGGCATGGGTTACTCATGCTCCTTTGGCCTCTGGGGGAGGATGGTGCGGGACAACATGGCGGTGGCACTAACTGAGACCGATTAGATCTGAAGTTCCTGCGAAATCTGCTCGATAGTCGCCTGGAGCTGGAGATCTTTGAGGCGTAGCGCATCGATTGTGCGGTTGGCATGAAGGACGGTGGTGTGATCGCGGCCGCCGAAATAGCCCCCGATTTCCTCCAGGCTATGAGGGGTGAGGTTCCGGGCGAGGAACATGCAGACCTGTCTCGGCAAGGAGATGGAGCGGCTGCGCTTCTTGGACTGGAGGTCCGAGACGCGCACGTTGAAGCGGCGAGTGACGGCTTTGAGGATATCGTCAATGCTGACCGCTCGCCCTTTCTCCCGCCGGTTGCCGGCCAAAGCTTCCTCGGCCAGGGCCAGATCGATCGGCTGATTGCCGACCTTGGCGAGCATGGCGACCTTGGCGATAGCGCCTTCCAGCTCGCGGGTGTTAGAGTCGACCGTCGCGGCGATGAAGCAGCTCACCTCTTCGGGCAGGTCAATGTGGCGCATGCGCGCTTTCTTGGCGACGATGGCGACGCGAGTTTCGTAGCACGGTGGATCGATCTGGGCGACCAGGCCCCAACTAAAGCGACTGACCATGCGCTCCTCCAAGCCGGGGATATCGTGCGGGCTGCGGTCGCTGGAGAGGATGATCTGCTTTTGCAATTGATAGAGCGTGTTGAACGTGTGGAAGAATTCTTCCTGGGTCTGCTCGTGGCCGGAGAGGAACTGGATATCGTCCACTGCCAGCACATCGGCGTGGCGGTAGCGGTAGCGAAACTCATGGAGCTGGCCGCTCTCGACGGCCTTGATGAAGTCGTTGACGAACATCTCGCAGGAGAGAATGCTCATTCTCACATCGCCCCGCTTGGAGGCGATCCGATGGCACGCAGCCTGCAAGAGATGTGTTTTGCCCAGGCCCACGCGGCCGTGCAGGAAAAGCGGATTGTAGGTTGTGCCCGCCGACTCGCTGACCGCTACGCACGCGGCGTGGGCGAGACGGTTGCACGGGCCGGTGACGAAGGCCTCAAACGTGTAATCGTCATTAAGCGGGAGGCTCTCGGGCTCCAGGGTCATCACATCCGGGGGGATTTGTTCGCCGGTGTCAGCCTCAGCCAGTTCGTCTTTGGCCAGGAAGCTTACACTGACCAGTCGTCCGGTGGCTGCCTGGGCGGCCTCGGTGAATAGCGCGGCGGCGTGTTCGCGGCAGTACTGGCGTTCTCTTTGGCCGGGGGCTTCGATTTCCAGCAGGCCGTGCTGGAGGGAGATCGGCTCCAGCTGCGTGAACCACGGGCGGATGATATTACCCCCGGTCGCCACCACGTGATGGATGATGCGTTGCCAGAGCGACGTATCGACCGCAGCCATGTTTACCTGCCTTTTGCAGCGCGAATGGCGCGACTTGGCAACCAGACGGATTCGAAGATTCCCACGGCGTGACCAGCAACGACCCGGTTCGTCCTTGTGTGCGAGTGAGACCTTCCTTGGAGCGGCCACAACCACTTGACGCCAAAGGAATCTAACCGTGATTGGCGGAGAAGTCAAAAGCAAAATCCACAGAACTACCCTTTCGGCGGCGGCGACAACGCCCTAAGCCTGCGTGCAAACAATGGTAAGAGTCGGCAAGGGTGTTGCGGAACACTGGATATTCGCGGCCTGGAGGTCTCCGACGCCTAGCCTCAGCGCGGCGCCGAAGCTTGTCTGGTCCGCCGTGAGCGGAAGCCGGAGTTAGCTCGCCCGTTGCCATTGGGGGATGGTGGACTGGCTTGGAGCAGGAGGTTCTCCTCGCCCAGGAGGTCGGCAGCGGCGGTGACAAGCTCTCGGCTGGGCTTGACGAACCCCCGTTCGTCCACACGAACGGTCACTCGCACGTCCGCCCTCCCGGTGGCGGGAAACTCCAGGAGAACGGGGCAGCGGCCTGGGTGGCGTCCAAGGAGTTCGCCGAGGCGCCGGAGCAACTCCGCAGCCGGGGCGATGGGTGGCAGTCTCAGCCGAATCGCGCCGGTCAGCACCTCCAGGGCGGAGTCAATGGGGACCACGTCATCGACAATGATGTTCAGCCGTTCCCGACGCCGGTCAACTGTGCCGCGGAGGAAGATCATGGATTCCGGCCCAAGCAGCTCGGCGAATTGCTCGTAGGCCTCGGAGAAGACAACCGCGTCGCACTTGCCGGTCAGATCCTCGATGGTAAGCATAGCCATCTTCTTGCCCGCCGATCTCCCCGTCCGGGTGACCGTCGGACGGACCGCGGCGACCATGCAGCCGACCGTGATCTGTCGGCCGGCGAAGTCCTCCAGGCTCGCAAGCGTCAGCCCCGGAGGAAAGCTTAGGTTCGCCAACTCCCTGCCATGTCGCATCAGAGGGTGGGAGGTGACGTAGAAGCCGAGCGTTTCTTTCTCGGCGGCTAAGAGTTGCGCCTCGGTCCAGGGGGGGACGTCCGGAAACCGGGGCGCCGGCTCGTCCTCATCGTCGCCGTTGAAGGCGTCGAAGAAGTTCAGCTGCCCCATCTTCCGATCGGCGGCGGCGGACTGGCCGATTTCGATAGCCCGGTCCAACACGGCGATCATCGCGGCTCGGCTGGCGCCCAGTGAGTCGAACGCGCCGCACTTGATCAGTGCTTCTATCGTCGCACGGTTGGCCGCGCGCGGATCGATCAGGCGGCAGAAGTGATACAGGTCAGTGAACGGACCACCTTCCTGGCGGGCCTCCATGATGGCGTCGACGGCCTTGGCGCCCACGCCCTTGACCGCCGCTAGGCCGAAGCGGACCTGCTCGGCGTCTACGGTGAAATCACGGTCGCAGCGGTTGATATCCGG
>SDBT01011549.1_pt1 | contig 14207 bp, 8 predicted proteins | sample 2277101 | NCBI WGS metagenome assembly SDBT01 (sample SAMN10404973, study PRJNA504765) | marine sediment metagenome | isolation source: marine sediment core GS10_PC15, 103 cmbsf | place: Arctic Ocean: Southern Knipovich Ridge | collected 2010 | reverse complement strand
TGATTGCCACGTTTTATTACAACTGTAAAGCGCCTTCAAATTCTATCCTCGGTTTCCTTGCCATGCTGAAAATTTAACAAAACAAAAACACAAAGTCAATAGTCAAGTCTGACCCCTGTCACTACAACCTGTCACTACAATATTCAAGTTATCTTCTGTGCTGGGAATTTCCGCTTCTAAATTTGTAAAAATTGTTGAGAAAAGAATGAATGAAGGTAATCGGGATTAAATTTATAATTAAAAAAAGAATAAATAACCATTATGTTCAGATAAATGATATTTTTTATTTCTAGTTTAATTGACTAGATGCTTAACTTTGTGTCTATTTTTTTGTTGCAAGATCATTAGCAAATTCTGTATATATGAGGTGTTTACCCTCATTACTATATATTGTTAAAGTCAAACAGTTGCTTTAATCCAATAAAGTATATCATTATAATCCTTAAGTGCTAAGTCCCAAATATGGTTCGCCGCAAATTGTCTAGCAGGTTTTGTAAAACCTGAGGTTGTTGCTAAGATTGCTTTATTAGCTTGTTCTGCAATTTTTACTCCTAAAAGCCTCTGGACGAATCCAATTGATACCAATCTATTCTCAGCGTAACGTTTACATTCAATGATATATTTCATTTGGATATCCATGTGCTCATAGAATGCAATAATGTCTCTACCGCCGTCTCTTGTTGCTTTTGTTAATTTGACATCAAAACCATTTTTAAGAAAGAGTTCTGCTACGATTTCCTCGAATTCTCTTGGCTTAAGTTTATACATATAAGATGGGTGCGAATTGATTTTTCTTAGGAGTGCACCAGCAACAGAGGCTAGTTTATCTGGAAGGATTATTCTTCCGTTTTCAAGAACATGGAGTTTCTTCTCAGGTGAAATATAGATTAATTCACTCTTTTCAATTTTTAAATTACTAACAAGGTCAGATAAGTCAGATAAATCATCATTTAATTCTAAACTGATATCTTCTACATACGAGGATATCTCTTGAATAAAATAACTGAAAGATCGAATATCTTTATGTGAATAGGATTTCCAAGCTGAACTGACTATCCTTATTAGATTATCTTTGAGTTTAGAGTCTCCATCTAGAATATCTTCCTTCAATTCTTCTTGGAAATCTCGCCTTTCCTTCCATTCTTTATCAATATTTAGTTGGTCCTCTATAAAGGATGTTCTGAAAATAGGCGAATTAATATCAAATTCATCTAAATCAGCTTTGGTCAGATCCTGAACTTCCACAGTCAACTTTGACATAATCCGTTCAATATCGTTCCAGGAGCTTACATGAATGTGTTCTGTGTAATGATCCATAAGAATCAATAGGGTATTGTTTAACTCCGATTCTTCTTTCATGTTCTTGCCAAGTCTCATCTAACGGACTGTTTGCGGATTCAAACGCTTACGACTTAACAAATTGTGAAAAAATCGGACTTGTATAAAATTTAACTCCAACCGCGGTTGATAGATACGTAAAATATTTATAACAACGGCAAAATTAAACTACTCATTAATTTCATTCAAAAAGCTTTGATAAACCTTGCTCAAAAGATGCTCTGATGCTACTTTCCTAAATTCTCTATCGTTCATTAGTTTGGAAAAGATTTGTTCATTATCTTCCATACGATCAATGACCAAACCTTCAAATGCTTTTTCAAAGACATATCGGAAATCATCGATCGAATTAACGGAAGCCGCTCGACGCAGATCTTCATCTTCAATGGCTTCTTCATGGATCTGGTCAAAAAAGAGTTGATCAGCTTGGGTGAAATCGGTTCCGAAACGGTCATTAAGAATTTGAATGAGTTCTGAAAGCAAGATTTCTTCATCTTCTTTTCGACCAGTACCAACATCAGAGGGACCTTTTAATGGATCTGCACTGTCGCCTTTAAGATCAATGCTTCCCTCACTAATTTTCTGCAGGCGATAATATTGAAGCTGAACATCATCTTCCAAATGATAACCGGGGCCTGCGGCTCGGCGAGGCAATTTCGTCAATAAAAAGCGGATATACGTGTACAACTTTTCCAGATCGGAATCCTGGTAAGGAATGACCTGGGATAAAAACCCATACATATTTCTGAAATTTACAAGTAAACCCTTTAACTCTTCCTGGTGATCATCATCCAATTCAATAAAACGTACCACCGCTTTATCTAGGACTCCATTCATTTTGGCATGATCATGGACTGTTGCCTTCCGACGCGGTTTAAAATAAACCATACAAAATTCTTGCACTTCGTCTTCAAAAATAATGTTCTTCTCTTCGATCTGATGCTGCAGCCTGTAAAGATGCTGAGTATCTGTTAATTCTTCAACAGCAGTTTTTTCATAATAGGGTTTGAATGCTTCATAGATCTCCTTGCGGCTGTTGCGAAAATCGAGCACAAAGGTATCTTCTTTGCCAGTGCAAGTACGGTTAAGACGGGAAAGAGTTTGTACTGCTTGAACGCCGGACAGTTTTTTATCCACATACATGGTATGCAGTAAAGGCTGATCAAAACCGGTCTGGTATTTCTCAGCGACCAATAACACTTGATATTCTTCTGTATCAAACTTCTCAGGGAGTTCACTTTCCTTAATGCCTTTGTTCATACCAACTTCGGTATAACTTTTATCAGGAAAATCAGGATCATCAACGATACCTGAGAAGGCAACTAGAGTTTTGATATTAGTATATCCTTTTTTTAAAATATATTCATCAAAAGCCATTTTATAGCGCACCGCATGAAGACGTGAATCGGTGACCACCATAGCCTTGGCCCGACCACCGATTTTATGGCAGACATGAGTGCGGAAATGTTCAACCATAACCTCTGTTTTTTGCTGAATATTGTATGGATGCAAAGTAAGAAAACGCGCTAAAGCTTTGGCAGCTTTTTTTCTCTCAACTTCGGGATCATCCTCAGTGGATTGGATTATTTTGAAATACGCTTCATAGGTGATGTAATTAGCTAGAACATCGTAAATAAACTTTTCTTCAATGGCCTGCCGCATTGTATGTAAATGAAATGGGGCGGCTCCTGTCGCACCAGGTTCATCAAAAACATGACTGGTTTTATATTTTGGTGTAGCTGTGAATGCAAAAAAACTGATATTTGGTTGTTTGCCGCGTTTTAACATTTGCCGGATTATTTCATCTTCTTCTTCCTCTGCACCATTAGCAGACATGTATTGTAAAGCTGCTTCTACAACACCTTCTTTGTTGAGAATGCCCTTTAATTCCATCGCGCTTTCACCCGATTGTGAGCTGTGAGCTTCGTCTATGATTACTGCAAATTTTTTATTGCTGGTACTTATCTCAACTTTATGCTTACTATCTTTATTAAGTTTTTCGATCGTATCGCTAATAAACGGAAATTTTTGCAAAGTAGTAATAATGATGGGTGTACCGGAAGATAATGCTTGAACGAGCTGTTTGGTGTCTTCATCAATTTTTTTTACCACGCCTTGTTTATGGTCAAATTGATAGATAGTGTTCTGTAATTGTTGATCCAGAACACGCCGATCGGTGATAACTACTACCGTATCGAAAGCCTTGCAATCATTTTCATCATGAAGACTTGATAATCGATGGGCTAGCCAGGCGATGGAATTGGATTTTCCCGAACCAGCGGAATGCTGAACGAGATAATTATGGCCAGTACCATGTTTTTTTGAATGGATAATAAGTTTGCGAACCACATCTAATTGATGATAACGGGGAAATATCATCAATTCTCTGGTTATGCGCTTTATTCCTTTGTCTGTAACAATTCGTTTATCTTCCACTTGCAAATGTATAAATCGACCTAAAATATCAAGCAAACTATCTTTCTGCCAAACCTCTTGCCACAAATATGCCGTTCGATATCCACCATCCCATGCAGGTGGATTCCCTGCACCGTCGTCTTTTCCAAGATTAAATGGCAGAAAATAGGTCTTATTGCCGGCAAGGCGGGTTGTCATAAACACAAGATCTTGATCAACAGCAAAATGAACCAAAGTTCTTTTCTTGAACTCAAAGATTAATTCCCGGTGGTCACGATCTTTTTTGTATTGTTTTTTGGCATTCTCTACGGTTTGCCCGGACATTGGATTTTTTAACTCTGCAGTTACAATAGGTAAACCATTGATGAATAAAACAAGATCGAGTGATTTGTTATGTTTATTACTATATTGAAGTTGGCGGGTAACAGAGAGTTGATTTTTGTTATATTGTGCCCAGGTTTCCGGATTCTTTTCATTATTCGGTGCAAATATAGCGACACGAATCTTACGTCCATAACACTTAAAACCCTGCCGTAAAACTTTTAATATTCCTTTAGTATTCAATTCTTTGCATAGACTTTCTAAAATTACATGTTCAGTACCATCACCGTGTATAGCAAATAAAATATTCCAGGTTTTAGATTGTGTTTTACGGATGAAATTAATAACACGCTCAGGTTCTAGAGCACGATCAGGCTCAAAATTTTTATTTGTGCCTTTTATATAGTCTCCCTTCTCTAAAAGATGATATTCAATTGCATCTTCTAAGCGGATTTCGGTATGTTTTTTCATCGTATTTCTACCATATTATCATTTTCAATGTCTTCCAGGTCTGTACCATCAATATCCGAATATAAATAATGACGAATAGAATGATCTTTAGTAAGATACTTGTTCTCAGCATCTAAATATGCTTCCGGATTTGAGTGACATGAAAAAACGAATTTGCGAATACTCATCTTCCGACTATGAGTCGTATAATGCTTTATAGTGCTATGAAGAGAATGACACCAAGCCAAACTTGCTTTAAGCTGATCAACAAGTTTTTCCGGAAAAGTTCCTGATTTAAATTCTATACAATGGGCATTAACTTTATTACGATTGCGATGAAATATCACAAAATCACACCTCTTTGCCCATGGTTTTGAATCATTGTTTAGAAAATGGAATAGTGGCATATTATCATACCTATCTAGTTTTATGACAAATGCTTCGCCCCTGAAGTTTAAGATAATTTTTTGATCAGTAAGGACAGCAGAACCTTTTGGATAAATTTTTTCAGTGATTACAATTTTACCATTAGTGCTCTGTGTAACAGCATAATTTTTCAAATTTAAATATGCTTTAAGGCAGTTATAGTAAGCTTGAGCATTTAAAGCCATTATACTATTTCCTGTTCAAAATCAAAATTTCGCACGTCTATTTTACCGGTAACTGCGGCTGTGATAATTGCTGTGCGATATTCTTTGAGGTGTTCTATGGCCCGATTATTAATGTTTAGCATTTTATTTATTTTACGTGTTTCTGTTTTTATATAGGTAGCTATTATTTCTTGTTCATCCGTAGAGGGTGTTAGAATCAAAGTTTCACCCAACTCTTCCTTGTTAAGGTGTGGTTGGGCAGCTCTTGATCTTTTAGAGTAGAGTTGATTCTTCAGAACAAAATCACTTAAAAGACAAAATGCAACATACTTTGCATACGAACCTTGAGCTCTAAAAACCATATCATAGCCGGTTATTGCTCCTTCAAATTGCTTTGGGATAATTGCGGAATCAGCAGTATATGCACCACTTCTTACAATAATTATATCATCCTCCTTCAATACCGGATCTCGGTCATATGGCACATCATTTGGATCAACAAAAATCAGGTCCTTTTCATTTATCTCACCACTCTCAATGTTGGTTGCACGTATCAAAGGTAGCCCCGTGTCGCTTAGTCTTGGTGGTTGCCCTAAACCATATTTTATCATGCCCAAGAACTTAAGTCTCTTCAATTCCCAATGTGCCGGTACTTCCCCCAGCCATTCCACGCCGGAATCTTTCATGGGGACATTTTCATCCAAACCTTTAGTTACAGCGTGGGTGATAAGGGCAATGCGCTTTTCATTGAATTTTTCGATAAGGTCTTTTTTCTTTTCTATGAGTTGGTCTATTTGGGCAGTTTTATAATCGAGAAAACTGGCGATTTTCTCTTGTTCAGGCAAAGTAGGTCGCGGGCAAGGTATCGAACCAACCATTTCAAGATTTAATCCATCTCGGGCTTCATCACTGGCAAGACCTCTAATATTTTTATATTGTGAAACAAACCACCAATACATATACCGTGAACAATCTTTATCAAATACAATCGCTGCCATAGATTGATTACAAGTTGTTTTAAATGTTGTATAAGCAGCGGTTCCTTTTGTTTTACCTTGACCCGCTAAAGCAATGACTATTGAGTAAGGAGGAATCCATTTTGCACTACTTTTATGTAGTCCATCTTTCGTGATATGTGTAGTAGGTTTCGTGATGGTTCCCTGATTAACTGCTCCCGAATTAAGCCATGGGATAGTACCATTTTCCCAGAAGTTTATCTTGTCTTTGTCTGGTGTGCCACCAGAATATCTTTTGCTGATCCATCGTGTGGATGGAATGTCCCAGTGTTCAGGGATTTCTGCAACCCACTTATATTTAATATTTTTATATTTTGGATAAGCCTTATGTTTCATTAAACTACTACCTTTAGCATTTGCAATATTTCGGCTTCAAGATTTTTTATATCCTGCTCAATTTTGTGCAGTTCTCGGGGTGGTTCGTATTGGAAAAAATGTCGGTTAAATGGGATTTCATACCCAATCTTGGTTTTATCAAAATCAATCCAGGCGTCGGGCCGGTAAGGCAGTACTTCCTTTTTCAAGTAGGTCTGGCAATGGTTTTTGACCAATGAGAGCAGTTTAATTTTATCCACCTTACCCTTGTTTTTTGCTGTTTCATAGCCCAGCGGCAAAGGTAATTTAATCTCGGGGGGTAGTTCCACATTTTCAGTGTCCCGCAATTCCGGATCTGGTTCAGGATTGCCCTTGCTATCGCGGCAAATTTCAGCAGTTGGATCTTTTTCGCCCAAAAAACCAGGGCTCATTAATTCATTCTTTAAACGTGTATCAAGGCTAATAGCCGCGTTTTCATAGGCATTAACGAGTAGCTTTTCAAAAACCTTACGGTCTTTTGTCATTTCACCATTAGCAAATTGTTTTTTTATTGTTTCCAAAACAGATAAAATCTCTTTCTGGGCCTGTTTCCCCGTCTTTATTTCCTTTTCCATAGCATCCTGGTCCCTACGTTTCTTGCTTGTGATCAGGCTATTGTAGTAATTGCCCATCGTAAAGCGTTTTATACGTTCTTCATTAACAATAAAATTTAAACGCAACGGCCGTTCCACTGTGATTTTGATATAGCCAAATTCATGATTTTTAAAAATTTTATTAACAATAATTTCTTTTTCCTGGTTCCGTTCTGGATCGATATTGGTCCGTATTTCTTTTAATGTCCTGCGTTCATCGTGTTTATAATTACCGTAAATGCGGGTCAGTTCGGCTATGTGATTAGGGCGGTTTTCAGTACCATCTCCGATTTCCTTGCGTTTGTTGCCCAGACTCTTTTTCATACGCCAGGCAAATTCTGTCGCGTTGATAAGTTGCACTTTACCTTTGCGATGGGCCGCTTTACGGTTGGTGACGATCCAGATATAAGTAAAAATACTAGTATTGTAAAATAGCTGATCCGGCAGGCCAATCACCGATTCCAGCATATCGTTTTCGATAATCCAGCGCCGGATATTGCTTTCACCGCTGCCAGCGTCTCCTGTAAATAGAGGAGAACCGTTAAAAACTATTGCAATGCGCGAGCCTTCGCCATCTCCATTAGGCGCCGACTGTCGTTTGGAAATCATATGCAACAGAAAGAGCAAGGCACCGTCATTAATACGCGGCAAACCAGGTCCAAAGCGGCCTGTAAAGCCCAGTTCATTATACTCCCTTGTAACAAAATCCTTTTCTGGTTTCCATTCAACTCCGAAGGGCGGATTGGCCAACATATAATGGAATTTTGTATCGGGATGTCCATCGCCATCGATAAAACCTTCCTTACTCTTCCCGGTACCCAGCGTATTACCATAAACAATATTATCCACATCCTCATCTTTTATCAGCAGATCAGATCCGCAAATGGCGTAGGATTCGGGATTGTATTCCTGTCCGAATAATTTGATCACAGCCTGAGGATTGTGCTCCAAAATATGTTCCTCGGAAATGGACAACATTCCGCCGGTGCCGCATGTTGGGTCGTAGATGGTCATGACCTTCCCTGGTGTTGAAATGTCGTCTTCCATATAAAGTAAATTAACCATTAAGCGGATGACTTCACGGGGTGTAAAGTGGTCTCCGGCTTCTTCATTGGCTTGCTCATTAAATCTCCGTACAAGATCCTCGAATATATAACCCATCGCAATATTAGGCACTTTTGCCGGATGTAGGTCTACGTTGGAAAACTCTTTAATGATCTGAAATAACCGGTTGGCTTCATCCAGCTTCTCGATTTCCTCTTCAAATTTGAATTTTTCCAGGATGTGTCGCGCTTTGCTCGAGAACCCAGCAATAAACTTATTAAGATTAGCGGCTAGGCTATCAGCGTCATCCAGCAGTTTTCCAAAGTAACCTTCTTCCCTTTTGGCAAACGTAAAACCACTGGTGTTAAATAAATTCACACCATACTTCAGTTTGATCATTGTTTCGATGGTTTCATCGTCGTATTTATCTACCGCTTTGAGTTTGTTATATTCGTCCATCACCTCTCTTTTACTGTTTTCCAAAACACAGTCAAGACGGCGTAAAACAGTTAAAGGGATCATTACCTTACGGTATTGGGGTGGGCGGTATGGCCCCCGCAAAAGGTTAGCAATTTTCCAAATGAGGTCAATGTGTCTTTTGAATTGTTCCTGGTTATTCATAAAATGTTATTCTTTCAATAAATAAATTAATATCAGATCACTCGTGTTCGCGATATTAGTAAAAAAGCTGTAAATAATTGATTACATAAATCGAGACCACCAAACTATTGAATTAATCCGACTAAACAGCAAGATACTAACTTGAAAAAGAGCAAAAAAACTGAACCAAAATGTACTTAGTTACAAAAAGCCCATCGCTGTTTTGTTCGGTTTGGAATATAGATTATGTGCCCTATCTTACAAATGTAATTGTTTAGATCTCATCAAATCCATCTAAATTCCAAATGTTCTCACAAATACTTTTATATAATTCTGTTCTCTGAATCAAGTCTTTCTTTTTAAATTGATCATGTTGTTTAAAATTAATTCCTGAAGACTTAATAAAACCCATAAAATTAGGATTTTTTTGATAACATTCTTTATGCAAAGATTGAGCAAGAATATTCTGCTTTAAATAATGAGGTAATTTTTTCTCATAAGAATCTTTACTAAAAGATTGATTTGTGCCTTTAGGAAGAAGCAAAAGACCACCGATTCTATTTCGATAATTATAAAACTCATCTCTTTGATCGAAATCGTCTTTATGGTCATTAAAACTATTAGACCAAATATGTTCTATCTGGAAAGGTTTTTTTATGGAATCAGAAATATAAGTATCAAAACTACTTTTGGTACCGGACTCTATTTCAATGTAACTTGTTATGCGCGCAAGTAAATAACGTATAAATCGTTTATTCTGTTGATGTAGTCCAAATGTAAGAATACCAGCTAAATCTTCATCGAATTCTGAAATTTTTTTCTTGAAAATCTTTATTAGTTCAGATACTGATTTATCTCTAACTTCTTTAACTATGCTGTACAAAGTATATCTAATTGAACTTTGAGCTAGAGTTCTGAAGTTAACTGATCTATAAATTGTCAAAGTCTCAATGAAACGAGCAACAATATTTAACTTCTTATTAATTGTATTATCATTATCAGTCAACTTGATCGGAGCTAATAATAATGGATACGATAGGGAGCAAGCAATACCGAAGTATCCAATATAATATAAATATTGTAGTTCAGTATTAAATGTGTATTCTGCTTCTGCTATCTTAAGATAAATTTTGGAATAGAAATCAAATTTTTTTTCTATGAAAGATGTAAAATCTGAAGTTTTAATAAGATCAATTAATTTTAATCTGTCTTTTACCCAACTATGGAAACTTGTTCCTATTTTTTCAAAATCTTCATTTGCAGCTCCTTTACGACCAGGTCTAATTGTATCGGCATATTTTGCTCTTAACCAAGCTTTAAAAAACTCTAAATCTTCAGATTTGTCATATTCATGCAGTTCTGATATTCTCTTTCTCCAAAGATCATTTAATCTAATTTTCTTTTCGTTTGGTACTTTTGATAGTAGGTAACCTTTTAACATTTCTGTTGGTGTTAAATTCAGTCCTCTATCATTCATAGTTTCAAATATGGTATAAGCATTTTCATCTGAATATGCAACGATTTTAACGAAAATGACTTTTTCCTTAAGCCAATCAACAAAAAATGGAAGAGCCTCTCCCTTCAAATCTTCAGGAAAAAGCTCTTTAATGTCTTCATATCTTGCTACTAAGTTTTTTACACTTTCTTCAGTTCCGTTGGCATCATATTCGCCGTTCGCAGACAGACCATTTAAACATACAATTCTTTCTTCGATATTCAGATTATACGAATGCTTGCCAAATTTTCGAGAACGAATCATTGATTCAATTGGTTCTATATTATGCTTCGATTTTTGTAAATTGTTTATGTAAATCATTAATAAGGTTAAGCTGGTTAATCTTTGTTGACCATCTATAATTGAAAGATTGTCATCTTTATTTGAAATTACAATAGGACCCAAATAATAGGAGTTATAATATTCAACTCGTTCTCGCTCATGTTTGGGGTTGTAATTTATGAAAAAACTTGTTTCTAAATCCATAATTAATTGTTCAATATGTTTTCTTTCCCACCGAAATTCTCTTTGAAAATAATCAATTGTATATTTTTGGGTATCTAAAATCTCTTTTAATGTCTTATCATCAGCGTCTATTTTATTACTTACTAATGCATGGATTTGTGTTGCCATTATTTATTTTTCCTTTTTTTTAATTATTAGCAAATAACAATTTTATCATAATCTGATTTGACAGCAGGATAAAAAGTTAATAAAATCCTCAAACTTGAACTAAAATCTGACTAAAAAGTCCAAAAATCATCTGCGGTCAAATTCGATACGATGGCGTGGTTATACAAACTCTGTTAATTATATTATTCCTTCAGTTTTAGCCGAAAAAACATATGAATATGATGAATCTAGCATTTTCCCTTTGCGTTCATTTGATTTGTCGATCAGATAAGTACCAACCTGAATAATACCCATTGCACCCATTCCCAATCCTATCCATTCAAGTGGCATGTCTGCCAGTTTTGTTACTTTTCCTGCAGCTGCACCAATTGTTGTCAAAAATGTTGGTGATTTAATATTAAGCAGGTTTTTAATCACACCACCTGTTGTGGTAATTGCAGAATCTTTAAAGATTCTTTGAAGTGTTAAGCAATTTTTTTCTATTAATTCTTTGTGTTTCACAAGAATATATTTTAAATCACTATTATCTTTTACCTCTCCTAAATCGGATTTAAAACCATCAATTACATTCCTGAAATTAAGTAATTCTTCACGTCTTTTCCTTTTAAAAGTTATAATATTAGTCAATGATACATTTTCAGCAGGTACCGGAAATATATTTTGAAATTCGGTTGTAAAACAAATAAAACTATGTTCCTTGGAAATTGCTTGAAAATTTAAATCTTGAAATTCAGAACGGTCAGTTCCAGGTACCATAAAATCTACATCTATTTTGGCGAGATATTTTGCTAGAATTCCCATATAAAGATGTGCAGTTTGTTCATCACAAGAATACCAATCAGGATCTCCCGTATCTTTAGCCAAACCTTGTTTTTCTAGCAAATAATATATTTTTTTTGAAATTTTATTACGATGAATCAAACAATCAAGTTTTAGATTATTTGTAGGCAATAAAGCATTTTTAAAACGTTGAGAATAAAGTATTGAATTGAATTCTTCTTCAAAATCTTCCAATTTTGCTTGGTGAGTTATTAAAGATTCTGGTCTAATGGGTCGAAACTCACCTTCGTTCTTTAAAAATTCTATATCGGTACTATATGGTCTGACTTCGGTACCATCATATCTTAGAGGAACAATTGAAGCCACCATATCCCAATAAAGCAAAGCATGGCGAAGCCATTTCCCAGTTGGGATAGATATCCTAGGATAATATAGAATAATTCTTTCAGGAGTTTTCTTTTTAAGATTATTCATTTGAATATTATATTCTTATATGAAATATGGCGTATTACTGAGATTTGTACCATTTAATACACCAAATTAAAGTGCCCATTATTAGGAACAAGTTTCCATTGTTGGCCATTGCTCCTAATATTAGGAACTTGTTAGAGGAAAATATATTATTAACATAACTAATTGATTATCAGAGAAAAAACTACGATTAATTATATAATATAGTAAAATGGTGAATATATCAAGATGAAATTTGATTGTTTTCAGCAAAATGATAATTATATGTGCAAAAAATTTCGACTCCTAGTAGCATACTTTTAATCCGTAGATTGGGGATTCGATTTCATGTGGGGGGCCCGATTCAAATCTGTTTTGGAAATGTTATTAATTAAATAAGCTGGTAACTTGTGACATTGGGATCGGACCACAGCAAGTAGTTGTAGTACAAGAGGTTATGCGTAGTTTTAGGTCTAGAAACAACCCTTAGCGGCGATTTTGGGGGTCAAAAAACGGCTCTAAAGCGCTTTTGAGGACTCGGGCGAATCACTTTTATATTGACATTATCAGAGTTTTTATGAAAATCAAAATTTTATTTGGTGATGTTCTAAGAGAACTGAGAAAAAAATGCGAGATATCTCAGGAAAAACTTGCACAAGAATGTGATTTAGACCGAACATTCATTTCTCTCTTAGAAAGAGGAAAAAGGCAGCCATCACTCACTACAATATTCAAGCTATCCTCTGTTTTGGGAATTCCTGCTTCTAAATTTGTAAAAATTGTTGAGAAAAAAATGAATGAAGGTAATTCAAATTAAACATATTATTGAATGAAGAAGGACAAGAATTTTCGAAAAATTACAGATTAAATTAAAAAGACTTTAAGAATGTAATGTCTGCCCCTATATTCTTTCCTTTATATATCGTAAAATCCATTCACATATAGGCCTTTTCAGTTCGCTAAGCATAGTGAACTGCCCCAGAACTTATATAACCTGGTCAAATAATTTCAACTTTCGGATCAAGATTGAATTTTTTCTTGCCATTCATATACAAAAACAATACATTTGGATTAACATCTTTCTATAATATTTTTGTTAAAAAATTTGAAAACAAGTTCTTATTCCAGTTTTATATATTTTATACGAGAATAAATGGAAAGAGATAAAAACATTATTCAAAGAGCATCGCCTAATTTTTTTTCTAAGGATTTCACTATAACTAAATATGGAAAAATCAAACTAAATATTTCCATATTTAATATTATTAAATCATGATATCTGGATTTTTTTCTACAATAAAAAGGCGAATATAATGGAACATTTTTCACCTCTTCAGGATATTATGTTAAGGTTAATAATTTTGTTGTAAAATTTTTACAATATAAATGTTGATAAGATGATTGATTTTAACAGTTTAAAATTTCCATTTTCACAAAAAATGATAGATTTTAATTGTATTAGCTCGTTGCAAGGGATATCTCCAAGAAGAATTTGTTTTAATTCATCACACAAAACCGCTCTTCGCGAATCAACAAAAGATGGTTTTGCCGGTGCTTTTAATATACCTTTTTTCGAATCCATTGGGCCTATATTTTGTGTCCTTACCGGCATAGATTTATTTTTCTCTACACAATTTAATAATTTTTGGAGATCTATAAAGGACGAAAGTGAGTTTCAAATTATAAAGGATTTTGTCTATAATTATAGAAATATGGTATTCTTACGAGATTGTCTTTCTATTTCGATTGCATTAAGTGAAAATATTAATGAAAATGGTCAAAAGACCGAAATAGGCAAGTTAGAATATAAAGCAAAATACCAACAAAACAAACAATCTGTCAGAAGAATATATAACTGCTGTTATGATGTTATAAAAAATAAAATTCCGTTTTTCAAAGATTGTGAAATTATTTGTGCCGTGCCGCCAAGAAAAGATAAGATATTTGATATACCATCGATATTATCAAAATTTTTATCAAAAAACCTTGACTATGAAAATATAACTTCCCATCTTATGTGGGAATATACAAAAAGATCTTTAAAAGATTTACCATTTGAGGAAAAATGGAGGGCATTAGATAAAGCAAATCTTATAGTAGATATTGACCTTTCTGGTAAAAATATAGT
>SDBT01011548.1_pt1 | contig 14208 bp, 12 predicted proteins | sample 2277101 | NCBI WGS metagenome assembly SDBT01 (sample SAMN10404973, study PRJNA504765) | marine sediment metagenome | isolation source: marine sediment core GS10_PC15, 103 cmbsf | place: Arctic Ocean: Southern Knipovich Ridge | collected 2010 | reverse complement strand
TAAATCTAGTAATAATTTTACTATTATATAGTAACCATTTCCTGAAGCCCATTTAATAACATAATTATCATCAGCACTAGGATCCACTCCTCTTTCTAATGGTAGTTCCAGTAATAATTTCACTACCGCTACATGACCATTTTTTGAAGCCCATTTAATAGCCAAATTATTTCTAACACTAGGGTCTACGCGAAACACACGAGCGTTATTCTTATCTATTATAAAATCTTTTAATAGTATATTTACTAATTTATAATAACCATTTTTTGAAGTATATTTAATAGCCCAATTATTATCAACACTAGGATCTATTTTATTAAGATAAGTTTTTAAATATTGGTGTTTATTACCCGAAATAATAACTTTAAATATTATTTTTGGACTGACATTAACATTTTTAAGTATAATATTAAAATCTTCATCTGAGAGTTTTAGTAGTAACTTATAATTATTAAATTTGTAATTTAATAATACCGAACGATATAATTTTTTATTAGTTTTAGCTAAACTAAAGATATCATCCGGTTTAATGAATTTTATAATATTACCTAGAACACCAGATGATAATTCACTGAAGCTCATTTTTTATAAAAAATTTTTATTTTATTTTATTTTTTATATTAAAAATGTCTACTGGCAATAGTGTGTTAGGAATTACAAAGACTATTATTGGTTTAGGCAATAAAGATGCTTACCAGAAATATTATAAAATAAAATTAATTAGGTATTATAGATTACAATATGAGATAGAAAAAGGATTTATTTTTAATCATCTTATTAAAAATCTAGTTAGTAACGTTTGTACATCTTTAAACGTTAGTCTTAATGAAATAATAAGTAAATATGAAAATCAATATATTAATCCTGATTTATTAGAAAAAGCCAGTTGTTTAGTAAATACATATGTACCATTTTCTAATTTTCAAGCTACTAAAAACGAATGGCTTACATTATTTAAATATAGGGATGAAGCTATGAAGAATTTAAAGAATGATGCTTTAAATAGAGAGATAGACCGCATTAATATAGAACAAGATATATTATATCAAAAGGGATTCGCTAATAATTATAAAGATGCTAAAACATTTTGGGGTGATCTTATAATGTTAGCAAAAGGAGCTAATGGATTGATATACGAATCTTCAAAAGAAGAATTAGCAAAAATGTTTATCATTAAATATCAAATCAGTCATCGATTAACAAAAAAGCAAAATAATATGGATATTGTTCATGAGTTACATGTTAATTTAGTACTTAATAGATATAGAAGTAAAATACCTAATTTTATGTACGGTTTTGGTTTTTTTATGTGTTCAACTCCACTAATGAGATATGAGAAAAAGTTTACTACTCAAGGGGTGAAAGAGATAGATAGTATATGTAATGTGAAAGGAAATAATATGTTTACTATATTAGAACGTATTAATGGTATTACTTTTAAAAAATGGCTTCGTAGTAAAGAGTATAGTTTAGAATTATTTCTTAATTATTATTTACAGATTTTATTTTCATTAGAAACAGCACAGGACATTTTCTATTCTCACAATGATTTACACGTAGATAATGTTATATTAAAACCAATTAAAGAATCTAGTATTGAGTATAAAATTGATAATGTTTCGTATTTCATTACTACACGGTACATTGCTACTATCATTGATTTTGGATATTCGTATATTTATACTAGTCGTAATTTTAGTATTGGTGGATTAATTAATGGTGGTATATATTATAATAAACCAAATCAATTATTAGATGCTTATAAATTCTTTATGTATACCATGATAGAGTTTATAAAGAAACCTAAAGAATTTCAAGAACTTTTACCTATATTCTATTACTTTATAAATTCAAATAATGATCCAGTTCAGTGGCTAAAAGAAGAACATGAAAAAAGATTCTCAATACCAGATCTTAGCAATCATATACCTCACTATACACATAAAAATCTTATTAAATATATATTAAAAATATATAAAATAGTAATTAATAAACCTACTATGGCATTACTATCACTTGAACCTGTTAAAAGTAAAGAATTAAAAGATAATATTTATTTATATACATCATTAGACTTTTTCTATTTATCTAGAACTAATAAACTAACACCAGAATTAAATAAACATTTCGAAATTAATTATGTAGAGTTAGAAAATGAAGTAAATTATAATAAAATATTATCTAAACACTTTATAACTAAAGTAAAAACCTTTAATACTTCATTAGATTTTTATTTAAATCCAGTAAAAGGTAAAGGAAAGCTTCAGTTTAATAAATTTACTGAAATACGTAATGATTCAATAGTATTATTAGATTTAGCATCTCAATTGATTAATAAAAGAGATATATTAATATATAACTATTTTAAGCGATCTAAACATGAAAGAGATAAAAATTTAACAAAAAAGGTTGATAATGTTTTATTTAGTAATTCTAATGATATTTGGAATGGTATTGTTCTTTTAAATGGTATATACTATCGTATGCTTCATGAAGAAGATAATAATAGTGTATATGTATATTATTTAGAAGGAAAACAAAAAAATATGATAGAGAGTTTTAATCAAAGAACCAGAGAATATAAAAATGCTCTTAAAATTAAAAATCAAATAATAGATTATCGTGAGATTTTCTTAATTCTTAACCGTGTTAAATATCTTAGTGGAATGTATCCACTAAATCCAAATAAAATTAAGAGTAATTTTAAAAAGAAAAAATAAAATATAAAAATAAAATATAATAAAATTTAATATGGCTAGTTTAATTAAATTTAATTTCACCCCCGATTTAATATTAAAATCATTAAAAAATCAGTTATATAAATATGAAAATGAAGTAAAAAATTTAATAGTAGAAGAACAGAAACAACAGAGAACGGAGAGAGCTAATTTAGAAAACTGGCTTTCTAACACCATTGTTAATTGTACTGGTAAATTAAAAAAACCAGTAGATAACTTTAAACTAAGCGAAATAAATAAAATTAGCTTCTATGATCCAAAAATACTAAATTTAAAAAAGTGTATGATAAATGCCTGGACTCCATTTCCAAAAGATCAAAAATATCGTAGTATGAAACTTTTTTGGAGAAATCAAACTGTATTAGCTTCTGGAAGTTACGGAGTTATTCTTAATCCGAAAGATCGTGATCTTTCTACTATGTTTGTTATTAAAAATACAAACACAAGAACAGAAGAATATATTAATGCTCACGAAATGTTTATTATGCTAATTTTAAACAGATTGCGAATTCAAATACCTAATTTTGTATATGGGTTTGGATATTTTATGTGTTCTCAATCATATTTTATTGGTGATGATGAAAGATCACTCTGTGATGTTGATGGTGATACCATGAGTATAGTTATGGAAAAAATAAATGGTGAAACCTTCTTTAATAATATTAAAAATGGTCTTAGTTTAAAACAGATACTTAATTATTATCTACAAGTATTATTTGCTTTAGAATTCACTAAAGCAGTGAATTTTTCGCATAATGATCTTCACACTAGTAATGTTATATTAAGACCTATTCAAAATAGTACTATAGAATATATAGCTAACGGTATAAAATATTATTTAAAAACAGATAAGATAGCTACCATTATTGATTTTGGTATTTCCTATCTTCATATAGGAAATGCTAAATATGGTCCATATTCTGGAGGAGAAGGACATGGTGTATATCCTGACGTTTCTAATAGATTAATGGATTCTTATAAATTATTTATGTTTATACTTAAAGATTTATTACCAATGGAAACTTCTATAGATAGTAGCAATAGTAGCAGTGGTATTAGTGATATTGATATTGATCTTAACAGTGATGATAGTGAAGAAGATATAGAAATATTATTAAACGAATCATTAGACGAGGAATTAATAGATGTGGAATTACTAGATGAGGAATCACTAGACGAGAGATCACTAAATGAAAATAAAACTACTATGAATATTATAAAAAAAGAAGAAATAATAGAGGATAATAATATGGAAATATTTTACAAATTGGAACCTATTTTCCGTTTCTTCTTTGCAAAAAATGTTAATATGATCGACACCGTTAAAAATGGTGGAATATTCCCCCTTCCAAAAATAAATACAATATACCGCCATTTAGATTTAATAAGATATATAAATAAAGTATATAATGAAATAGATTTTATTACCAGGAAAAATCCTGGTAAGGTTCTTAAATGTGAACCATTGGGTAATATTAAATGTATAAAGAATGATTCAATGTTATATAAGAAACAAACATATAATCCGATAGATTTATTTTATAAAGTTAGAATAAGTAGAGATTTGATACCTAGAAATCAAATAAAAGATTACTATGATAATTACGAAAAAACCAACGTTCTTGATAATAGTTTTCTTAGAGAACAAACCATTATTAAACAACTTAATTTGATAATGGATGATATAAACGATAGATATGGATTATCAAAAGTATTTTCAATAACAAATGTAGATAATAATGATAGTATAGAGATACATAAATTTTCAAATCTCTATTCTATGTTATTAATATTAAGAGACATTAATATATATAATTATTTTTACTTAAAATCTTTTAATATTAATAAATTTAAAAAATATTATGAGATGATACTTATTAATACTAGTAATATTAATAAAATACGCGTTAGAATACGAAGAACTAGTAATAATTTAAGAATTAAAGCTATAGACAATGAATTGTCTAATACTTCTAATATCTTAAATTATATGAAATCATCTCGGATATTAGAGCAATTATTTTATATACAAATATTGACTTCGTGGGATATGAAGTCTATGAATTTAAGATTAAATTTAAAATAAATAATAATACGTTATTATATATCCCAATTAATTATTTAAAATAAATAATAATACGTTATTGTATATCCCAATTAATCATTTAAAATAAATAATAATACGTTATTGTATATCCCAATTAATCATTTAAAATAAATAATAATACGTTATTGTATATCCCAATTAATCATTTAAAATAAATAATAATACGTTATTATATATCCCAATTAATCATTTAAAATAAATAATAATACGTTATTATTTATCCGTAATACTTAATCATTCGATCGAGCACTCCTGGTATAAAAAATACACCACTTAAAACTTTTATTACATCGTTATAATTAGCGATGTGTCCTCTTTTAACTGATGAATCTATAAATTTTCTTATATAGTCTCTATTTTTTAAATGAAATGTATAATTTATCAGATTGTTATATAATGTAGTATTAGTAATTATATTATAATAAACTTCTGGTATAGTTAAAAAAGAAATAATAAATGTAATGGTATCCCAATCTCTAGGGGTATCAACATTTAACCTTGATCCTACTCTAAAAGATGTCCAGGGTTTTAATATATAATCTCCATTTAAGCTTTTTTCAAATATATAATTTTTATTAGTCTCATTCTCTTGATGTATATAATTATTTTTCTTTTTATAAGTGTAAAATAGACTTGAATTTTCAAAACCAGTAATACGTACTAAAAAATTAGATTTATGAAATATATCATCGTAATTAATATAATTATTTTTAAGTATAACGCTTATATTTTCAACGGTTAGGTGATTGTTATTAAATCCTATTCTTTTAAGGTATTTTAAATTAGAAAATACCTGTATCAAAACTGAAGCTATTACTGAATCCGAAGTAGCCATGGTTTGAAAATTAGTAGCTCCATCGTATAATGTAGTTAATCTAGTATTTTTAAAATCTGATACATAATTAACTAGACTTAAGTTTTGATTCTCTGTAATTCTATAATAAATTCCATCATGTATAGAATGAAGTGTACATTTAGTTATCCCTTCTAATCCATACTTGTTATTTTTATAAAAATTTTCTATAATACTTGATATAATACTTGCATTAATTCTCTCATCTGAAGCGATAATAGTATTTTTATTATTATTTACTACTCTAATATAAGGGAAAGTACTATTAAAATATCGTTTTAATGTTAATATTGAATTATGTTTTATCATATTATAAAGAGCATATCTAAATTCTGGGTCTTTATAATATGGAGTTTGATTGTAAATTAGAGTATTTTTTTTTGAAATAGTAGGGTTGAATATTGGTAATACCAATAATTTTGGATTGTCTTTAACTAGATTTATTATTTTATTTTTTGTTAATGATGACATTTTAATAATACTTTTTATTATTACTATATTACTTTATTACTACTTTATTATTTTTTAATTTATTAATTAAATCTTTAATTAGAAGGTCTAAAGTATTCTCGTCGTGATATTCAGTTCTAAGAAAATAATGATCTGATATTTTCTTAGCTAATACCATGGCTGTTTTAACAGAAAATTTATAAAATTTAATTAAATTTTGTTTTATGATATTTCTATATTGTAATCTTTCTATAGATTCCCCTGGTAATTTAAAATTTAAATCGTCAAACCAGAGTGATGGTTTTGAATAGATACGATTTATTTTATCTATTAATACTTCTTCCATTTTTTAGTTATCTTTTTTTTTAAACTTTATTTTACTTACTAAAATAAAATTTTTTTTAAAAAGGTATAAATATATTCTTATAAAGAACCTACTAACAATAAAACTAAAACAATGGCTTCATTTGCAGGAGGAGGAATAGCTTTAGTATCTTCTATTGCATATATAAATAAAGTAATAAAACCAATAGAAGAAGATATAGAACATATTACAGACGAAATACTTTCTTTAGGAGATAATAAAAAAAATATTAATCGAAATAGTAATGATTTGTTAAAATTAAATAAAATGATCATTTCACAAAGCGAGACCATTAAGAATGTTATGAATAAACAAAACAGTATTTTATTCTCTTTAAAATGTTTAACGGAGACTGTTATAGATATACAACGAATATTGTATGCATTTGATAAAGAAAAATTAAAAACAAAATTTATTCCGGATAAAGTAGCGACTTTTATATTAAAGTCATTTGATAACAAAGTAGATACATATAAAAAACGAAGCAATGATTTTACTGAGACTGAAACTGATAAAAATCATAATAACGAAGAAATCATTAAGAAAAATGACATCATTAAGAAAAATGAAATTTTAGATGTATTATCCGATCTTTAAATATTACTTATTAAGAAATATTTTTATATTTAAAATTATATAAAAAGTAAATTGCTAATAAAAATGTTTCTTGATACTGTGTATTATGCTATATTATATGGTACCATATATAATGCGGTATGTATGATTATTAATTTTATTATTACTCAATTAATTAAAAAGAAAAAAATTAAGTCTCCTATGCTAAAAATGGGATTAAGTATTATAAATTCCCTATTAAATAATAAGAAAAAGACTAAAAGGTCTAAAAAGAAAAAGAAATCTACCCGCAGTAATCATATCGAGAAAAATAATAATATTAATAGTATTAATACGAGTAAATTACCTGCTAATCCTACCATGAATGGTTTATTGGATATGGTAGGTAATTTAATCGGAGGATTAAATATTAGAGTCCCTAATACTAATGATAATAATAAAGTAAAAGAAGTAAATAATATGGTAAATGTGGTACACGAGAAAATAAAAGAAGTAAGCGAGAAAGAAGTAAGCGAGAAAGAAGTAAGCGAGAAAGAAGTAAATAAGAAAGAAGAAAATGAGAAAGAGAGAGAAGTAAATGAGAAAGAATTAAATGAGAAAGAGAGAGAAGAAAAAAAAGAAGAAGAAATTAAAAATATGATATCGTCACTAGACTAATATTATTATCGTTAATATTATGATTATAATCATAATATATTTAATTTATTCGTGAATTTAATTGTTCTAATCTAACTTTGGATCTAATATTAGCTGCTTCATCTAATTGTTCTTTGTTACATATCATCCATATTGTTTTTCTCGCTCTGGTTATCAATGTATATATTAGATTGAAATCAATAAATTTTCTTTTATCTTCAAATGTAGGTAACAAACCAATAACATATTGGTATTCTGATCCTTGACTTTTATGAACAGTAATAGCATAAGAATATAACAAATTCTTAGTTGTTATAATTTGTTTCTTTTTACTATTATTATCTTTAAGAACATCAGGATCAGTTCTAGTAATATTAGTACTAATATCCATAATAACACCATTAAAGAATTCAACGGTTAGTAATCTTTTATAAGAATTAATACTAACGATAATACCTTCATCTCCGTTCATTATTCCATGTTCATGAAAATTATGGGTTATCATAACTAAACCACCTATAAACCATTTATTTTTAAAGATATCTTGTATACCACCTAAAGTATGTCCTAATAACATATCTCGTATTTTATTATTAATTATAGTAACCGGTTTATTATATGGACATATTATCTTTAATTTTCTAGTTTTAAAAATCTCTCCTACCTTTGCAATAAGAAGACTCACTAATTTCATAACATGATTAATATCTCCTGGAAGTATAGCAAAATTATTAAATGTATTAAACTGAAAATTGTTATTATATGGTACTATTTGATGATGAGTTACTAGTGCTTCAGAATTAATAACTATACCATTTATTCCTACAACATCACTACGGTGATTTTTTTTAAGATAATATATAGGTATTTTATTACCTTTAGAAAGTTCAACGAAGAAATTACCCCAAGAACTATCAGAAAATATAGGCGAAAGTTGATTTACATCACCTACTAAAGTAATATTAATACTATTTTTAGTAAATAATTTACTAATAAATCTATAAAATAATTCAGTAGATACCATGGACGTTTCATCGATAATAAGATAATCAGGCACAATATTAAATTTTGTTCTTATTAGACGATCCATAGTAAAAACTTCATCGTCTGTTTCATTTTTTCCATTAGCTAAAATATCTTTGATTCTAGCTACGGCTTTCCCTGTAAATGAAGTTATTAAACAAGAACAATTAAGTTTGTTTTTTATTTGATAAACTAGTTCTCTTATAATCGTAGTTTTACCTACACCAGCTCCTCCTGCAACAATAGATACCGGTTTCAATAATGATCCTTTAACAGCATTACGTTGTTCAATAGTTAAATTTTTATTTTCATACACCATATTTATAATACTATTAGCATGTTCTGGTCTTACTTTAGTTTTAAAACATTTATTAATATAATTTGCTACCTCTGTTTCTACTACCAATGGATAAGGTAAATAAAGACCGTTACGATTAAGAGTAATATTATAATTTATTTTTAAATGTTCTAGATATGGTTTTATACTATCACTCATAGGGTGATAGATACATCCTAAATCATAAAGATGATCTCTTATTTTTCTGGCTAACATACCACCAATAAGTTGTTCTTTAGTAGGAGTTTTCATAATCAAAGAAAATATATCACGACCTTCTTCTAATGATAAATTTATTATTCTTAAAGGATTATCCATTAGTTCGTGTACCATTTTTATCATATTTCTTTTTTCTTTTTTTATTATCTCTCTACTAACTTTTAACAGTTCTAATTGTCTAAAAAGTCTATTATTTAACCACCATTTAATTAATACTTTAAAATGTGATTTATCTATCTCTGGTATAGAAAAATCTACTGGTGGTGCTTTTTTTCTATACCAAATATCAGTATATTGATCCATATAATCATCTACTCTTAATTTGTTTAATAAAGATGATTCTTCTAAACATTTATAAATAGTAAGATATGTTCCCCCTGGAATATCCACATACTTAAAAGCACATTTAAAACATTCTTTTATAGTATTAAAATCTCTACCTAGAAATATTAATGGTTCTTTAATAGGATGATACCATGGTATCACAGCATCAATATATCTATCTTTTATTCTATTAAAAGATCCAAATATACAATCTCCTTTAACTAAACTATGAGTAAAATCATAAGAGATAGCTATTTCTTCTCCTTCTGAGATTACAATAGCTATTTTAGTTTCAACATTATAAGATTTAACGGTTCCTCCATTTATAGTAAACAAAGATGGTTTATTCATAATAAATATAATTGTTATTTTACTTTTCTTTAAATGTTGTAATAAAGAAGTCATTTCATGAAATAAAATCTTAATCATTCTAAAATGAAAACTGGAGAAAAGGAAAAAACATATAAAAAAAAGGAAAAAACATCTAAAAAAAAGGAAAAAACATCTAATTTTTGGCCATTTATTATTATATTTATTATCATTATTGTATTATATTTTCTATATACAAAGAATGCAAACGATCGTATACTTAAAACGGTTAAAAAAACATTTGATATAACATCTTATGAAGAATTTGATGAGTTAGACGAAGAGGACGAGTCGGACGAGTCAGATGAGTTAGATGAGTTAGACGAAGAGGACGAGTTGGACGAAGGGAACGGAGTTAATAAAATAAGTATTATTAAAAATAATACTAATAATTCTAAAAAGAAATGGAAAAGGGAAGAGTTATGTAGAAATATATTTGAATCTATATATAAAGTTGAATTCCGTTCTTGTCGTCCTAACTTCTTAAAAAATCCTAAAACTAATCGTAATTTAGAGTTAGATGGATATAACTCAGATTTACAAATAGCATTTGAACATAATGGACATCAACATTACGAATATCCAAACGTTTTTCATAGAACTGAAGAAGATTTTATATATCAACTAGAAAAAGATGAACATAAGAGAAAAGTATGTGAAAGATTAAAAATACATCTCATTATTATAAAATTTGATATACCCGAGGATGAGATGAAATCCTATATTATCTCTCAAATTTCAAAGAATCCATATTAAATGATACTTTATTTATGACTTACAAAGAATTAAACGATGATTCAAATATAAAGAGCAACCAGTAGTACAAAAGTTAATATCGTTTACAGGGGGCCATTAAAATAAATAAAAATGAATAACCTTGATTATTTTTGATCTTAATATAAAAACGAATTTCATATAATTTCTTTTTAAAAAACTTGAGTACTTATTACCACCACAGACGAATTAAGAATTCTTACGTCAAAGACAATAGTAAAATATTTAAAAAAACATAAAAAACGTGGTATTGATACTGTTTGGATGTTTAAAAATAAAGGATTATCAAATTATTATAATATTAATTACAATGAAATTCGTTCTATTGGTAACAAGTATTCAGTTCTTTTGAAACTGAGAAATTATATTTATAATATATCATCATATGACATATTAGAACAAGGGGCTTTTTCTGATTATTATATGGATGAAAAAGATGATACTATATATGATTATTTACATACTTATTTTTTCAGTTCATCTGATATATCATTACTAGAGACAATTAAGATTCCAAAAAAATTAACGTATGTGTAATTTAATTTAGATCTCACTATTAACGCTAATATATATAAAAAATCGATATATAATAATATATTATTATATAAAAATGAATAACATTAAACCATTAATTATTCTTGATCTTAATGGAGTTCTTTGCTATAAAATACCAAAGGATGAAGACGATGTTATTAATAAAGATAATTTAATATCAGCTGAATATCATAATATTTATATTCGTCCTAATGTTAAAAAATTTATATTCTGGCTATTAAAAGAATATTCAGTGGCTATATTTTCTTCTACAACATATAAATATGTTAATATCATATTAAATAATATTTTTACTAATAATCAACGCAAACAATTGGTTTTTCTATGGTGTCGTGATCGTTGCACTCTAGATCCTGAATTTAAAAATAATTTAACCATAAAAAAACACGAAACCATTAAATTATTATCATCTGTTATTGGAAATCCATATATTAATAGTAAACGTATATATGATCTTAATAATACATTATTTTTAGATGATAGTCCTAATAAAATGAGATATAATAATAAAAACAATTATTATATCCTCGAGAGTTATCATCCAGATAAAAAAATAGATGATATAAATGATATTAAAATCGTTATAGATATGATTTTTAAATTAAATTTAAAAATGTAATTACTTTTAAATATATAATTATTATTATATATTTATTACTTTTTTATTTATGTTATTATCTTCATTTATTCAGTCTCCTCTTCTACTTCTTCCGCTTCAGTCTCCTCCTCTTTCTCCTCTTCTACTTCTTTCTCCTCCTCTTCTACTACTTCTTTCTCCTCTTTCTCCTCTACCTCTTCTACTACTTCTTTCTCCTCTACCTCTTCTACTACTTCTTTCTTAGATCCATGTTTTTCACGATTGAAATGACGTTCCATAGGTTCCTTATTTTTAGAAGTATAACTACAATCAGGACATTTAAGATCTGCGCTGGTTACTTTCTTAGCCACCTTCTTAGGGCCATGTTTTTTACTATTAAAGTGACGTGTCATAGCTCCTTTAGTACCAACTTTATAGTCACAATCTGGACACTCTAAAGCCTTAGTGATTTTCTTAGGAACTACTTTCTTAACTGGTGGAGTATAATTAATACCTACAATTTTAGAAAACTTAATCAAATCAGCTGGAAGTGAAATATAATTAGTAATATCAGTCTTAGATAAATCAACTACCTTATTGATCTCCTTCAATTGAGCTTTAGGCTCTTTATCTGCCTTTACATAAGTACTACCTTCATCTTCATCATTTTTAATCTCTTCTTTAGTTGGTACTCTCCATGTACCATTTTCATATGTATACTTCAAATCAAGACTAACGCTCTCTATCTCATTTCCATCTTCATCTTCTTCCTCTACGTTTTCTCCTAAATAGACATGTCCAAGAGAAATGTCTTTACCAAGAGAGATGTAAAATTCGGTAGGTTCTAGTTTAATAAATTTCACATCTCCATCAACGATTCCAATACCATTATCTTCAGTTTCATCAACTGTTTTCTTAATATTAGTTGGATCATTTACACCAGGTTTTACATATCCTGGCGCTTTAACACTATCACGACCATCACCATTTTTCATAGCTTCAATAATTTTCTTTGCTGCTGCGGTTTTAACATGAGTTCCACAAAAACCGTGTGTCTTTGCTCTATTTTTACAAGACTCACCATTTTCTTTCTTTTTTCCTCTTACATATTTATAAACACATAACTCGTTACTAGGAATGTTCTTGCTACCAGTTTTAGTATTTTTCTTTGTTGTCTTACTCTTAACCGTTTGAGAAGCAACAGTCTTAATTTTATGGGAAAACATTGGTGCACTATCTTCTAACTTTTCATATAATTTTGTTTTCTCTTCCTCAGTAAGAGTAACATTTTTTTCTTCAGAATAAAAGTTGATAATTGGATTTACGACTGTTCTTTCAAGAGTAGTTCGTACAGCGGCAAGTGTTTTAGCAAATGAGACACTTGATTTTTCAAGAGTTTTATTATCACTAGGAGAAGACATAATTGTTACGATAAGATATAAGATTTTTGATATATTTTACTTTGTTCGTTTTTATTTTTGGTTTGATATTGAAGATCATTTTGACATCGATTCGGAAAAAAAATAAAAATTTTACTAATATTTACTATCAATAAATATTAACTTTAATATTTATTAAAAATGTTATTTTAATTTTTAATATTTTGATTAAAATATTATTTTTAGTTTTTTAGTAAATTTTCGACCTGATCGGTATCAGCTCCAACAACGGTACCAACCAATTTAATACCTTCATAGTAATAAAAAGTTGGTACCGCTTCAACATCAAAATATTTTGTTAATTTTTTATTATTTGAAGCGTCTACTTGATAGAATTTTATATTAGAATACTTAGAAGGCAATTTTAAATAAAAATTTTCTATACTATTACATCCACCACACCAAGGAGTATAATATTTGATCATAACTTTACCATTTTTTATTACTTTATTTATTTGTTCTATAGTATTAAGTGATGGGATAGTAGTATACTCATTTACCTTTTTTTTCATCGATTCTCTTATTCTTCTCCTAGAACTCATTTTTATTTTTAGTTTATAGTATTATATTTTATATGTTTATTATTGTTTATAAACTTTTTGAATTTTAAAATTATTTATTAATATTAATTGGTGTTAGTATCAGTAGTATCAGCGTCAGTATCAGTAGTATCAGCGTCAGTATCAGTAGTATCAGCGTCAGTGTCAGTAGTATCAGCGTCAGTGTCAGTAGTATCAGCGTCAGTGTCAGTAGTATCAGCGTCAGTGTCAGTGGTATCGGTGTCAGTGTCAGTAGTATCAGTACCACTATTAAAATAAATAATAATACCCACTATAATAATAATAATGACAACTACTATAATAACAG
>SDBT01011547.1_pt1 | contig 14208 bp, 35 predicted proteins | sample 2277101 | NCBI WGS metagenome assembly SDBT01 (sample SAMN10404973, study PRJNA504765) | marine sediment metagenome | isolation source: marine sediment core GS10_PC15, 103 cmbsf | place: Arctic Ocean: Southern Knipovich Ridge | collected 2010 | reverse complement strand
CTTTTTACACCCAACACAAACATATCTTTCTTTTTCCATTACTCTTTCACCTCACCATCTCTTTTTTTACCCCGAAGGGTGTCAACACTATTCTCAGTTATCCCATTACTAAACACAGAATCCTTCACGGGCTTTAAAGACGTATCTGATGTTCCATGTATGTCACCGATATTTTCGTGCTGACTATTATTTTTTGTTGATAGGGAAGATTTGTCCTTGATTAATGGATTTTCCCTAGTCGCATTAATTGGTGTAAAGATTGTCATGCTTTCGCCTCGCTGTTTTTTGATTCTCGTAAATGGTCAATCCTATTCATATCTATTTTTATTTTCTGAGAAGGAATTATCTCTACCCTATATAAAAAGTCCTTTAAAATATTTAAATCCAACTCTTCGTGGGTTAAACAACTAACAGCCTCATATAGGGCGAAGTCTGAAGTAACTAATTTCATTTTTCCTTCGCTCTTTAACAATATATTTTTTGATTTTTCCTCGCCTTGAAATATCTGCAAGACAACATCTGGAGCAATAAATGCTTTAGGTAAAGAACTCTGCATCTTAGATATTTCATCCACAGATTCTAAAACTAATTTTACATGCTCTTCATAAGGATCAATCTTTTTTGCCATTATTCTTTTCCTCCTGTTTCTGTTTTCTGGGAAGGTTTTAAATTTTTCATAACTACTCCAATGGTTAATTCTAAAGCTCGGTCATTATACTTTTTAAGCTTACGATTAATTTTATTTTCAAGATGTTTGCAGTAATATTTTTTAAATCCATTATGGGGTTTTCCTTGAACTATATTACACTTCTCGCATTTTTTACCATCATGCCTCTTATAAATAAGTAACGAGGTGTAGAATATATTATCCAATAACTCATCTGCTTTCATTTTGTTTAAGTAATCTAATCCTTTCATTTCTCTTCTTCCTCTTTAGTATTTTCTGTTTTAGCGGTAATTTTAATCATAGTAGTCCTCCTTCTCATAAGAGAATCTATCTTCGAATTTCGGTTTGGATTTATTCCAATTAAAAACACTATATTGCTTTCTTATACTTTGCTCAAGTTCTTTTTCAAGTTTATCATGTTCCCCATGTATTAAATCCATGATGCTAAAAATTTCTTTATCTTTCTCATTAAATTGTTCATAGAGTTCTTTCAAGTTCCCATAGCTTTCTATAAATTCATTCTTTATTTTCAATAGAATATCTTTATCAGAAATATTATTAAGTTCGTTATAAGAACCTTTTACCTCGTAAGGATTGCCTAAATATTCTATTTTGGTTATTCTTCCAATAGTTTTTTCTTTCCTTGAATACTCTTTATATTCAAAAACAACTAAATCCCCGACCTTAAATTTTAAATTATCAAGAAAGTTCTTTTTCTTAACCTCTGCTTTATTTTTAGTCTCGGACAATTCTTTTTCTGAGATTCCTTGACAATATCTAATATCTAACTCATAAGTTATTTTACCTTCTAATTCCTTGTAGCCAACAATCTTTTTAGGAGATATTGATAAATCTCTTTCTATAACCCAAACTTCATCTCCAATTTTAAACTTTGGCTCTTTGCGTTTTTGCTTTAGTTTATTCTTTTTCATTTCCCTTCTCCTTTAGGATTTTCTGTTGAAACTGCAATTTCATGTTTAGCTAGTTCTCTGAAAAATAAGATAACTACTTCTTTACATTTATTTTCTTTTTCTAAAAAATTTGTTACTTCTTCTAAATTAAAGTCTCCATTCCAATGAACCACTCTCCAACTAAAACGGGTATTTTCTCCCTTATTATTTACAAAACTAATAAAATATCTTCTCATTCCCCTTTCACCTCATGTCTTCTAATATCTAAAATAATCATCTCTCCGTCCGCCCCAGTATTTCCAACTTCAAAACGATTTATCTCGAAGGGACTTTCATTTAGGGCATCTTTTACTTTCTTCATAACATCAATTATTTCTTCACTTAGTTCTACCATCTTCCTTCTTCCTTAGACGTCAATTCTTTTATATTTTCTCTAATCCTAAGAAAAATAATTTCTATATGTCTTGGAGTAAATGTGTCGTTGTTTAATAATTTCAATTTATCAAAAATAGGATGTAACCAACTTGTTGGAATCTCTTGATTAATAACCACTACCAACTTATCATATCTTTTTTGTAATGAACGATATTTTCTTAGTATTTCCTTTTTATCCTTCTTTAAAATATTTATTTCGTTCTCTTGTTTTTTTGTCATTATGATCCCTCAGATTTGGTTTCTGTTTTCTGGGTAATTTCTTTAAAACATGATCTACATATCCAAAGGACATTACCACAATATCCAATGAAACATTCTGTTGCACAATCAACACCACATTTATCACATCCAAATCTATCCCTATGATGTCTTACAGTTAGATTCTGATTCTTAAAAATTCTATCTTCCGTTCGTTTAGTCATTTCTTCACCTCTTCAAAATAAGTTATTTCTCCATAAAATAAATCTTTAAAGAAAGCAATATGGTGGTGAGTATTTGAACTCATCAAGAGTCTCTCATATTCTTCTTTTGTTATTTGTTTCCAAATTTTATTTCTTAATTTAATTTTCATCTTTCGCCTCGCTACAATCCTCACAGAACTCATTACTCCAACCACATTCTATTGCCCCTAAAGTAGGATGATTAAATAACTTACCACAACCTTTTTTTTCTGTTTTATCTGAACCTGAAACGTTCGCTTTTTTATTTAGGAATTTAGTTCTTTCTTTTATAAACTTTGCCATGAGTTCTACCCCTTCAAAAGTTAGGTATTTTTTATTAGCCATCTTTCCTAGAAAGTCTGTATCTAATTCAATCATTTTAAAAACGTCTGTAAATATTGTTTGCTTAGCCATGTTGTGCCATCCCCATCAACTCTCGATATTCTTTAACTGCTGAAATAGGATTCAGGTGAGAATAAATATCTGTCATGGCAATAGACTGATGCCCCATCAACAACTTCAACTTATTAATGTCCCCACCACATTCCAAATAGTGTGTAGCAAATCCGTGCCTCATCGAATGGAATCTAACTTTTGGCTTATCTTTCTTTAAACCAATCTGCTCTGCGTAAAAAGTAAATGCTTTCTGTAATGCTCTAGCGTTGCAAGGTATTGGAAAAAACTCCATGTGATAAGGTTCGATGTGTGGGGGGATTACGGTGTATCTATCTTTCTTTCCTTTACCCAATCTTACATTAATAATTCCCCTCTCAAAATCAAAGTCTCTAGGCTCTAAATTAATAACTTCTGAAACTCTACATCCAGCACCCCAAGCCATAATGAAAGCAAGTTTGTGGTGTTGCTTCTGGGTTGCGTGTAATAGTTCTGCAAACTCTTTGCTATTAACATAAGTTGGTAGGATTTTAGGTCTTGTGTTGAACATCATGTTAATTTATCCCCCATCTCTTCATCTATTATTTTAAGAATGTCAAAATCATCATCATCGTTAATAGCCTTGATAATCTTCCTTGTGGATTCTCTTACATCTGAAACCAAAAGAGTTCCTTCTTTGTATTTCTCTACTTTATCATAACCGACTGGGAACATAATCTTTTTACTTAAACTCATTTGTTATTCCTCAATCACTATTGGATTTCCTTTCTTATCAAATAACGCCGTGTCCATCAGTGAATAATACCTCCTTAGATTTTCTATAACCATTTCTTGTAATGTGACCATTCCAAAAGTTATTTTATCAAACTTGAGTTTCTTATTCAAATCCTCTGGAATATCTACTTGTATTTTCATAATATACCCAATATCACGAAGTATTTAAATGTTTCGTTTTAAAACTGCACTTTATACTATAAATAACTTTCGCTTTATTTCTCGACGATAAAAAAAGAAAAAATAAAATAAAAATATATTTAGTTATTTAGTTATTCATCTTTTACAGATTCCATAACTGTTTTGACTTTGTTAAGCTTCTTGATATAACTCTGAAAGATTTCTATCAGTTTCTCAAAATCTAATTGAGTCTCTAAATTAATAAAACCCAAGCTTTCTCCATCAGGAGTTATTATAGAACCAGAAACTTTCAAGACATTTCCATCTACTTCTTCCTCTGATAGTTCTAAATCGCAATCTGCAAAAGAGTAAGATTGGTTTGGTTCATCTCCATGATACCTTTCGTTAGCTTCTTCTTTTGCTTTGCTTTTTAACTTCTCAAAGTCTTTAATGTTTAAAGTTAAATCTATATTACTCATTCTTGTTTTCTTATATGGAAATGTGTTAAATGTCCTGAAGCATTGTAATCTGGCGTTAAAATTATTTCAGGTATTTTATTTTCCATCATCTCTTTGTCTGATTTTGGAGCAGGATGAATAATAAACCCCATGTATGCCTTTTTATTCTGCTTGTACAATTTGTTCAAATATCTTAAACCAATTTTACAATGCTTACAAGAATCATCTATCTCTATTTTTATTTCCATTTTTCAACCTCCTTTTCAATTATCTCTATCCGCACTCAGTGAGTCCCGCCTTAGCAGGATTAAGCAGACTATGAAATCAGTTAAATAAAAAGAATAAGTTTAGCTATTTATATGTTTCGTTTTATTTTTATTTCTTAAAGAAACTTCCATTGCAGAAGTTATCACTGCCCTATTCTCAGTTGTGTAATAATCTAAATCATCAAACCATTCTCCAGCTTCATTGCAAAAATAGAATCCCTTATGGGCGATTATAAAATGAGTATTTGCTGATGCTTCTGCCCAATGACCATATCCATAAAAGGGCTTCTCTTTATTCTCTCTTTCTCCGAGCCATTGAACTCTTAAAATATAGAAAACCTCGTCGGAGTTTATTAATTTCAATCCTTTCATTCTTTTTAAATAAACTTTGTAGCTTCGAGTTTCTAAATACTGTTTGAGCTGTTTCCATCCAGACCACCCTTTCCACTCTAAACCCATATCTTCCCAGTTTCCCAAAACATTGCTGATAGAAGACCTTTCAATAACCGCGAGACACGCCTGCCCACAAATTCCACCATTATCAATCCTCATCTTTTCTGTCATTTCTTTAGTATCAGATGGAATGTGCATCATAGTTTTTCTTAAGATTTCTTAAGTATTAAAACCTTCGCTTTATTTCTCAGGTCTAAAGATCACTAACATAGAGTCATGTTGAGGTTGTCCGTTGCTTACTAAATCTCCTTTACCATTGACTCCTTTAAATTTTATCCTCTTTCTGAAGAATCTAATCTCTGCATTTTGATAGATGACCTCATGAAATATCTTTGTTGAAGTTGAAACAGGGAGAAGCAAGATACATAATTTTCCTTTTTTACTCTCGACAAAAGCCTTTCTAATGAATAACTCTTTGTCCTTTCGATTGTATGGTGGATTAATATAATTTGTATTTTTCCATTCAATTTCTAATCCATTGAAACTACTTCTAATTGGGCAAGGGTCAAATAATTTTCCAAACTCTTCTTTTAATTCTTGAAGTAACCATTCTGGAGTCTCCCAGTCATCATGTATTTTCAACCTGTTTTTCATATAATCTTTAAGATCTTTGGATCTTTAAACCTTCGCCTAGAAAAAAACTCAATGCCTTTAAGAGGCAAAGAAGTTGCAGTAACTAACTAACTTTGACAAGGGACGTCTAACTGACAGCCGTTCGCCTCCAACGAAGAGGATTATTTATAACCTCGCAAAACAAAAGATGTGTTTCCAGCGCGTCCACCCCCCCTATCCTCACGGGTAAGGACATCTTCAGTAATCTTCACGTGCTTGAATTATATAAAGCCTTGGTTTTATATTTTCTTGATAGAGTCGCATAGTTATAGGCCGATAGTTATAGATATTCTTAGAACTTTAAGATCTTCGCCTTAACATATTTATTCGGTATAACGAATAATTATAATGGCCTAGGGATCGAGTTATCAACAACTATTCAGCCGTCCGTTTTCCATAATAATTATTAGTTCAGTATTCTAAGATAAGATTTCTCAGTTCCCTTGTACTCTCGTCTAATTGACATTAGACGAAAGGTTTTAAAAGGGGATTAGCCTGTTATTTTTATGAGGATAAATAGCATGGCCGATACCAAGTTCAAAGACCCGGGACATTCAAATTATTATGTGATCGCGGTAATTGTGGGAGTGTCAATTGCCTATCTTATTTTGATAGGAATAAATCTTTTGGTCCAGGCCTATCATCTGGTGGTTAAACACTGGATCATCGCGGCGGTTGTGATTGTTGCATTGTTGATCCTCAAAAAAATGTTCTTTGGAGGGAAGAAGAAATGAACATCCCGATTGATCGGTTTGAAGAATGGCTTTGGAATAAAGGATTGAAAGAGAGAACTGTTGAAGACTACATTTATTATTTCAACAAATTCAATTACGAAACCTTTAGCCAAGACACAGTTTCTAAATTTCTATCCTTCAAGCAACACCGGAATAGTGTCGCGCGAAGTTTCCTAACTAACTTCCAAAAGTTTCTTTCAGTAAATTATAAAGAACTTAAATTAAACTACACTCAAAGGATGGACATCTCTGAAGTGGAATTGCCTAAGCTTACAGGAAGAGCGAAGTCTCGATTAATAGATCCCCTCTCCATGGAAGAGATCACACTTTTAGAAAAGCATCTCCCAGAAGAAAAAGAAAAACTGCAATTGCTTTTAAGTTATTATTGTGGCCTGAGATTAGGAGAACTTTTAAAGATTTCAATAATCTCTTTTAATTGGAATGAGTGGAAGAAATCTCCAAAGGAGATGGGTGAGTGTAGGGTTTATGGTAAGGGGGATAAGGAAGGAATCGCTTTAGTGCCTGGCTTCTTAATGAAAAGACTAGCTCATTATATCCACAGTAGAAAGTTTGCCTCAGTTAATTCTAAACTATTCATCAGAGATTCAGATAAGCTTAACTTAAAGAACGCTTCCAGGAATTGGCAAATGAAATTAAGGGCTGCGGGGATCAGTTCGAACTTAACCAAGTTAGATGAAAAAGAAGAGGTAATTAAAGAAACATCAGTACATCCCCATCGACTCAGACATTCTTACGGAGATTATTTATTGAATAAAAAGAAATTGAATTTGAGAGAGGTACAAGAATTATTAAGACACTCCTCAATATCAAGTACAGAGATTTACACTAGAGTCAATAAAGAAGAGCTAAAACAGAAGTTGAAAGAAATATAGTAATCTATTTAAACAAAGAAGTTATTAGATATAAGCAATTACAAAACAAACATCGATCTTTAAAGAATTAAAGGGGATTCACAGCCCCCCTTTTATTCTTTTAGAAATAGGGAATGATTGAGTCGTCTAAACTTCTTATCTTCCCTAAGTCTATTGTCCTATTCTTTGCGAATAGTCTTCTTAAGATCCTTAGTAAATCCATGTGCTTAACACCTCCTTGACTTCTATATCTTATAATCTTATAGTATTATAGGTTTATAAACATATCTAATTTCTGTAAACTGCTGTAAACATAACGGGGGGTCTCGATAAAATTGAGATTAGTAAGATTTGTCAATCCAACCCCCCACGTTGACTATGAATCCTCGTCTTTCAAGGGAGTGTCCAAGGTAATATTGTTTTACGCATGCAACCTCGACCTCCTCCCAATTCACCCGGCAGGATTCGAACCTGCGTCTCCAGGATCAAAACCTGAAATCCTTGGCCACTAGACGACGGGTGTGTGATTATTATTCTTTAATACCTCACCTTAAGATCATCGTAAATTCTAATTAATCTTAACTCTAACTTTTTGACTTCAACCTCATCCCTATTCCAAGAGAAGATCTCCTTATGATTTTTCTCCAGAAGGTTCGCGACTAACTTCTCTAACCAATCGTGCTTTAACTCTTTAATCTTTTGTTTTATCGCCTTAACCTCATCAGGAATCACCACTGGCTCCTTTCTAGGTTTCATGAAGAGTTTGCCAAAAAGGATCCTCATTAATTTACTTCGCTTTACTTCATTATCTTCAGTTTCCATTTTCTAATCCTTCAAAATTTCCTCGATTTTAATAAGGTGATCAGCCACAAAAACTCCTTTCTCAATTAAGTGAATTTTAAACTCGCGTCCATTAAGTTCCATAGTGATTAACTTCCTTTCCTGTAGCCTCCTTAAAATCTTAACCATGTGCTGATAGGTAATGTTCAATTCCTTCCCCAACCCAGTACAACTAAATGTTCTTGGATTATTGCGAAGAGTTCTTAATATCTTCCTCGCGATGCCTGTGTTCATGATGTCTTCCTTTCTTGATTTTAATTTAGTTATCCTCTCCGCGATTTCTTCTTTTTTTGATTTCATTTTATCTCGCAAACCTCTGTAGCATATTTAAATAAGCATTCAAGACTTTCCTTATCACAATAAACTAGATTGAAGTCAGCTGAAAGACTAATACCCACCCTTGAAGGAATACAATATTCACTTTCTAAACATCTTATATCAGATAAACTAAAATTCTTCCATTCAAAACTTTCTTCTTGATGGCAAACTCTTTTTGGGAGTTCTTTAATTTGGTTCTCCAAATTAGTAATTCTCTCTTGGAAGTCCGCCATAAACATAAGTACAACAAACATAATAACAAACATAATAACGATTCCTGCCCAGGTAGTGAAGTGTTGGTGTTCTTTTACCATTATTCTTTCACCTTCACCTTATTATTTTCTTTTCCGAATTTCTTTAACTTATCTAGTCCTGATTTAGCTTTATCATATCCATTAACCTCGTTGGTTTCTTTAATTTTTGGAGTTAATGGGCTATAAAAGAAAGTAAAGAAAACACCACAAATAAACATCAGATTGAAAGCCAAAACCCCCATTCCAATACCCCATACTTTATCTAAAATAACATTTGAAGTAGGATAATCTATCAACATTATCCCCCAACTTAAAAAAGCAGTTACGAATAACCACCCCGCTAACCACTTATTCCAAATTTCTGATCTCCTTAAATCTATCTTTGTATTGTTGTAGCTATTCATTTCCCTTTCACCTCATTAGTTTCCGTTGAAAGCAAACATTCACAACGTTTTAGTTTTATCTTTGCTTCTTCGATATTCATTCTATGAACCAAATAATCTTCTTCAATCCAATCTCTATCAAAAGAGATAACTACTAAACATCCGCAGTCTTTTAATCCCACCCAAACTTCTGTCATTGCCCTTCCTCCGTTTCGCTTTCGTATTGAAACACATCCTTCCCAATCCTTAATTTATGTTCGCCCTGCATATGACCCAATATAAACAATAGGGATTGTGATTTGCATTTACATTTCTCGAAACAACATCTGAACTCTATTATACTTTCACCTCGATATTTTCTAGTAGATGAAGAAGTTTCTAACCATGATAAAAGAAAACCAATTATCCCTCCACCAATTATCCCAATTACTAATGCAATTTCATATAACATTATCCCTTCACCACCTTAGATTTTTTTGTTGATGAGGAAAGTCTTAATAGCTCTTCTTCAGTCAATTCTTCTTCCTTAAGTAAATCATGAACCCCATCACATTTAGTACAATATAAAACAGCATCTATCCATTTTGCTTCTTCTATTATTTTAGAACATGGAAATCTTTTTAATTTTAATTTTCCTCCGCATTTCCTAAAAAGATTTTTCATAAATCTCCAATCACATCTTTCCATCTTTCACTCCTTTGGCTTCTATTTCTCTAAGCTCTTTTCGGATTCTTTTTTTGAGAAGTCCTTTACTCTCACAAATAGTTGTGTCTCCAGCAAGATAAATTCTTCCACAGTCCAAACAAGCAAATTCAACCTTTTCATTATCCATATTTATTGGAAGTCCCCCACTCATGCATAGTTTACTCATTTTTATTTCCTTTAATTTTTAATATTTCTGAATATAGCATTGCCGTTTCATCACTTTCCCAATGTTTTAGAAGCTTCCAATTTCCTTTTTTATTTACGGATTCAACGACACTCCATATACTTTTCTCCAACCATCGATCCGTACCATTATCAAAAGGTGTGATAATATCGCCTACCTTATATTTCTTTTTATAATTAAATTTCATCATTTAAACTCCTTAGGATATTCAAAGGTATCTTCCCATCCCAATTCTTTTGCTTTTGATTTATGTTTTGAATCAATACCCAATCCAATAGGTTTAGGAGTAAAAAAATTCCAAAAGAAGTAAGTTATAGAACCCAATTTGAATTTTACAAATTCTTCTGCATCTATTTCAGATTTATGTAGAACAATCTTTACAGCTTCATGTTCATTATTTAAGGCTTGAATATCTAAACCAAGTTTTGAATAATGATCATCTATGTCTTGCCTAGTTTTAAATTTTAGTTTCATCATTTTTACTTTTTACCTCCCTTTCAGATTCATTAGATTCTTCTTCTTTTGTAACACCTGTAATTAAATGTCCTAATACTTCAATTCCAGCGTCTAATAAAATTTCTTCCATTTTTTATTTCTTCACCTTACTATCTAATTTAACTGAGGCCTTGCATCTCGGACAAGAAGCATAAAATGGATTGTCTCCTCTGTACTCCCACTCATAAGATTTTCCCTTATTAGATTTCATACATCGTTTGTGCTTACATTTAACTTTCTTAACATCTTGTTTTTTCATAGTATTCAGTAGTATGTAGTATTTATATATCTTTCGGTCATTTATAAAGAGTCCCTTGTAAATCAGAAAACTTTATTTTCTCAAACCTTCTCTTTTAACGAATATTCTCTCTCCCATTCTCTAAGAACTATGAAAATAATTAAGAAGAAGAATGCACTAAATCCAATCAAATTCTGGATCCATATCACAGGGATAGTAGTTGATACAATCATTGCCCCAAGCATCATAAACTTAAATAATTCAAGAAAACAACCAATGAAATTCATCTCCTCACTCCCCCTCTAACTATTTGAACATGCTTCTTATTCCAATAATATTCTGGCGCGGGTTTAGATGAACTTCGATATTTGTACCAACAGTCTAAACAAACCGGCTTACATTTGAGATAAGCCACATCCTTTTTATTCAATTCTTGATCACAATTCTTTGTGCTGCATTTCATTTTTTATTTGGCCTCTGAGATGATGGTCTATCCCAATAATCTTCATACCAACAACTTAAACAAACTAGATCACCTTTTACACTATTTTTTCTCTTCTCATCTAATTCTTGATCGCAATTTTCTATACTACATTTCATTTTGATTTCTATACTTATGAGCCAGGTGTCCTTAGCCACTAGACGACCTTAAATCAATTAAGATTTATGGTTGGGATTCGAACCCAAGTCTCCTGATGAGGGCGATGCGCGAATTGAACACGCATCTTGGATCACAACGCTGAACTAAATGCAAGATCCCTGTTCTACCATTGAACTAATCACCCAGTTATGAAAGCACGGGTCCGGAATCGAACCGGAATCCAGCGGCACCAGGCCACCATCCTACCATTGAACGACCCGTGCTTATGGAGAGAGGAGGAAGAGTGAACAACCCCCTCTCAATATGCTATCAACTGACAGGTTGACTATGAATCCCCGTCTTCGTTCCAGGGTGTCATGCTTGAAGTTAAAGGAATGCAAATCCTATGTTCAGTTTTAAGTCTCTCCACTTACAAAGAGACTGAGGGTCTTGAGCTTTTTTTCAAAGGGCAAACCTACCAGGTCAATCCACCCCCCACGTTGACTATGAATGCCCTTTCGGGCGAATAATTTAATCGTTTTTTATCATTGAAAATTGAAAGGTTAGTAAGCCTTTATACAAAGATACTTCTGTTCATCAAAGTCTGTCTTAAGTTCCTTACCAATAAATTCTTTCAAAGCTTTTACATTGTAAAAGTTCATTGTTATCGCCAAGGCCGATCCTTTCTGGATCTTTCCTTCATCATCTTCATTGTACCAAGTTCCTGAATAAGCGACTTGCTTACCTTTAATATACACCACTTTCGAAAGATTCAAAGTATCTTCTCGATCTGGATGTTTACAGATAAAAGTTACTTTCTTTCCAACAAGCTTGTCAACCCTATTTGTTACATCATTGACAGTAACTCCGCCAACAGTAACAGGCACAGCTTTCAAAGTTTCAATTTCCTTATCTCCAATTTCCTTGTTCAAAATGTCTTGTGATTCCATTTTCAAATTTCAGTTTTCCTCCTTTTTGATTGTATGAATTTTATTATCAGATGATATTAGAAAGATGAAGATCAAAAATACCAATGAAATAATCCCACTTAAAAAGGCCAATGTAATGAAACCAATATTAAAAGTTACAAAAAATAATAATATAAATCCTAAAAAGTGTATTGAAAAGAACGTTACAGGAACCGCTGAGAGGCATTGGATTAGTATTTCAAATCTCATTTTCTGAAATCTCCTTTAAATTTATTATCCTTAACTTTTACAAGATCACCAATATCTACAACATCCCCAAGTTCCAAATCATGGACTTGTAGATCTTCTGGAGACAAGATCATTACATAACTTCCACCATATTTTTTTATTATTTTTCTCATTTTATCTGTTTATAATAATTTATAATAATTTATAAATGTTTGTAATCACTCTTTGCTAACAATCTTCAAATTTTCAATAGTCAACTCATCGATATTATATTGTGAAGTTGAAAGTATCTTCAATGCGATCTTAATATCTTTCTCTTCTATAATCTTAGACTGTCTTAATTTAGCAGCAGAAACAGACATCCTCATTAATGATTCTAAGAATCTAGGATTTATTTTAACTCCATAGCTTCCAGACTGTCTGATCGAAGGATAAATTTGTTTCAAAACTTCTTCGATGTTATCTTCAATAATCGGATCTTCAGAATATTGGATATATGCAAAGAACTTTTTTAAGAAACCCTTATTATATTCTGTTTTTAAAAGTCCTCTATGTCTTTTAATCATCCTTTCGGCAATAAAAGAATCACTGGCCAAATCTACATTATCTCTAACAACAAAGATAGAATCAAAACGATTAAGTATTGGAGTTGGAATATTAAATTGCTCTTGTAATGAAAGTTTTGAGTCTTCTCTAAAAGAACCATGTATTGGATTTGCTGCTGCAATTATACCTGAGCTAACTTTCATTTGAACATGGACATTGGCTTTATTCACGGTGACGGTCTGCTCGTTCATGCCTTCTTGTAATTTGGGTTTATCTTCATCAGAGAGATTATTCATCTCATCAATAAAAAGTAAATCCTTTGCCAAGATCATAGCCCCTGGCTCTACACGATAACCCCCAAGAGAATCTTCTTCCTTAACGACACTTGCAGTAATTCCAACCGCAGAACTTCCACCACCCACAGCCTTTCTTGATCCCGAAGAAACACTAATAGCAAAGTCTCCGAGAACAGACTTGGCAACTCCAGGATCACCAATTAAAAGAATGTTAGATTTATTTCTAACAACCTTCTTCTCTTTATTATTTCTTTTATTGCACAATTGTAAAATCATTGCAGCCTTAATATCATCATAACCATAAATGTCTGGAGCAAAAGAACTCACCACAGGTTCAATTCCATTCATCTCTATTTTATTCGAGAGTTCATTTATTCTTTCAATATCTTCTTCAGATAAGTTATCAATCTCAACGTCCTTATCAATCAACTCCGCACTATTCACTTCAAAAATAAAATCCTCATGAACCGTCCTCTTTATTGGGACCTCTTTTAAAATACCCACACATTTTACTTCATTTCCTGGAGTGAATATCTTAATGTTATCTGGTTTACATAAATCATTGAATAATACACTCTTCACTCTCTGACTATGAGGATTATCTGTTTTATCCTGGAGATCTTCTAATTGAATGAAACAAGCATTGACTTTTTCCTTATCAATTATTTTAAATCCTCCCCGGCGCCCACATGAACATCCAGAAGGATCAGTTAAATCTTTCTCCCTATAGTTTTGAGAAATAGTGATCATTGTGCCGCAAGAAGGACACTCATGTCGAGTTTTAACGATTAGAGGCTTAACAGAACCAAAAGAAGTCACTCTACACTCTACACAGATTATCTTGTGTAGATGTTCTTTTCTAAGTTCTTCAATATTCATCACAATACTTGAAGGAAAGTTAATTAATTTCACATACAACTCGAAATTATAACACCTAGAAAACATATCCAAAAACTTCTCAGAATCATCTAAAAGAGAGTCGGCCAACTTAGAATCGAACTCACCCAATTCCTTAAAATCCAAATAAATCACATTATCTACTCTCTTTGGATTGTATTGCCTAATAAATGTTTTAAT
>SDBT01011546.1_pt1 | contig 14208 bp, 9 predicted proteins | sample 2277101 | NCBI WGS metagenome assembly SDBT01 (sample SAMN10404973, study PRJNA504765) | marine sediment metagenome | isolation source: marine sediment core GS10_PC15, 103 cmbsf | place: Arctic Ocean: Southern Knipovich Ridge | collected 2010 | reverse complement strand
TTGTTTTACATATAAGGGCGCGAACCGTATCATGTCCTGGGCTGGTGCGGATGGGAACAATGTTCAGGAGTTGAATGGAAGTGCTCCTAGAGCATGGTATCTGACCCGTTTTGGCAATCGACTTGTAGCTGCTAGGATTGATGATGGTGCCGGGAACGTCAATCCCCACCAAGTCGTTTGGTCTGCTGACGGAGACGTCACAGAATGGGTCAGTGCCTCACAGGGGGCGGGCAATGCAACCCTATTGCCTCAAGGTCCTAGTACAGCAACGGACTTTATCAATGGGTTGTCCACGATTGAAAGTTCAATAATCCTCTACAGAGAGAGGACTATTACTATTGGGGTGCAGACAGGGATAGGAGCTGCACCATTCAGATTCGAGACACCGATGTTCGGCATTGGTACGGAGGCACCGTACAGCATTGCCAATGGCGGGCCTAAGATCGGGGACTTCTTCGTTGGGCAGGACTTGAATGTCTACAACTTCGATGGAAGGAATCCACCGATACCTCTTGGGACAAAGATCCATGACTGGATGTCCAGAAACGTCAGTGACCCTGAGCTTATCAGAGGCATCATTGATACGAAGCGCCGTAAGTACTGGCTGTTCCTTGATGGACTCACGGGAGATAAGACGGCCTGGGTCCTGGACGTTGAGGCCTTGATTACACGGAACTATATATCTTGGGGCAGACGAGAGCTCCCAGATACTTACAGGTCGATTGGCTTTGGGAAGACAGCAGCCAGTGGTGATCCGGTGATTAACACTGTCACCGACATCATTGATACGGTTGGTATTCCGATCAATGAGTTCTCCTCAGCTATTGTGTTCCCTGAACTGGTATTTGGTGACAGTCTTGGGCAGGTTCGACAGCTCAATACCAATGTGCCTATACCAGGGACCTTTGTAACGAAAGTCTTTGGAAGTGAAGAAGAGGAGTCCACCGTTGACAAGGTGACGCTGTTCTATAGCTCACCTGCTGGTGCCTCAGTAACGGTTAGCATCAGCGTCGATGGTGGTCTATCATTCATTAATCCGAGGATCTTTACACTGCCTACGAACGTACACCAGTTGACAGTGACGAATGACCTGAGAGTAACTGGTCATCTGTGGCAGTTGAAGTTCCAAATCAATAGTGGAACCTGTACCATAAGCAAGGCTCATGTCACACTCATTCGCCGTGGACCAGTCGCAGCCTGATCTAGTAGAGGTAACTGGTCTTGATGGACACAGCTATACTGTCCGTCAGATCAATTGGAATCTCAAGGACCTCTACGCTATGGCTGACAGGTTTGCGGAGTACGAGATTTTCTCGGAAGACTTCGTAGTAAACCGAGAGAACTTCTCCGCGTATGTTGTTGCATCCGGGTCGCTATGGTATGAGCTTTACGACCTGACAGAGGATGAACAGGCAGGCGTAATATTCCTGTCTAACTTCATGCCCTCACAGGTCAGAAACCTCATAGTTCAGGCGGAGTTCCATGCAGAGCTATGGGACAGCAACGCTAGGGATCGCATACCAGTCGGCAAGGCAGCCATCAAGGCACTGATGACGCTGTTCCGTATCCATCGGCTGTATGCACAAGTACCAATGAAACACGGTGGCGCAATTCGAAACCTACTCAAGCTGGGGTTTGTAGATGAAGGTAGGATGCGCCAAGCTCGCTGGTATAACGACCAGTGGTATGATGCCATGATTTTGTCAATCCTCGAAGATGAGGTGATCTGATGGGTAGTGCATTTGAGACGAATAGGCAGGACACGCCACGGACAGAGGGCGAGGATGTCTTGGCCAACCTGTTCAAGAAGTTCTTCACGCCGGGGGCGTCACCGAACCTCGACTTTGGGGGCCTGAGTATTCCGCAGTTTGGTGGGGAGCTTACTGCTGCTCCCAATCAGTTGCAGACGGGCGGATTTGGTGTAGCACAGCAGGGTCAGAATGCGTTTGGTGATACAGGTCTCCAGAACATAATGCAAATCCTGGGCGGTGTTACAGGTCAGACAGGTGGCATGGACTTCTTGCCTCCAGAGCTCAGGGCTGCGTTCGGATTGCCTGCATTCGGTGGGGGTGGAGGTGGTGTCAATCTCGCAGCGGGGGCACCAGGAGAGGTGAACGTACCGGAATTCACCACCAGCCAGTTTACTCTCCCTGGGCAGACTGCCACCCGAGTTGGCGGAGGTGGGGGTAGTGGAGGAGGGGGCGACGGCTTGGGCGGAGAGGGTGATGGTACTCGATTCCTCCCTCAGTTCGACGTTGCACCTCCACCTGGAGGATTGGGAGGACAGCCACCGCCCATTGGCAATGAGGCTGCAGGAAGTGGGGTCGGTAGCATCGGAGCCGCAGAGAACATCCTGAGTGGCATCGGTACTTCTGGATCTCCTGACTTTGCTGCATTGGGACAGGCACTGAGAGGGCAGTCTGATATTGGACTGGATCGAACTATCCGTGATCTCAGGGAGCAGTTCAGCACCGCCGGTCTCAGATTTGGCAGCGACATTCGCAATGAGGTTGCACGCGCAGGGAATGAGTCTACTGCCAACCTCAACGCAGAACTGGCAAGGCTAGGAATATCTGCCGCAGAATCGCAGGGGCAGTTACGACTGGGAGCCGGTCAAGCATTGGGCGGGCTTGGGCTCGGGCAGACGGGACAGATCAGCGACCTGTTCAGCGGAGGCGCAGGTAGACAGCAGGAAGCGAACCTAGCACTGCCTGGTATCTTCTCTGGACTGAGCAATCTACCCACGCAGGTAGGCGGAGGGGGGTTCGCCCTCGGAGAAGGATTCAGAGGGATTCAGGACACAGAGAATGTACGGAGAGCACAAGAGTTCCAACGTACTGAGGCTACGCTGTTGCCGATGCTCCTCAACTTCTTTGCTGGGGCACCGCAGATCACCTCTCCAGGAATCGGACAGCAGTTGCTTGGGTTCGGTGGCGCAGCAGCGGGAGGTAAGTAATGACTGGAATACCACCCGTCACACCGTTTGGTGCAGGGGCAGCGGTGCCGTCGCCGCCAATAGTTCAGCCAGGGCCGACCCCGCTGGACAGACTACTTCCTATGATCTTGCAGCTTAGGGAGAGTAAGCGAAAGCGTCAGGACCAGCAGGCGTTGAAAGCTCTGGAGGGGCTTCCTGAAGGGACGACGTTCGGGGACCTCGGCGATAGGGCTGATCTACAGGAGGCGTATGCAAGGACCACCGGACGGAAGATTGAAGATATAAGCCCCGATCTTATCCTCCGTGAGGTTACGGATCAAGGGATCATCGTGGAGTTTATGAAGCGAGCCGTGGCGTCGATGTCAGATGAGGAGAGGGAAGATCAAGGACGAGGTATCATCCGCACGAGGGGTGGAGTCCCTAGGACAGCCCAAGGCATCAAGGACGAGACTACGGCGCTTGAGACAGGCTTCGCAAGGGAGGCGCTTTTTGGTACGGTGGCGCTCGAAAAGTTCAAAGGCATGGACTCTCAACAACTCCTGGACTTTGCGCTATTACAGACAACCGGGACGCTTCCCGCCGTTGTGGAGAAGATCAAGGGAGATGCAGAGTACGCCAACGATGTGGCTGACTTGAGAAGGAAGGCACTTGCCGATCCAAAGAGCCCGTGGAATACGCTGGCCAATGAGCTTGTAGGCATGAACATAACGGATGTAATCGGAATCATTGCATCAGGAGCCGGTCAGCTCATCACCGCCAAACTGAATATTGCCAGAGACGAATCGCTTACGGATGCCGAGCGGACGACCATGTTTGCTCGGGCCGATCTTGACCTTGCCAAGTCGTTGGCAGAGCAGTACAAACAGGTCGGATTGACTGTAGACTTCGCCCTCAAGGTCATACGAGGTGACGAGTCAGCTTTGAACCAACCGCTGGGAGCTTTCCTGGCGGAGGCGATGGCGATTGAAGCCCGAGAGAGAGTGAACAAGGCGGCCGTGGCTGGAGATCCTGCAGCGATTCAGTTCAAGGAGTTCACCGTTGTCCTTGCTGGAATGCTTGACAGAGGTGTTACGCCGGAGGAACTTGCAGCAGCCAATCTAATAGGCGCAAATATGTTGGATAACATCTTCGAGAGGGGTGCATTGCCGACCTTCTTGCGCCAAGCGGAATGGTATCTGCACAAGTCGCGAGAGGACTTCACGATTGTTGGTCCCGGACAGAAGCGGGGATTGAGGGATGATGCGGCAGGCAACGCTCGCATCGAGGCTGATGTAGAGGCTCGTGATTCGGCCATAAGAGCTGCTGGGAGGTCGAGAGGCGGTCCAGAAGGTGCACAGGACACGCTGATTTCGGAGACGGAAGTCTCTAGCATCGCCCAACTGATGGTTGAGGCAGCTGAGGGTGCAGCCGGAGGTGGAGCAGGAGGTGGACAGGGCCGATCAGTACCACCCCAGCTACAGGCTGGTGTTGATCAGGCGCGTGCGTCAGGGAATATCAGTCCGCAGTTGGTCACCGCACTCAAGCAGGCTGGCCTTTCGGATGCTGACATTGCAGGAGCCATGGGACAGGGTGGAGGTGCTGCTCCAGGTGGTGGACAGCCTGCCGCAGGTGGGTTGGCTGGTATGATCGCCCAGGCGCGAGCTGCAAATCCGACGCTTGCTGACTCAACCATTACTACCGTTCTTAAGTCGGCGGGGTTCTCGGATGAAGAGATTGCACAAGCCTTGACTGGTGGACGCTAGTAGGTGCCTCAACATCCAAAGCAGGATCCTAGGCTTGAGGGACTCCTTGAACGTCTGTTGGCTAGTGCAAAGCCAGGACCACAGGGCATAGAGGTACCCAAGGTGCCCTCCGGTGGGGGGTCGGTAGCCACCCTCCGGTTGCCCGGCGGCGTCGTTGAGCCCCCCTCCCCTCCCCCAACAGTTGGGCAGGACAAGCGTATAACGCCTGAGCTGTTGGGGCAGCTTACGTCACCGAGTAATCCTTCGGTAGCCAAGTTTGGAGTGGAGAGCGTAGAGAAGGTCTACAAGAAGAATGGTAGGTTCGTTGTAGATACCGCCAGACCGGATGAGCAGGGGATGGTGCCTACACATTTTGTGGACTGGAAAGAGGGTCGTCTTGAGACAGAGACCTGGGAGGTGTATGAGGACCGTGTACTGTCAAAGGACTTTACTCCTGCGGATACGGTACAGGACAATAATATAGGCTCTCTTGAGGCAGAGGTCATTGGACCACTCCATGCTTTAATGCGGGAGGCCAAGGGCCACGGCTTTAATATGGCCATCACCGAAACAGAAAGAAGCCAAGGTAGACAGGAGGAGCTGTTCCGAGTAGGGCGAGTAACAGGAGATAAGAGATCGCCTATCACGTGGACGTTAACCTCAGCGCACACGTTGGGACGAGCAGCAGACCTAATTATCAATGAGGATTCAACCGGGAGCGATCCTGGTTACAAATGGCTGCGAGATAATGCCAAGCGGTTTGGCTTCACATCTATTGGAGCCGCAGACCCAGGGCATATTGCATTCATTGGCAAGGCGAGCCCAAGTGCCAGAGCATCCAGGTAGGTTCCTAACTGCTGTCAGGCCGGACGTCACCGGCGATACGCCTCCAAAGGATGAGATCGCTCAGGCATTAGAACGCCTGGACATTTCTCAGGTCGACCGTAGTGCGGCCGCCAAGCGTGTCGCTGAGTCCTTGGAGAGTAGAGGGTTTGATTTCAGAAGGACTCGAGATCGCCTTCGGAGTGGTGACCTCCAAGTAGAGAACCCTCAGTTCTTCGACGAGGTCATGCGGATTGGGACCAACCTCCAAGAGGGCAAGTTTGCTGGGTTCGTAGACGCAACCCTTAAATCCACTGCGTCAAGGCTGTCTGCCGGGCAGTTGCACTTCTCGCCTGAGGAGGCACTGAGTAAGGGTGCATCGACAGCTGCCCATATAACAGGGGACCTGCTGGGGATTGGCATACAGTTGTGGGGAGTGACGAGGCTGCTAGGTGCTTTCAGTGCCTTGCCTAGGGTGGCGAATATCACCGAACAAATTGCTCCGTTTGTACGCAGGGTTCTGCGAGGTGGGACCGCCTTCGCTGTGATAGAGGCCACACGGCCTGAAGGTATGCCGGAAGATCCAGGTGCGCTTGATGTGTCTGCCCGGGTCGGACAGTTCTTCGAGCCGTTGCTGGGGGAGCGTGGAGGGTTGGCAGTGGGAGGCTTCGTCCTCGGTGCTGCCTTCGATGGGATAATCGGTGGCATTGCTAAGGGTGTCAAAGCAGGGTGGGAACTCAACGCAAACAGGTCACTCCCAGATATTCTTGTGCCGGAGATTCAGAGGCTGTTGAAGGCAGCCGGTGTTGAGGTGCCAGAGGGTGCCAGCAAGTTCGCGACCATTCGTCTGCTCAAGGAGAACCAATCCAAGTTCGTGGTGCCTGAGTCGATGGCACAGATAATGGCTGAGATTGATGGAAGGATGCAGTACGTCGCTCAGGGATTGCTTGACAACCCACAGACACTACTCAGGAATGTGGATGAAGCCTCTGTCTATGTGCTGGAGCTTCTCAGAGCCAACCCTGGAGGTCTCAGTGTTGCCAAGAACGCTACACTTGGACGTGTCCAGGAGGTGGCTGATGCCCTGGGCATACAGGTCATACTCACACGCCACGGCAAGAACGTGGCGATCCATCGGATGCAGATTAGTGGCTTGCCTGAGTTTACGAAGGGGATGACCAAAGAGGGTCGTGCTATCACCAAGCTAATCAAGGCACAGGGTGAGCAGGAGCCAATCATCAACTTCTTCCGCAATGGATCAAGGGTGGATGGTACCTTCGATGCAGGCTTGGCTGTGCGCCAGCTCAAGCTGAAGGTGCCTGAGGTTGCAGGCGTGCCACGTCCGGACCTGGTTGTACGCCAGCGAGTTGGACTGGTTCAGGTAACGCTGTCCAATGAGGGCAAGGCTGCAACGATTGACTTCCCTACCAACATCACCAGGCAACAGCTTGACGCTACCATTAGATTGGTAGAGCGGGAGGCACACGAGACCGTTATCATCAATGGGATTAAGCAAGGAAAGAAGACAGTCCTAAAGAATCCACTTGGGTTTGCAGTAGAGGATGCTATTGTCAAGGACTTGCCTGGGATAAAGAGGGTAGGGTTTGTCGATCAGATCCAAGCCCTCAACCAGTTTGGACGTGACGGTGTATTCAAAGGGCAGCTTGGTATCCTGTCTGAGACTGGCTATGCTGTGGAGGTCATAAAGAAAACCAGCAAGGGGAGGATTCAAGTCAGGGATCCCTTTGGGGGCAAGCCGTTCTTCGTGGACCCGAACAAGATTGGACTGCTACCTACAACCCTAGAGGGGAACCTCACACCGAATCGGCTGCTGCTAAAGGCACTGTCCCCCAAGGATCAGGCACTACGTCTGCGGGCATTCACACTGTCAACCAAGAACTTGCTTGCACCGCCTACTAGGTATGCTGATCTCGAGACCTTCGCTTCATCGAGAGGCTACGATGTCACCAACCTAGGTAAGGGTGCTGTTCAGCTACACCACTTTGCGTCAGGAGAGTCACAGAAGTTTGCCACATTGAAGTCGGCATCCATGTACATCCGCAATCGACAGGATGCTGTACCTGACCTTACGCCGCCGGAGATCATAGAGCTACTCGGAGGCAGGACGAACATAGGTATGGGTGGAGCCTTCTCGCATCCGCCGGCCAGAGTACAGGAGCGCATGCCGGCCAGATTTGATGCAGCGGCGATGGAAGAAATGCTGGCACAGCGTAGACCAGGCACGGCACAGAGCCTGCGACTGGCTCCAACAAAGAGACACTTCGCCAACATTGATCGGTTCATGCTTGAGAAGCACGGTGTTGACCTTGGCCTGAGTCGTACATTCCTGGACATTGATGCAGGGATTGGACACCGCCAGAATTTCTTGTCTGGATGGGTCAGAGGGAAGGGACCGCACCTACCTGCTGGTGTTACTCCGTTGGAGAAGATTCGGAAGCGCGCTGGCAAGGATGCAGATTGGGAGATGATACAGAACTGGTTGGAAGCAAGAGCCTTGCCAGCTTCCAGGTTGCAGATCGAAGGCCAGATGACAGCAAGGGAAATCGAAGCTGCGAAGGAGATGGGTATCTGGTATGACAATCTCCTGAAGGACTCTGGTTTCTCCACCGAGTTGCTCACCGATTACTTCCCACACATCAAGCGGTGGGGTGAGTCATACGGTGGTGATATAGAGGCACTGTTCAGAAAGACACGGAACATTGAAGCGCCAGCGGACGTTAAGGCGCTCAAGGACTGGTTTGTTGATGGTGCCATTGATATATATGAGGTGAACGCTTTCACTAGGGCTCTTCAATTCACCGGGACTGTCGCCAATAAGAGATTCATGAAGGAGCCGATGGACAAGGCGTACAAGCTGCTCCGTGAGATTCCGGACAACGGACTCAAGAAGCCACTGTCTGACTACTTGGAAGCTATAGCAGGTATTGAGTTCAGAGCGCAGAAGGCTGTGGTTGAGAACACCCTCAGAGAGATGTTCCGTGGCATTGGCATCACAGTCAAGGACCAGGGATTCTTTGAGAAGCTCGGCCTCAATCTGCTGGGCTTTGGATACAGCGCGACGATGGCGTTCCGTCCAGGGCTGGTCATACGGAATCTAACGCAGACCTTCCAGACAACATGGACGTTGTTCGGAGGCAGTGGCGACCTTCTCCTCCAAGCTATGGGCCGTGCTGGTACTAGGGCAGGCAGGAACGATGCCGTACTAGATGCGGCGATCAAGATGAAAACTGGAGGCGTACCATTCTCAGAGGAGATTGCACTGGCTCAGGAGGGCTTCCCTGTAATCCTGAAGCAGTTGTCGGAACTCAGTATGAAGCTCTACAACGGCGCTGACTCATACAACCGTGCTGTTGCATATTGGACTGGCAGACTGAGAGCCACTGAGGCTTTGGGCAAGTACACGACCAACATCCAGAAAGGCATGGCAGGTGCTACGGCAAAAGACAAGCTCATGGTTGACTCCGGCCTGTTCGCAATGGACAAAGCAGTGCAGGATAAGTTCTTCCAGCTCCTTGCCAGCAGCCCAGATCAAGCAGCCAGGTTCTTTGGTAAGAACGCCGCTGATATAACACAGTGGCTGTATGGGAGGGGCAATCAAATCAAGTTCCTGCGTGTATTGGGTGGAAGGTTCCTTGGACAGTTTGCCACTTGGCCTGTATGGTACTTCGACTTTGTTACACGGACGACAGGAAACATGATCCGGTCGGGCCATCCAGGAGAGGCGATCAAGTTCCTCGGCAGGTTGGGGATTGCCAACGCCTCAGTAGGACTGGCAGGGAGCGCGGTTGGAATCAGCCTGTGGAAGTGGGCGGGAGTCACCAGTATGTTCTACAACGGCGGCCCTGCATTCGAGGTGCTAGATGGACTCCGTACACTGGTACGTGGGTTCGGAGATGCTATATTCAATCCGGATGATCCGTTCGGACAGAGCCGTATGACTGAAGGGCGTCGAGTACTAGGACGTGTCGGTCAGGCATTCATTCCGTTCCGTTACATTGCAAAGGATATCACAGACGTAATGGCTGCCGGTAGCCCAAAGGAGTTCATAGCTGAGGTACTAGGCACTACCGAGATAGTTTCCATCGAGGACCAGATAGCAGCCTTCGATGATCTCGGCAACCTCAGCACAGACTGGCGTGTCTGGGAGCCTAATTCTCCTCCGACTGTTGCTGAGAGGAATCGTCAGCTTCGACTGCTCCGTGGGGATCGGGAACGGATTCGGGTACCTGTGCCCGGTAGTTCTCAAGGCCCAGCAGGGCAATCCCCTGGAGGCGCACGGTCTCCTCAGCCTCCACTAGGCTCTGGCGTAAAGTTTCCACAACCGATTCCAGGTCCCGGTGAGACACTGCCACCTCGTTGATAGTCAATAAGGTCTTTATTCCAACTGCTGCCAACTTGAAAATCTGTTTGGAAACCTCATCCTTTGCGCCGTCCTCCATCACTGAACGCAGGCCCCTACTGAGGTGACCTAGCGTCTCCCACATTGCAGCGAAGTCCTCGCCAGTATACTCCGAAGGCGGCGTTGAGGATGAGAAACGATTGCGCAACCATTCAGTCTGGGGGGCGGGGCGGGGCTCACCGCTGCCCTGACTCCCCTCCGATGCCGGCATCTCCTCACCCCCCGGAGACACTGCGCCATGCAGCACACGCTGATCCGGTTCTGTTGGTGGTCCATCCTCGTTCGGCTGCTGACGTCCTGGACCTATGGTTTCAGCCTCATCCTCAACTCGTCCATCGCTCTCGGGTTGCTCATTGGGCTTTTCCATGCTTGTCCCCACCTTTCTATTCCGTCAAAGTATTTGCCTATGTAGTTGTCAGGACTGTTGATATAATGGTAACAACTCATGTGATGTTGGAGCGTCCCAATGTATAAGCGGTGGTGTAGCTCGTCCTTGAATTGGGCGTAGCTCCCTGAGATCACAGCAATGGCTACTCGATCATCCACGGCATCGTCCCCTGGTCCGTGTTCTTTGGGCTCACCCATTCTTGATCTCCCTTCTTAGTGAGGCTGATAGCCCCCATGGAATGTAGCTGTGCTAGGATCCTTCTTATGTCAGGCTCCGCACCTGCGAAGTAGTTCCGTTGGAACACCTCTGTCATTGGCAGCCCGCCCTCATGTTGGGCAATCAGGTCTCCAATCCTCTCCAAGTCTGAGGCATACTCGTACTTCCCGACTGCCGAGAATGTCCTCATCATGGGCTTTTCTACGTCCTCCAGGAACTGCTTGGCTTGCTCTATGACCAATTCATCGAGGATGAGGTCATCCCTTTCTGACAGGGAGATCAGCATAGCCAGCTTCAAGAGGTGTATCTTCTTTCGGAAGTGGTACCCCTCCATCCTGTAGTCATCAGGCGTGGTTGTATACAGGCTATTGTAGAACTCATCGTATACCTCCATCCCCTTCGGAGTCCAGCTGAACTCCCCTTGTATCTGGGAGATATGCTGGAGGTCCTCGACCAGTGCCTTTATCAGATTGATGTCAGGGTCCTTCGGTCTAGGGTTGATCTTCCTCTCCTTGTCACCATAGACAAAGATGGTCCTGGCAACGAAGCCGTCTCCGATCTTGGCTGGTAGGTAGTCAGCTACATAGGTCGGTGTCGTACCGAAGATGAAGTTCAGACAAGGATTCATTACTGCGCCATACTTCTCCTTCCTGACCGAGTGCTGCCACCCTGCTTCCGGATGGTAGTCACAGTCGTAGATGTCGATAAGGAATTGAATCATATCCACTCCGCTCGTGGCCAGGAAGGAGGACAACTCTGAACTGTAAACGGAGATGCAGCACTTGTTGTCCAGTTTACTTTCAGCCATGAGTCGGATAAGGTCCTCTCTACTTCCAGAGTTGGGACCAAATGTAATATTGGGCAGACGAGCCACGAGTCGCCTGGACATGTTAATAGCCGTGGATTTGGCAGTGCGTCCAGGGACCCCAACGAGGGCAACGTATAGGTTTGGATATAGGTCATAGTGTCCTTGGTTTAGCCATACGTTCCGACGAGTAGCAGTGGACAGAGCGGACAGACCACACCATATGTTATAGGCATCCGGTGACTCTAGCTCATCGGTGTACTGCATGTATCCGCTAATCCAGTTACCGACTCTTCTCTCGGTCAAGTTCCTTTTCCCAGTCTTTCAGGCTCTTCGCAAATTGCCTTTTGTATTTGTTGGGCACTGTCAATGCCTTGCCTTTGCCAACTAGCCAGTCATTGCAGTATTGGATCAATGTCTTCCTTAGTCTGGTAGCTCCCCTTGCATTCTTGGCGAACCACACCCGCATGTAGACGGTATCGTAATGGAAGTGTATCTCACAGTGGCAGTCGAAGCACAGGTCCACGCACTCTAAGAACCTCTTGTAGTTACGGGCGATCCCCCTATTGAACCATCCGAGGTAGCCATCGTTTCCCTTATGGTGCCTGTAGATATAGGTATTCGTTACCTTACACTTGGCACACTGCTTCATTTCGGAGGTGTCTACAGATACCTTACGTGCCACGCGTGATTCTGAACCTGCGTCTTGGGTTGATAAGTTGTGCCTCGGCCTCTTTGCGGCGGTTCCAGTGCTCATTTCGCTGCTCAGACTCCCACTCACCTGTAGCCTCTGCGAACTGTCTCTGCACACTCTCAGGCGTCCTGAATAGGCCATCGAAGTCCTTCTCCTCTGGCTTTTTCTTCTTTGGGCCGTCCCACCAGTCGTCATTGAGAGTGCCAAGGTCTCCTTCCAGTTCGTAAAGTTGGGCTAGGGTGTGAGCCCAGCGTTTACGGTCTGCTAACATGGATCTGCTGTCACAGCCCCCAGGATTACCAAAGAGGCTTCCCATCATGTAGCTGCAATCTATTCCTAATTCGGCCTCCTCGACTTCTTGTCTAAGGCGGTGCTGTAGTTCAGCAGACCAGGCCAGAGCCTTTGCCTTCAGCATTAGGTTGCTAGCATCCATTCTTTGCTCTCCTCATAGATTCGTTGGTATTCCTCATAGTTGGACACGCAAGTCTTGCGGCTGGATCCTATGTCATCCATCAGCTTCTTGTTCCAGTTGTCACCGATCAACCCGTCGATTGGGATAATGATCTGATCTTGGTTGAGATAGAGCGGTACCTCAGACAGCTTGAGGATCATCTGCCCCGCCTCATCAGCGTGTGAGATTGGAACCTGGAACAGTGCCGAGTCATGTGTCTGAGTGGAGAATCGGACTTCCATCCTCTGAATCTCAGGGTGATTCATCACCTTCAGAACGGCGATGTGCTGTGCCTCACCGACTGTATTCTGAGGTATCCAACTGTATGCATCCCCGAGCATGGTGGCAGACCACTCAGCCAGGAACACACGCTCTGCCCCTAGTGGAGACCTAAGTGTTCTGTCCTTGCGGAGCTGGGCTGCTACCCAATCCCAGTAGTTCTGCAACCCTGGACGTGTAGCGTGGTACTTGTTGAAGATAGCCTTGGCCTGTTCCTCACTGAGGTGGAGGCTCTCTGGATCGCTAGGGTCCCACTCCTTATTGACAGTGAGCATGAACCTGATCCAGTACATACCGTAGTTGAACGCGTGGTTGCACCGCTTGGCTATGTCTCGCTGCGGTCCGTCCTTGTCTATGGTCTGCCACTGATCCATCGGGGTGTCGAACAGGAGACATGCGGTGACCCTGTGTACGTCCCGAGCCTGTTTGAAGCAGTCCATATGGATAGGGTCTTGGGCGAGCCAGGCCGTGATAACAGCTTCAGCCTGTGCTTGGTCGGCTTCAATGAACACAAAACCAGGGTCTGGAACATATATAGTCCTAGACTTGACAGGGACAGTTTGAATCGCCACGCCTGGACCCCATACTGGTATCTGAGCAGCAAGCCGTCCCGTTTTAGCGCCTGCCAATTTGAACTCATATCGGACCCTGCCATCGGGACTGACAATGTTCTCGGTGATGTAAACACTTCGGCTTTTCTTCTTCTTCCGGATGTTAGGGATGCCTATTAGCACAGGGTCCATCTCCTGTGCTGCCAAGTTCATCAAGGTATCCTGCCTTGTGTCCTTGACTTCATAGTTGTAGGTGTCATTCAACAGTGCCTTGACTTGCACAGGGCTCCGCACGTTGATGTTGACCCCCGTGAGCTCGGCAAACTCTGCCTCGGCCTGCACTATGTCCAGGTCTAGCTCTCTGATCTGCTCCTGTAGTTCGATGGGATCAATCAACAAGCCTCTTGCTGTCTGCTGGCGACAGATCTCGAACAGCCCCATGAATCTCTTGTACCGCATCTGTAGGGCCTTGCTCTCAGCTAGGTACTCGTACTGTGCTATCGCCACATCAGTGGTGGCACATATATCCTTGCAGTTGTAGCGCCACAGTATGTCCTTGTCCTGCGTGGCGTGCCACTCTTTCGTGTCGTCCTTGTAGTAAGGAATGTCCGACCAGATTGAAGCGAGGAAGTCCAAGCCCTTAGCCATGTCAGTATGGATGATGTGCTGCGCCAACATCGTGTCGTGGGCAATGTTCTTTGCGTAGATGCCTAGGTGATCTAGGAAGCATACGTCGAACATAAGGTTCTGCCCTACCTTGGGCTGGTCAGACGATAGTATCTCCTCGTAGAGCTGCGCCACTGGCAGATCATAGGTGTACGGTATGCACCACCCTATGTTGGGGTCCTCTGTTCCGAACCCTACGCAGAGAAGGATGTCTGAGTTCCTCTTTGATTCGATGTCGAAGGTGATTCTCTTACCTGCAA
>SDBT01011545.1_pt1 | contig 14208 bp, 12 predicted proteins | sample 2277101 | NCBI WGS metagenome assembly SDBT01 (sample SAMN10404973, study PRJNA504765) | marine sediment metagenome | isolation source: marine sediment core GS10_PC15, 103 cmbsf | place: Arctic Ocean: Southern Knipovich Ridge | collected 2010 | reverse complement strand
CTACCTGAAAAATTAGAGGGAGAAGGAATTGACCCCAGAGTGCCTTGGTTGTTTAATTACAAGGTAGATTTCAGGTTTAAATAATAAAAAGTCAAATGAATAACCCCTAAAAAATTGCTGATTAAATCGGGACTGTGTTATGCAATTATAACCAAAAACTTTGTTATTTTTAGTTTTGGAACATTTTATAGTTTCGTATATTATATATAGTAACTAATGAGATTCATTAAACGATGATCAGACGCGTCTCAATAATTTTAATTATATGTTATTTATTTCTTTCTGCCACCTTTGTCAACGCTCATAACCATCCTATTAGCGAAGGCAAGAAGGACAACTGTCCTGTATATATTATCAGCTACAGTTTTAATAGTGATACTGCATTTAATAATACCTTTTTAATTGAATATGCTCCCGAACAAATTGAATATCTGCAAATTATTAAAGATATATTTCCCTGCCATATTACATATTCATCCATAAAAAACCGCGCGCCACCACTCTCAAACCAGATCTGACTTCCAAATTTAAAATTTAGTCAAAAAACTATCTTCAGCTTTTCATGCCGAAAGATGGATCCTTTTCCATTGGTGAACTACAGGTGATGTTTGATTCCTGTAGCGCATCTGCTGAAGGGATTCCTTCGGAACCTGAGGGTTGATATTTACCACTACCTCATTTATAGTATTGTCAAAAGTTGCATGAAAAATCATATAAAAGAATGAAACCACAGAGGCCACTGAGTGTGTTTAACTTAAATAAATACAAATATTTAAAAGTATTGTTACAAAATAATTATATGATTCTCTCCGTGATCTCTGTGGTTTATAAATAGCTTAGGTAGTTATTCTTAATACACTGCCTGCCCCGTTAAGTCTGGCGGAGCCAGAATTAAACGGGGTGGTTATTTTTTTCACTACCATAAATTTAACAGTGAGGTATTAATGAAATTGTTCTATTTGGTATTTATAATACTTTTAGTACCGGGGTTAAATACTGTTTTTGCACAGGACCAAATCGGTGAAGAGAACGATTCATTGCAAACAATCATTAAAGATCTTGAAAAACGGGTCCGGGCACTTGAGAATGAGAAACAAGAGGACGAACTGGAGAGTTTGTTAAAAGAGGCAGAGATCGCTTCTCAAGAAAAGAAGAAAACATCAAAGCAAAAAGTATTTAAGAGTGGACAGCGTTCCTTACAGGCAATTAATCCGGAAATAAGTGTTACCGGGGATATGTTTGGCCAGGCTATTATTAATGATGATGGATTTACAAAAGATGCGCGTACCGGTGCATATTTTCGAGTTGTGGGTCTGCATATCCAAAGTAATCTGGATCCGTTCAGTTTAACAAAAATTGCAATTGCATTTACACCAAAAGGAGTAGGATTTGGTGAGGCCTATGTTACCTGGACAAATGTATTTGCAAATATTTCCGTGACTGCCGGAAAGTTCCGGCAACTATTCGGTGTCATCAACCGCTGGCACCTCCATTCCCTGGACCAGTTCGATTTCCCATTAGCGATGACAACCATATTAGGTCCTGAAGGTTTGAATCAAACCGGCTTCTCTATTGATTGGTTAATGCCCCCTTTGATAGCACATGCCAACATTTTCACTTTGCAAATCACCAACGGACAAAATGAACATCTTTTTTCCGGAAAAACTTTCAGCTTCCCGGCAGTATTAGGACATCTGAAAAATTATTATGATCTGAACCCAAATACCTATCTTGAATTTGGGCTGACCGGTATGGTTGGATCAAACAATTTCAGGGGATATGCGGAAAATGACAGTCTAATCTTGGAATCAAACCGTTTAACTAAATTGGCAGGCCTTGATCTGACTCTTTTCTGGGAGCCGGTTGATCAGGCTCATTACCATTCCTTTTTGTGGCGCTCTGAATTTTACTATGCCTTTAAGGATCTGGATGATGATAAACATATTAAAGCCTGGGGTGCCTATTCATATGTGGAATACAAGCTGGATGAACGATGGGACATCGGTTTTCGATATGATTATACGCAACCGTTTGAAACCGATAATTCGGGAAAATATATTCATCAAATTGTTCCATATATCACCTGGTGGCAAAGCCACTGGGTTCGTTTACGTCTACAATACAATTATAAAGACGGTAATGCTATTGATAAGGCTGATCAATTATTACGCCTCCAGGTAACCTGGTCAGCGGGTCCACATAAACACGCACGATATTAGGAACTGTCATCCCGATAAAATCGGGATATGAAAAGTTATGAAAACAGTAAAAAAACTGAATATCCAATATCCAACAAGGAATATCCAATGGCCAGGGAAAGAAAATATGATTTGCAAGAACGTTTGATTGATTATGCCGTATAGTTTGTCTTACCCTTGGAAATTGGATTTGAGTGTTGGATGTTGGATATTGAAAAAGGAGAGAGAGCCAGTATTGTCGTAACTCCCAAATGAATAGAATGTTAAATAATTGAAAGCTTAAAGTTTTTGGCAGAACCCGATATTAAAACAGGATAAAAATATGAATAAATTATGTATTGTATTAACCCTATGTTTTGCATCTGTTCAGGTATTGTTTCCCGAAGACAAGTTAAATGTAGTCGCTACCCTCAGTACCTATGCAGACATTGCTACAAAGATCGGACAAGGCAGGGTTACAGTTCAATATATCGTACCCGGCGATCAGGATGCTCATTTCGTCCGGCCAAAGCCCAGTTATGCGGTCATTATGAATGAGGCTGATATTTTTATATCAACAGGTCTTGATTTGGAATTATGGGCGCCGTCTCTTGTCGATATGTCAAAAAATCCAAAAATCAGATCCGGACAAATTGGATACGTTGCTGCCAGCGCAGGTATTGATCTGCTGGACAAACCAGATATTCTTTCCCGTAGCGAAGGCGGATTACATATCTATGGCAACCCACATATCATAACAGGCCCATTGAATTTTGCAATAATTGCCGAAAATATCACCATCGGTTTAGAAAAGAATGATCCAGGGAACAGCGCGTATTATCGTGAAAATCTACATTCCTTTAAAGACCAGCTGTATCGATATATTTTTGGCAAAGACCTGGTGGGATTACTGGGTGGTGATTTGTTAACAAAACTGACTTTAAATGGGAACCTCATAGATTTTCTCTCTTCCAAATCCTATAAAGACATAAAACTAATTGATTATCTGGGGGGGTGGTTAAAGAGAGGGATGATTTTCAGAGATAAAAAAATAGTATGCTATCATAAAAACTGGATATATTTTGAACAGTTATTTGGTGTAGAGGTTATTGGATATGTTGAACCAAAACCGGGAATACCACCTTCTCCGAAACATGTGGAAGAATTAATGCAGGATATGAGTAAAAATAATATCCAGGTGTTGATGGCGGCCAATTATTTCAGCAAACCAAAAGTAGAAGAAATTTGTGAGAAGGTTGGGGCAATACCGGTGATGGTCCCAATGGGTGTTGGCGGTGTACCGGATACGGGCGATGTTTTTATGCTGGTTGACTATTGGGTCGAGCATTTGAGAAACGCCTTTGAACAGATTGCAAGTAAATAACCTGAACTATTCATACCGCAGCCTCTGGCTGCAAAGAAATGGTATTTTCTATTCTGTCGGTAAATTCCGTAGGAATCTTCCTGCTTGTCGAAATCATATCAGCAAGTTGGAAGATCCCTTCTGGATGACATCAAAACTTTGCTAATCTCCCAAGGCGATTCGCCGAGGCGAAAATAACAAAGTTTTTGACTACAATAGCATAGCGCAGCCCTTAGCTGCAATCAAAAAAAAGAAGTCCACGAATTACACAGATTAACACGGATTACTTAACCGCAACGACGCAAAGGATCCGCAAAGCACGCAAGGTTTTTTTTATATTTTAAAAATTTTTAATTAGTCTTGCGAACGTTGCGCCTTCTTAGCGTCTTAGCGGTAAAAAAAAATTTGCGTTTTTTTTATTTGAGGGATGATTATGAGTTTAAGTATTTGGGATATAATGGCGCCGGCTTTCTTTGAATGCCTGATTCTGGTGGGAATCCACTCTTATTTGGGCATTCACGTTATTAAACGAAAGGTTATTTTTGTCGATCTTGCCCTGGCTCAAATAGCTGCACTCGGTACGACCGTTGGCTTTCTATTTGGAATTATTCCGGGGACAGTTGGGGCTTATTGGTTCTCATTGAGCTTTGCCATTCTTGGTGCTGCAATATTTTCGCTCTCACGTCTCCGAAATGAAAAAATACCTCAGGAAGCAGTTATCGGGCTGGTTTATGCTATTGCAGCTGCAGTGGTTATTCTGGTTATTGATAAAGCGCCACACGGGGCTGAACATATCAAAGAATTGCTCACCGGTAGTATTCTTTGGGTAAAATGGGAAACTATCGCTTATGCGGCTATCGTGTACGCGGGCATTGGGCTTTTTCATTTCATTTTCAGAAAAAAATTCATACTCATCTCAAATAACCCGGAAAAAGCCTATCAGGAGGGAATTTCTGTACGATTCTGGGATTTTTTATTTTACGTTTCTTTCGGCCTTGTTATTACGCATTCAGTTGGCACGGCGGGTGTGTTACTGGTATTCGTGTTTTTAGTCGTCCCGGCAATTACATCAATTTTAATTACCGATATTCTGTGGAAGCAATTGCTGATTGGGTGGGGTATGGGGCTGGTGGTAAGTGTCTTAGGGCTATACATTTCTTATATTGCCGATTTACCCAGCGGGCCGACAGTAGTGGCTTTTTATGGTATAATGTTACTGATTGTATCTCTCACACTTTATGTCATCCGCGCTGAAAACAGGGGGAAATCCCTGGGAAGAATTGCTATTGGAATAATATTGACAGTATTCATATTTTTTTTAATCAGACTTTTGGGCGCTGCATTTAGTGAAGATCATGGACACGAACTTGAAACAACTGGTGTTTATTTCGATAGTCATCACACCACTGATAATAATAATGATGATACAAAGTTGAATGATATAAGTGCTATTCAGCTAGATAAAATAACTAATCAGGATAGTCTGGAGATATATTTCAATAATATTGAAGATCAATTTCTGAAACTTGATATCGCCCGGCGGATGGTTGCGGTAAACATAAAAAAAGGTAGCAGATTTCTGTTAGAATTACTAAAGAAGGCAGAATATCCTTATTATCGGGAAGAAGTTATCAGCGAAATTGAAAAAATAAGCCATGACCGTTTTGGATATGATCCGGAAAAAACAAACGAGGATAACGCCCTTGCATTTGAAAAGATTGAACAGTGGATTCAAAAATAAAACCTAAACCACACCTCGATCTTATTCTTAAATTGCTTGCTGCCGTATTCCGAATTATAAAGTCCGAAAAAAAAACTTGGCCAAAATAAAATCTCTGAATTTGTAAAAGGTTTATACCCGATTTGTGGGGAAAGAACAAAACTATTGTCATTGATATTATAAATGGTAAAAATAGATACGGAAGAGTATAACCAATCAAAAGGTTCCGGTAAGCTGGCTTTAAAATAAATATAATCCTGCATTAAGTTTTTAGTACGGAAATTTGTTGAAATAATCGACTTGCTATAACTGATTAATGCAGGTTCCAGACTATTTAAATTACTTCTTAAAAAATTAAGATAATTTTTATACTCCCAATGAGTCAACCCACTATTATTATGATAATATTCAGCGATGACGGTGATATTTAGATCATTTAAATAACGTAATCCCAGTAAATAAGAAAACCCATCTCTATTGATCATTTGAACTATACTATTTTGTATCACGGGGGTATATTCATTGTTAGCATAACTGACCTCACCGTGAACCTCAAAATTCTCTCTCAGATTTGTAGAAAAATCCATGCCATAGCGTTGAGGCTGATTTTTACCGGTGAATACCATAAAATCCAGATCGATATTTTGTAAAAGTAAATAAAGTTTAATGGCCAATGAGGTATTATCAAGTCCTGAGTATTTATCCAGAATATAAGCTTCCTGTGGGAGTATAATCGCGGAAAAAGTAAGGTTTTGAATCAAACCTGATGAGAAACTCCGATTGTAATAAATAAAGGCAGAACTTTTTCCCGACAGGGCCAGATCGGGGTTTTCCGGATCTTTTTCGGCATTTACATAACCGACCGGATTAAATGCATAACCTTTGCCCCAATTATAACGACGCTTTCCTATTCCCATTGTCAATCTGGGCGAAAAATTTAAACTGCCGAACAACTCAAAAATAAACAGATCTATCGATCTTTCGTGTGTATACTCCGTAAACGTTTTGATAGTTAAACCGACCTGTTTGTAACTGAAATCTCCATTAAAGTAGAAATCAAGACGGTACTGAGATAAATATTCATCTGCTTTTTCAGTATCGAAAAAGTTCAGTCCATAAAAGGGTGATAATTTATTGGTTTGCAAAACAGCCCACCTGGCATCCAGGTTACCGTTAAACTCGATCTTTGCTTCTTCTTCCTCAGGTATGTCAAAATCATAATCCTGCGCAAATGCTGTACCCCAAAATAGTAAAATCAGGATAATACGGAAGGATAGAAATGAGTATTTAAAAATGGTCACCGCAATTCGCCTAATCTGGGAAGAAAATTGAGACTAAACACTTCATCTGGGAATTTTTTACGGTTGATTTTAGAATAAATAAGTATGGATTTGAATCCCTTGTATAGCGGACTGGTCGTTTCAATCACAGCCGGACGGACGATTCCATTACCGAAATCTTTTACGTTTTTAAAATCAAGGGTTTTTAGAAGTTTGCCCGAAGCAGCGTAGCATTCCACTTTTTTGACTATATTGTTTTTTTTGATTACCCACATTTTCAAACTGTCATAGGAGACAGTCCTTGTTTTGGCTTTTAACCCAAGAATATAATCAGCCTGGCCTTCTTCAAGATTGACTGCATCGTACTCGGCGGAATAATCGAGCCTCATAATATCGGCATTGTTGAACACGCCACCCACAACTGACTGCAGGCTTGTAATTCGGATCGGTTTTCCTACATTGGGAATATAAAGCCACATATTGTCGCCCAATCGCAAAGTTGCCCGCCCTTTATCGCTTGCCGGTGACAGATAGAGCATGGCAACTTTGTCACGGTCCTTTTTAACCGAATAAAAAATAAATTCTTTTTTATTGCCATTGGGTTCTTCATTAATCAACTTGCGGTAAAAATCAACCGATCCGGGTGTTAAGATTTCATCCACTTTTTTTAAGATAGCATTACCTTTAGTTTCATTTATTGCGCTTTCCTGTGCCCATATTATTGATACAATAAAAAAGAAAATCAGAATATGAAAAAATTTATATCGGTGCATTTTTACTCCGTTTGTTTTTTTATCAGGGCATCTACTACTTCTATGGCAATGCCTGTATGTTGGTGAAATTTGATTTTATTTGTGTCTAATAATTTTTTCATTTTGCTGCCAAACTTTCCTGCGATTACTGTTTTAACGGATTCTTTTACAAGAAGATCCACGACTCCTGAACTGGCTCTACGTCCCCGCGTCTGGGAGGGATTTTTTATAGACTTTATAAATTCACCATTCCCATCAAAGATCAGATAATACGGTGCCCTGCCGGCCTTCTCACTTATCTCAGAAGATGCGCTATCGCCCACCGCTGCTATAGCAATTCTGTCTGAAGATTTTTGGTTGTGCATATCCATACTGTTTGTAATGGCTAAGCATTGTTGGACTGACATAAAAAATGTACTCACACATAATACCAGATAAATAATCTTAAATTTCATCAGAGTTCCTCCTTTATTGTTTTTGATAAAGGGCGGCTACCCGCCCCTACATTCTTATACATGTCTTAATGCATCAACCGGTTCCATTTTTGATGCTTTATAAGCCGGTTGAAAACTAGATAAAATTGAAATAATGATTACTATAATTGAGACAATTATCAATTCACTCGTGGAAACTGACGTCTTTAAAAGAATATCCTGCATGCGACCGAATGAAAAATGAAACTCCGCAATATTTATCAAATACAGGCTGATAACGCTTATAATACTGCCAATGATAGCGCTGATAAATCCGAGTAAAAATCCTTCGGTGACAAACAACCACAAAATTTTTGATGGTAATGTTCCAATTGCAGAAATGGTACCGATTTCGCTCACCCGCTCGAAAACCGACATCATCATCACGTTCAGGATACTAATCAGCACAATAGATATCAGCACAATTTTAACAATGTAGATCAGTAAATCAACAATGGTTGCTATGGTAGAAAATGGCGATAGTTGCGCCCATGTATGTAATTCAAAAACTGGTTTTTCATTTGCACCATTCAAAGATATTAACTTCCGGCTCAGCATTTTATTGACGTTTTTCAAATTATCACTATCTTCAAGCCGAATAGCAATTTCATTTATTTCATTCCCGTTGATACGCAGTAAATCTTTAGCATCATCGAGATGCATATATCCGTCACGACCGGAAGGACCGGTTAATCCGCTCATAATTCCGGCAATGCTAAATGACATACCGTTGACCGAGCCATCCTGGTTAGTGGCAACCAGAACTACTTCCTGCCCGATTTTTAATTTTAAGCCTTTAGCTAAATTTTCCGGAATAATAAGTTCTCCCTGTTTTAAAAAAGAATGGGCTTCTCCGGAGAAATCATTGGTACGACCAACCAGGGCAGGGCTGGCTTTGTTCTCCATTTCCGGATCAACTGCTGTCAGGCGGATATTGGTTGTTTGTTCGTAATTGCTGAGCATAGCGCCAAACTTTATTCTGAAAGTGTAAGCTTCGATTACATCACTATTTTCATCCAGCAATGATTTTAAATTGTTTATTTCTTCATCCTTCAGATTTAAATGCAGAGGCAGATTGTCAATCGAGCTAACATATCCCTTTTTATGAATTTGTAAGTGTCCCATCATTGAATCTGTTATTGTACCAATCATCATTTCTTTAAAAGATTTTGAAATCCCGGAAAAAACAACAACCATTACAACACCGAGAATGATCAGCAGGGAAGTCAGTAAAGTACGTCTTTTGTAACGTAGCAGGTTGCGCAGGGAAATTTTAAAGATATTTTTCATTTTAGTTTTTCTCCCTTACCTGGTTATTTGCATTCTGTATCTGTTCCGTGTTCACTAACTTTCCATCTTCCAGGGTATAAATAATTTCGGCTTCCTTTACTATTTTGGGATCGTGTGTGGAAAAGATAAAAGTCGTTTTCAATTCCCGCTGCATTTGGCGCATCAACTCGATGACCATAAAGGCTGTTTTATGATCCAGATTAGCCGTTGGTTCATCGGCCAAAACCATTTTCGGGTCGGAAACCAATGCCCGTGCAATTGCCACTCTCTGTTTTTGCCCGCCTGATATTTGTGATGGATATTTGTCTTTTTGATCTGTCATCCCGACCGCATCTAAATATTTTAATACCCGTTCACGACGCTCTTTTTCAGGAATACTTTGTACCATGATCAGCGGATATTCGACATTTTCATATACCGTTAGTACAGGGAGCAGGTTAAAATTTTGAAAAATAAATCCAATATTTGTGCCGCGAAAAATAGCGGCATCTTTACGGTTAAATTCATTTACCCGAACACCATTTACTTCTATATCTCCAATACTGGGTTTGTCCAGACAGCCAATCAAATTAAGTAAGGTCGTTTTGCCACTGCCTGATGGTCCGACAAATGAGACAAAAGTCTGTTGCTCAATATCTAAATTAATATCCGCGAGAGCCTGTATCGATGTTTCTCCCATCTCATATATTCTGGATACATTTTTCAATTCAATTAAGGGCATTTCATTTCTCCGTTAGTTTAAAAGCGAAGGATTCTGCAAAATAGATGAAATTCTGCTTGTGCGTCATTCTGAACTTGTTTCGGAATCTTGTTTTGCTGAACTTATAGATCCTGAAATAAATTCAGGATGACGAAAAATGCAATTTTGCAGAGGTCTATTAAAAGTGTTAATCCCGGTATTTTTTGAGTTGCTGATCGCCTTTATAGCCGAGTTTTATCCAATCAATACGCTTGTCGTCACCTTTTCCATGGCAATCTTTGCACTTCAGCGCCTGTTCTTTGGGGCTGATCATATGGTTTAATTTCCAGTACATTTCTGTTTCAATCCAGTCGTATTCGCCACTGTATTCCAGACCGGCTGCTTTCATTCCATCTATAGAAGCCTGATTCCAATCAAAATATTTCCAATAACCGCCCCACAACTGAGGGATGATTAAATAGTTATATCCGGTATCATATATCTGTTTGCCACGCATAACTTTGAAGGGATATAATTGTGTATTTTTCTCAGCCCGCTCTCCTAACGGTTTATTCAGAGATAGCAGGGTGTCAGGAATAAGTTTATCTCCCTTCACATAGCGTTCCGATTTACCATTATACCAGTAATATTCAGGTTTGACATCCTTGTCCCAGACAAAATCCCCTTTTTTCTTACTATAAGTATCCATCCCATATTTATCCCTGGCAGATTCTTTATCAATCCCGGCAGTAGACCAGTCCCAGTAAATTTTTGTAGGTCTTTCTTTTGCATATACAGGCATATGGCAGGTCTGACAGGCAATCTTTTCACTGTGCTCATTCAGTCTTTTCTTCTCATGAACCGGAGCGTCATGACAATCTGTGCATTCGACACGGTTTGTTTCATCGGTTATAATGGCCATAGAACGACCTTTAATATTATGCATCTCCGTTGTATGACAGTCTTGACAGCTCATTCCACCACCCATATGCACATCATAATCCCGGGAAGGATTAACCAACCCCTGGTCCAGATCACCATGCTTCACATTTTCACCACCCCCACCATAGAAATGGCAGATCCCGCAATTGGCACGAGTCGATGCACCAACGCTGCGTGCAACAACCATCAAATCTACTTCCTTTGCAGGCATTCCGGCACCGGCCGGTGCCTTTTTATAGGTGCCGCTCTGATCATGGCAAACCAGGCAATCCACATTTTCCTCTTTATTAAAATCATAAGAAGCATCTTTCCAGCCATATCCGGCGTGGCAACTGGTACAGCGCGGCCAGTTTGATTCAACAGCGATACAAAAATTGTTAAAAACATTTTTTTTACCAAGACTCAGACTGTCTTCGTGTCCGGGAACTGGTTTAGGCCGCGTCTCCCAGGTCCAATGGATTGTGGACATTACTTCATTTGCGGCATCTTCATGGCAGTCAAGGCAGGCCCGTGTCACCTCTTGGGGGGTCTTTAAGGTGTCCTCGAAGAAGTCTGAATGATCTTCACCGGCAAATAATGAATTTGAGAATATAATGATCAATAAATAAACGGGGTGAATTTTCGGTGTTTTCATCATATCTCCTTTATTGAAAATTTGTAGTGTAAAAAATAACCACACAGTACACAGAGTAACTATAATATTTATAGACTTAAACGAGTTTACTCTTTTCTCCCTCTCTGTGACCTCATAAAAATCACTCCCTAATTCCATATTTTAATCTTCAAAATTTAAAATTGATTACAGGTCCAACTCGAATATTCTCTGCACTCAGATATATTTACAACTGAGCAATATCATAATTCTCACCCAAGTTTAAAATGAATCTCTTTAACCGAAGATTTTATTTTCTCATTTTCTCAAAACTATCTTTATATTAATATTCTTTAAGAGTTCACAGAGTGATTCTCTGTGGCCTCTGTGGTTATGTTTTATTGTCTTTTTTTTCATTTTTTCATAGAACTTTTGACACTACCTGAAAATTAGTTTATCTGGTTAATTTATCACTCGAACGCAGAGATTTAAATGTTTTTGTCCCGAATTTCACGAAATCTTTCTAAATTTTTATTATTATAATAAAAGAGTATTAATATATTTCGTGTTAATTCGCCTCCTGTATCAGATCAGATTCCTGAATCACAAAATCTTTTATCATTTTATTTTTAAAACTTTGCAATAATTTCTCTTCTTGTTCTATAAAAAAAGAATGAATTTTACAGGTTTTTACCAGTGGACAAAAACCGGGAATTTTTAGACATTCGTTGACGGAACTATCAAAACCCATAGATTCAAATATCTTATAGACAGAAAGAGTCTCTATATTTGCATTGAGAGATACCCCCCCTTCTTTACCTTGTGTCGTGTTAAGAATTTTGTTTTGCTTTAAGCGGTAGACGATTTTAGTGGCAAAAGGGCGAGTTATAAACAGTTTTTGTGATATCTGTGAAATAGATAAAGGCCCGTGTCCTTTTTTTCCGGCCAGGTAGGCACAAATTCGAATGGCATAATCAAATTCACGTTTGATCAAACTGTTCATATACTATACTCATATTGTATAACTATACAAAATTAGTATAATATAATTTTAAAATTATTTTTATGCAAGAAATACTTAACCTGATCTATTTGAATCTGAGATCCGTGATATATTTGCAACTTTACACTACGGTTTTTACCTTGGCTATCAATTGAAGTATACTATGTCTTATTATATCTGTGACGCGACTACATTTTTTAGTAAAAGTATAAATATCAGAAGAGACAGATCTAAAACCGGTCTTTATGATTTCGTATCATTGTAATTTCTCAGCGGTAACTTAATTACCGCTTCATATTTTTTGATTATGCACCAGAAGTTAAGTTGATTAATTATCTCTCTGCAAGTCCAGGATTTTTCAATATAAATTGTAAATCTATATTAAAATCCGGCTGGATAGCATTATTTGTAATTTTATCTCTACTAATCAATTCTTCAGAGTTATTTTCCCAGAGTAAATCATATCCCTTAAATCTTTCCCTTTGGTACCCGATTAGTATCAATCAATCAGATGAAGATATTGCATATATTAATCTGCCTGTACTATATGGCAGAATCGGTACGGTAAAAGGTATTAACCTGGGTTTAGGCGTATCGAGTTCCAAGAATGACATACATGGTCTTCAAATAATTGGATTAATGTCCTGGGTGGGTGGGGAATTCAGTGGGCTCAGTCTGAGTGGAGGTATGAATGCGCATGGTAATACTGTTAATGGAGTAGAGGCTGCTGTGCTCGTGAATTTCGTTGAAGGGGATATTTACGGTTTGCAATTCGTGGGTGCTTATAATTTTGTTCTGGGAGATCTTTATGGTGCCCAGTGGTCAGCTTTAATTAATGTGACAGGCGGAAGCGCAAGATATTTTCAACTCGGCAACGCAAACATGGTCGGTAAGAATTTTACCGGTCTGCAAGTTTCGACTATCTTTAATTACATTGGGGATAAGGTTTACGGCGTACAAAATGCTGCGTTGAATATTGCCGGAGAGCTTCATGGATTGCAATTAGGGGGAGGAAATATCGCTGGAGATTTAAAAGGGATTCAGGCAGGTATTGTAAACATTGCTAAAATGCAGGAAGGAGTACAAGTTGGCGTGGTAAACATCGCCGGGAAACAAGAGGGGGTGCCGATCGGGATCATTAATATTGCCGGAAACGGAGAATACAACTGGATAACATACCTGAGTAATTTCAGTACCTTTAATACGGGTATTAAAATGAGTGCCAATAACTTTTTCTCTATTGTGGATATTGGTGGGAGACATATTGATTCGGATAACAAAGAAAGCGGTATCCTGGGATATCACTGGGGTTATAATTTTGTGTTCAACAATGATATCACATTTTCCCCTGATCTGGGGTACGTACAGATTGTGGAAGAAAAAGAAGATCTTGAACCTGGAAACGAACACAAGATACAGATTGCTCTCCAGGCCAGATTGATTGGAGAATATTCACTGACGAAATTCTTAAAAATTATAGGTGGTATTGGTTATAGCCATCATTATGATATTTATGAAAATAATACTTTTGAGAAAGAAAAGTTTATCTTTCTCGGGGGGATTTCATTATTCTAACTTTTCTTTTACAGTGAATGGCGGTTCATTTTAATTCAATTCAATAAAAACAACAACTTAGCCCATATAGATTTCAACAATTGTAAAATATGTAGTGCCACAGAATATAGTGTATTTGCTTTATTTAATTGCTTTTAGTTGGTATATTAGTGCTGTCTCATATTTTGAGGTAGCCCATGTTTACAAGAATAAAGAAATCCGGAAAATACGAGTACCTTCAAATCTGCCAATCCATTCGGGAAGGGAAAAAAGTAAAACAACGAGTTATTGCTACCATTGGCCGAATGGATCAACTGAATGATAAAGGCGAGATTGAAAGACTCGTTCGTTCACTGGCAAAATACTCTGATAAAGTACTGATG
>SDBT01011544.1_pt1 | contig 14209 bp, 13 predicted proteins | sample 2277101 | NCBI WGS metagenome assembly SDBT01 (sample SAMN10404973, study PRJNA504765) | marine sediment metagenome | isolation source: marine sediment core GS10_PC15, 103 cmbsf | place: Arctic Ocean: Southern Knipovich Ridge | collected 2010 | reverse complement strand
GATATAAGTTAAACCGAGAGCTGAGCGGCTTACGGCTTTGACTTTTTCTTGGAAAGATAGAGTGGGCGGGTCAAAATGGCCGGAAACGATTTTGTTTCTTAGTCTGCTGTCTTTGTTGTGCGGCATGTCTTCGTCTGTGTTTCGCAAAATCTGAAATGATACCGAAAAGACGAACGGGAGTACGAAAATTAAGAGGGCGATTGCGATTCGGGTGACTTTTAGATTTACTTTTTTGCGATATACCAGCCAGTCGAATAAAATGCCCGTCAGTACGAAAAATTCTGATGAGCGGTTCCATACGCACATGCCCAGGAAGAGGGCAGTTAAAAACAGTCAGATTGCTCTGTCGGTTTCTATGAAGCTGGCGAGGCCAACAGCGTTGTTTCACTGATAGCCGAGGGATTGAAAAACAGCAGCGCCGAAGCAACGATTATTTACACAGCGGAAAATAATAATCACGCAGCGGAGATATTAAAAAAAGCCGTTAGCGAAAATAATGCCGCACTGTCACAAGGAAAAGTGCAGTTTCTCAACACTGTAATCGGCAAAATGAGCAGAGTCGTTACTGACCCTGTTGAAATTGCAGAACTGAAACTCAAGACCATAGCACCGGGTCTTGAGCGGGCCTTTTTGGTCGAGCAGTTCAATCGAATCCTTGTAAGCCGAACGCAGATTACTGGTTTGACGCCAGGCATAAAAGTTTTCATCGAAAAGGACGATCTGCTGCCTTTCGAAGAAGCCAAGCTATACGGCCATAATGCAATCCATTCCCTGCTCGGTTTTATCGGTGCTGTAAGGGGTGCGACTTCGATGACCGAACTCAAGGATGATAAAGTCGTCATGCAAATCGGCAGAGATGCTTTTTTGAAGGAGTCCGGAGGGGCATTGGTAAAAAAGTATGCTTACCTCGGAGATGAGCTTTTTACTGAAGACGGCTTCAAAGATTATGCCGAGGACCTGCTCCTACGAATGACCAATCCATACCTGGGCGATACTATCGCCAGAGTTGCCCGTGACGTGGTACGGAAACTCGAAATGGACGGCCGGATATTCGGCACAATGCAACTGGCCCTGGAATACGGTATCGAGCCGAAGAGTATGGCTTTAGGAGCAATTGCCGGCATAGCAGTTCTGCTACAAAAAGCCGAAGAATATAATCTGCCTGACGATTTGCGTTACGGCGACTGGCGGAAATTGGATGACGCCGGAATAGAAAGAATCATCGATTGGCTTTGGAACGGCCAAATGTGTAAGGATGCTCCGCAACTTATCAAGTATGTCCAAAACGCGCAAGAGCATCTAAAAGAACTAACCACGAATTTGCACGAAGTTTAGCCACAGATTTTTTGAGCAATGGATAGGCCCCTTCAAGGGTACAAGCTTGGCCGCAAAAAATGAGGCTGGCAGGCAAAAGCCCACCAGCCCATGTTAGCGTATCTTAACTACTTCTTTCCTTTTCCTTGGTCGTGCGGCACGACCACAGTGCAGCTACACGATGCCACGTTGCCCGAGAGATCCGTGATAGTCGCGGTGATTGTGTAAATCCTATCGACACCGCGTCCGTCTCGCTCAGCCCGCAGGGCAAAGCTGCTAACGAAGCATACCGCTTCCTCGTCGAATTCGCAAAAAACGTCCACAGGGGCGGTGAACCCGTCGAAGCCGTCGACGTCGCCTGTGAACGCGCCGTCACCTTTATCGTCGTCCGGCTCACTACTCTCGGCGGTCACCAAGAGGTCCAGGTCCTCCGTCTCCGTGCAGATATCGAGCGCCTCAATAAGGACGATCACCGGAACCATCTTGTGGTTCGGTGACCAGAGTACCTCTGGGTTCACATAGCAAGCAACCTCGGGCGGTGTGTTATCCACAACAGTGATGACGACCTCGTCATCATCGGTTTCCCCGAAGAAATCGGTTACCTCCAACGTAACAGTGTGGACGCCAAGTGGGAATGTGTAGTCCAGAGTCTCACCACTCCCGAGGAGTGTGGATCCCTCATGCCAATCAAAGAACAGGATGTCATCATTGGTCCCTGGTGAAGAATCGGGATCTGTTGATCCAGAACCATCCAGAGTGATCTCTGTCCCGTCATAGCTTTCCTGTTCAACGATTTGGTCAGGCCCGGCGTCTGCAACGGGTGGCCGGTTCCAGCCGTAAAGGTTAATAAAGCCCTGCCCACCGACGAGTAGCGTGATATCTCCTATTTCAATGGTGTCTATAAACTCATCCAGGTCCTCGTCGAAGACAGTCTCGATGGTACCGTCCGACCTTCTGAGCAATATGAACTCTCCGGCGCCGCTTCCGAACGCAAGTAAGGACGCATCGCTGTTTGAATCGAGGTCGCTAATGGGGCCGCTCATTGTTCCTTCGTCTAGCACCGCATAACCAGACGTGCCTAGATTCCAAAGGATGAACCAGCCGTAGGGTGGCGACCATGCCTGGTTAGCGCCAATGACGATGTTTAGATAGTCATCTCCATCACAAGCGTATTGCTCTTTGCCTGGAGTCTCATATGATCCGAGGATGGTCCCGTCGCTTATACTAAGCAACTTCATAAAGGTCCCGCTAGATGTTGCCACGGCAATATAGTCTTTGGCTTCCGAAATCCTTACTTCTGTTGTTTCATACTTGGGGATCAGGTGTTTCCACCAGTTCATTGTTAGAGTAGAGCCGTCAAACTGATAGAGTGCTACACCCACCTTGTAGCAACACCCGTGCATCGGCTGTGAGGCGGTGATATACTCCATATCTCCGGTTGCATCGATCCACCAGTTACAGTAGACCCAACCAGACGCATACTTCCTTGAGATGAGCGAACCATCGGTGCCACTGAGCACCCCTACCTCGCCCGCGTCAGTATAAGACGCGTTACGCTGGGCAAGATAGCATACGGAACTACCATCTTCACTTAGGTCGGTAGAGACAACCTCTCTCCAGCCGGATAATGTTGTCCTCCACAGCTCGACAGGTGTCAGACCGCTGAGGGAAAGCTCTATCACAGTGGTGCCAGCAGCAACAGCTATGAAGCCGTTTTCAATTCGGACATCGTTTATGCGGCCCGCCTCCAACGTGGTGACTGTATAGTTTCCCGCCTCATTTATGACGTAGAGGCTTCCACCACTGGTGCCCACCACATAAATTCCATCATCAGAGTCAACCACCCTCGCTGTATTAGGTATTGTCAGTTCCAGGATGGGTACGGCTTCTAGTGCCAGTGCTTGCGTTGCTGTTAGTGCCATTAATGAGATTACAACCACCATCAGAAGTAGCTCTCCACGCCGTTTTATGTATTTCATTTTAGCCTCGAGAATTTTCATAGTACGTTCTCCAATTGATTGTTAACAATACACAGTTTAAAAGCATAACACACAAATCCATTTACCTGTTAATTACGAGTTTCAGTCCATAATGGCACCACCTCCTTTCTTGAACCGGTTGTCCCTCAAAAATCTCGCCGTCCATGTCCTGCATCGTCCGGCGCTCCAGCCTGTGAAGGCGGGACACCGAAGCAGCGGCTGCGATGAGGACTGAGGGGCTGGGCCGTGGCCCAGCCCCTTCGCCTGATTGCTACTTTTTGCCTTTTTTCGGGATGACAACCACATCCTCACCCTCTATTGGTGTTCCGCCATACTCTTGAATTCTACTTCTTACCTTTACCTTTACTCTCAGGAGGAACAATCCGGACCGAGTCGAGGCCGACGATCGGAATACCGTCAAGCGTCTCTCCGGTCAACAGGGCTTCCTCGCTCTCCTCATCCAAAGCGCCCTCGTCAACCAGGTCAGGCACGCTGAAGAACAAGAGGAGATCTATGTACCCATCCAGGTTCACATCTTCTTCGGCGCTTCGGATGGGTCTCGCCGTCCCCGCCGACAATAACGGGTCGGCCAGCTCAACTGTCGTTTCGTCCACACTGCACGCATCGAAGTCCATGGTCGTCATAATGGCGACCGGCAGCACACCTTTGCTTCCCAGGTTGATCGAGTTGGGGAAGCTGCCGGGCTTGATGTCGATGGGTACGGGGATAACAGTCGGAGGTAGAGAACCGCCTCCAAACTCAAAAATTAGGCCACTATGTGTACCGCCCCAATAGTGGCCAAGGGCTCCAGAACCCATACCTTCCAGCTCATGTCCCCAAGGATCGTGATTATGTGTGGCGACATAGGTACCGTCTTGCTGATACTCAAGAATTTGCCCAGAATAATCGGCAGTCAGCAGGTGGCCGTTGGGCAGCATTTCCAGACCATCGTGGTGGCTGCCCGGCGTGACATAACTGAACTCCAGTTGCCAGGCCGAACCAACGTTGTCTGCGTCGTAGCTGTACATCTCTACCCAGCCGTCAAACCCTATGCTCCCTGCCCACCAGTTGTTGTCCGCGGCATCGTAGGCCAGAGATTGCGTTGAATAACCACCTTCCTTTGGCGGTTCCGGTGCCCCGAGGTTTCCAAGGTAGGTTCCATCAAAAGCGTACATTTCGATCCCGTTTTTTGCGCCAAGATAGAAGGTACTAGAGCCAACATGGAATTCGCATTCGTGACCGTAGTTAGAACTTTGCAAAGAAAACGATGACTCGTATGTGAACACTCTTGGAGCAATTGCACCGGTGGCGTCTGGATTGTCAGGGTGCAGGTTGGGATTATCACCATCTGGACCAGGCGTTGTCGTCACTTGATAGATATATGCGGTGGTGCCAGAATAAAAAATGATTCTGCTGATCCCATCACCGCCGACCCAGCCGTCAACTCCGTATGCGCTTGAATAACCTGTATCCCAAGTCCAGTAGTTATAATAATCCGGACTCCCATAAGCGTAACTACTCATTAATAGAAACGCCGCCAGTACAAGCAGAGGATATAAGCCAATAGATTTTTTTCTGTTTAAGGTCTTCATAATTTGTTCTCCAATTAATTGTTGACAATACACAGTTTAAAAACATAACACACAAATCCATTTACGCAAAAAATTACGAGTTTCAGTCCATAGGCTTATCACCTCCTGTCTTGTTTTCTTTCTTGGTTTGTGTTATAATACAAAGACCCTCAGCCCGGGCGCGCAAACCAAGCCGCCCGGGCGGGCCCGGCCGGTGAGTGTTTCTATTGACAAGGGCCTCACCGGCCACTTTTTTTAAGCTGTCAGTAATCACTCCGCAGCTTCGGCACTTCTGCGCGATAAAACCCTGGCAGAAGCCCTTAATCTACTCTATTCCAATCAGGTAGTTGCGTACTTCAGGGCCTTGACTCAAGGTGATTGCTTTGAAGTGTGCTCGCAGATTCCTGCTCCTGCAGGAGTGCCCATTTTGTGCTTCTATACTGCTTTTTTCAACGAAAGCAGCCATACAATTCCCTTTGAATGTAGCTTAATTCTTCACAAACGGCCTTATAGGGTGGGAAGGCTTGAAATAAATGAGGGTCTTCCACACCCTTCTCACTTATAATAACATCACAACTACTGGGCGAAGCTGGGGAAGTCAAGGGAAAGTTTCTCATTTTTGGGATTTTTTATATTTTTATGCCGCCTTTTTTTGGCGACAACGTGAGCAGTTTTGGATTAGTCATAAATCATATTCCAATTATCCGGCCGGGCTTTTATGACTAACGTCCGAAAAAACATATAATATATTCATAAATTTCCATATTTTTCTTGACATCCGGTTCATGCCTTGGTAATTGATGATCAGTCCACACATAGCTCTAAAAGGATGAGGCCAAGCCTGATTGTGGTTACGGATTTGGCCGGTTAGCTATGTTCTCAAGGAGGAGGGCCTCTGATAGGAGATAGAGGCGTGGCAATAGAAACAAGTAGTCAACGGGTCATTTTGACATTGTCTGCGGTCATACCCAGACAATGCGGATTATGTACTTTCTTCAATCGCTCGGCCCATAGGGACGAGAGGCTTATTTGTTTTCCCCCGGTCATCGCTATGGTTAACATGGCTCGTGGTCCTCCTATCGTTTTGGGGAGTAAGTGTGTTCAAAAGCTCAACGCTCACCCAGGAAATGCCCTTTGTTATAAGGGTTAGGCAAGGAGGTCTAAAAATGTTAAGGAAAAGTCTGATCGGAGTTACATTACTGTTGGTACTGCCGATATCGATGCAGGCAAAAATTATAAGAAGCGGTTTCGGCTCACTTTTGTATTTGCCGGAGAAAAGATGTGAGATTCCTGTGACAATGGATATAGGTATGTATGTTGAAATATTGGACGTGCAAAACCTGTCTATCAAACTACAACAAGTAGAATTCGATACATATGAAGGGTGTACTGAAATTAGGATAAAATCCAACTTTGATTTGGAACTCGTGTGCAAGGTAAAGCCTACCGGTATGGTGCCGGGAGAGTATTCATGTTCGATAGACAATCCGAAGGTTCCTCTTGATCTAAGTGAGAATGTGGCAGTACGGAACGTTTGTGTTAAAGCTGAGAAAGTGAAAATATTATATGCTGCACCTGGGTTAGATGTTCACGTTGCAGATGTTACTATAACCGTAATACCGGATTTCTAAATAATACACGGGTTATTTAAGTAACAGGGTGTATGTCGGGACAGATGGATAAAATCCGCTCCTTCCTGAAATAAAAGTATTCCCGCGGCTCTGCCGGTGGTTGCGAATTCAGATTTATTGTTCCTTCGGTCAATATTAGACGAGGATTGACAGTATATATTATGAGGTCTATAATGCCTGTGTTATTTTTATGAAAGGCAATATTATGGATTTTGAGCAGGACAACAACATGTCGAGCCCGATGGAACCACAGCCTGCAGGGCCGGTATCAGGTCTGAACGCAAGTCCGCCAACAATGAGGCCGGCAAGGAAAGGGGCCGGGTGGAGGATTTTCTGGGGCATTGTTTTGGCGTTTTCAGTTATGGCCAATATAGCATTGTTTTTCATGCTAATTGGTGTAGTCGCAATCTTTGCAACGGGACAAAGAGGAATGCTCACCGAAGAAGTGATACGGGAGGGGCCTTCAAGGAATAAAATAGCTGTGATTACTTTGCAGGGCATAATTCATAGCCGGCTTGCCAGCGATGTTTACCAGCAGTTAAAAGTGGCCGGGCGGGACAAACGAGTGAAAGGATTGATTGTTCGTGTAAATTCGCCGGGAGGAACGGTTTCGGCCAGCGATCAGATATATAAGCAAATCAGGGATTTCCGTAGCAAAGAAAACATACCGGTCGTTGCGTTTATGCAGGGGGTTGCCGCTTCGGGGGGATATTACACGTCGGTTGCATGTGAGAAAATCATAGCTGAGCCGACCGTGATTACCGGCTCGATTGGTGTTATAAGCTGGTATCTTGTTGTTCAGGAACTGCTGGAAGAAAAGCTCGGAGTCCTGCCGGTTACTGTAAAGTCGGGCCCAAAGAAGGATTGGCCCAGCTCATTCAGGGAGCCGGGCCCGGAAGAGCTTCAGTATATGCAGGACAAGCTCATAACCCCTGCCTTCGAGAGGTTCGTGCAGGTTGTTGCCGAAGGGAGAAAGGCGAAACTTGATTCGGATGATGTCAGGCGGCTGGCTGACGGCGGTATTTTCGGTGCACAGGAGGCCCTCGACGAAAAGCTAATAGATGATATCGGCTATCTGGATGAGGCGATAGAGTCGGTTAAATCTCTGGCGAAGATTGACAAGGCCCAGGTGGTGGAATATCGCAAGCCTTTTACTTTCGCCAACTTTTTGAGCTACCGCAAGCCGAACCTGTTAAAACTCGACAGAAACACGCTGTACGAACTTGGCACGCCGCAGATATTGTATCTCTGGAGTGCGTATTGATAGCATAAGGGTATATAAGTGCTCAAAGTGCTCCCTAATACGAGTCTGTAAATAACGGGCTGCCCCAGCATCATCCTTACCTGAGTGAGAGCAACAAGTAATCAGCAAGCCCGGCGTTAAAAGCTGCAGCGGGAAATAAGAGGTTAGGCTCACATAATCTCAGCAGACGAATATTCACTAATAATCTGTCCGCAAGACGCTGTCAGTGACGGCAGCAAATGAGCGATGAAGGGCTCGAACCTTCGACCTGCTGATTAAGAGTCAGCTGCTCTACCAACTGAGCTAATCGCCCTGATTTTAAGCAAAATAAAAATCAATTGGCAGACACTTTATACTCGCTGCGATGATATTGCAAGAAAAAATAGTTACGAATTCCCGCTTGTTGCTCGGTGTTCTCCGATGGAAGTGAAATATCCTTGCAAATCTTTGTCTTTTGGACTATAAATCGCTCTAAACGTACTGAGTTTGGAATTGATGATAAGACGATCCATGATTCACAGGCCATAAAGGACGAAGTATGAGATACAGCCGGATGTTTATACCTACGGTCAAGGAAATTCCCGCCGATGCGGAAGTAGCCAGCCATCAATTGATGATTCGTGCGGGTTTGTGCCGCAGGGTCGCAAGCGGTACATATACTTACCTGCCGCTCGGCTGGCGCAGCCTGCTCAAGATTATCGCAATCGTCCGTGAGGAAATGAACAAAGCAGGCGCCCAGGAGATTCTCGTGCCGTCTATGCAGCCGCTTGAGCTTTGGGACAGGACCGGCCGCAGTACTGATTATGGCCCCACTATGTTCCGCTTCGAGGACCGTCACGGAAGGATGAACGTACTCGGCCCTACCGCCGAGGAAGTCTTTACGACTCTGATAGCCGGCGAGGTAAAATCGTATAAGCAGTTGCCGATTAACATTTATCAGATAAGCTCTAAATTCCGCGATGAATTTCGGCCGCGGTATGGCGCGATTCGGTCCCGTGAATTTATAATGAAGGATGCCTACAGCTTCGATGTCGATCCTGAAAGCGTCGATAAATCATATCAGGCAATGTACGATGCGTATTGCAGGATTTTCAAACGCTGCGGCCTTGAATACGTTATCGTCGAAGCAGAATCCGGCGAGATGGGCGGCTCAGGCTCGCATCAATTCACCGTACCCTGCGAATCCGGCGAGGACACAATCGTATACACCGAAGAAGGCTCTTACGCGGCAAACCTCGAAAGGGCGGAAGTGGATGCGCTGCCGAAAGAACAAGCAGATGCAGAAATACCTGCTGTGGAAGAAGTTCACACTCCAAACGTCGGCACCATTGATGCGGTCTGCGGTTTTCTCGGGTCCCGGCCGAACGATATGATTAAGACGCTGATTTACAGTGCCGGAGATAAGACAATTGCCGCGCTTGTACGTGGTGACCATGAATTAAATCCCGAGAAACTAACGCAAATCATCGGCGGCGAGCATATTGATTTGGCCAGCGAGTTGGTGATAGAAGAAATAACCGGCGCCAAAGTTGGCTTTGCCGGGCCGATGGGTATAAACAGTAAGGTCTCGAAAATGATTATCGACCATGCTGTAGCGGCGATGGCGGTAGGTATCGCCGGGGCCAATAAGACCGACTATCATATTAAAAATATTGTGCCCGGCAGAGATTTTCCGATTGAAGGTGAGAATATTACTGTTACCGACATCCGCTTCGCAGGGCAGGGGGATACGAATAACGGTAAAGAGCTGCTCTTTAAAAAGGGTATCGAGGTTGGGCAGGTCTTTAAGCTTGGAACAAAATACAGCAAAAAACTCGGAGCAACGTTTCTCGATGAAGAAGGGAATGCAAAGCCCTGTGTTATGGGCTGCTATGGGATTGGTATAAACCGAATCTTTGCTTCGGCTATTGAGCTTGGCAATGACAAGAACGGCATTATCTGGCCGGTCAGCATCGCTCCCTTTGAGGTTATTATTACTTCTGTAAATCAGGATGATGAAGAAGTTGCTCGGATCGCCGGCAATATCTATGAGCAGTTGCTTGGCAAAGGTATTGATGTATTGCTGGACGACAGGTCAATGCGAGGTGGGGTGAAGTTCAAAGATGCCGATCTGATCGGTATCCCAGTTAGAGTGACTGTCGGTAAGAGGTCCCTCGCCGAAGGCAATGTCGAGGTAAAGCTGCGATCGGAGTCCGAAAGCAGCAAGGTGAGCGTCGAGGATGCGACGGCCAAAGTTAAAGAACTTGTTAATGAACTCAAAGAACAGTTGAACGTCTGATATTGAAAAGGAGATAATAATGAACAACAATGAACTTTCACGGCGGACCTTTATCCGCAGCAGTTCTCTAATCGCTGCCGGGACTATTGCCGGTACATTGGCTCGCACCGGTCAGGCCATTACCGCGGACGACGTCGAACGGGTCGTCAAAAACGGCCGCATAAACCAGTCCGTCAGCAAGTGGTGCTACGGGAAGTTCTCGCTCGAAGAGATGTGTGCGGTTGGTAAGAAGATGGGTTTAAAAGCAATCGATTTACTTGGGCCTAATGACTTTCCTACCCTGAAAAAACACGGCCTTGCCTGCTCGATGATTAACACGCACGGCCTGACAAAGGGGATCAACAGAAAAGAAAATCATGAAGAATGCCTGGCGAAAATCCGCACCGCTATTGATGCCGCCGCCGAGTACAAATTTCCGAACGTGATTACCTTTCCCGGCAACCGCGCAGGCATGACCGACGACGTCGGCGTTGAGAACTCGGTCATAGCTTTGAAGAAAGTTGCCGGATATGCGGAAAAGAAAGGCGTCGCCATCTGTCTCGAATATCTCAACAGCAAGGTCAATCACAAGGACTACATGTTTGATAAGATGTCCTGGGGCGTCGAGGTCTGCAAGAAAGTCGGATCCGAGAGTATCAAGATTCTCTATGACATTTATCATGCCCAGATTATGGAAGGTGACATCATTAGCACGATTCGCACCTGCAAGGACTACATCGGCCACTACCATACGGGCGGTGTTCCCGGCAGAAACGAGATTGACGAAACTCAGGAGATTTACTATCCGCCGATTATGCGAGCCATTGTCAAAACCGGCTACAAAGGGTATGTCGCGCACGAGTTTATTCCGAAGAAAAAGGATCAGATCGCATCTCTTGCGTATGCCGTGCGAATCTGCGATGTTTGACAATGTGGAAGCTGAGAGAGCCTAATCCTGTAAAGCTTGTCATAGGTGTTTTGGCCGCCAACAATCAGTGTTTGAACCGTGCGGCCGATATACTGACCGATAAGTTTGGTAATGCCGATTTTACGAGCGATGTCTGGCCGTTTGACAAAACAGATTATTACAAGGACCAGACAGGCCCGCGGATATTAAGGCAGTTTTTGAGTATCGAAAAGCTCATTGATCCGGGAAATCTGGCAAAAATCAAACTCCGGACAAACAAGCTGGAGCAAAAATTGGCCAAAGTTCTGGGCATTCCTGTACCAAGGCCGGTCAACCTGGATCCAGGGATTATCGAGCCTTCCAAGCTGGTTTTAGCCACAACAAAAAACTATTCGCATCGTATATATATAGGCAGAAAAATGTACGCCGAAGTGACGCTGATTTTTGACAAGGGTCGTTGGCAACCTTTGGATCATACGTACCCGGATTACAGGCAGCAATGTTACTTCGATTTCTTTGAAAAAGTCAGAATCCGACTGCTGGAGCAGTTGAAATCGTCTCGTCGCAAATAAGCATAGCTTAGCCTCCAGGCCCGTCCTGGGGGGCATTTAACTTTATATTCTTAGGGAGTTGTCAGTTTGGTTATATTGGCGATAGCTCTGTTAATAGGTTCGTTTGCTCTGTCGGCTGCTCTAACAGCAGTTATAAGAAAGATGATCGTTCGCACCGGTTTTGTCGCACGCCCGGCCGCTGACAGATACCACCAAAATATTATCCCCCTAGGGGGTGGAATCGCTATATTTGCCACAATTTTGATAGTGATTCTTGCCGCCATAATGGTTGTAAAGTTTCTCGTTGTTCCGGGTCATTTTGGCTGGCTCGCCGAACGTGCTAAAATCGACCCCGCCGATTTTTTAGCAAGAATCGATGAGCTTCTTGTGATATTGCTCTGTATCGTTATTCTTTTCACGCTGGGTCTGTGGGATGACAAAAGGCATCTTGGTCCGTTCTTCAAACTTGGCGTTCAGTTCGCAGTTGCATTCGTCGCAGCGGCTTTTGCGGAAATCCGAGTCGAGCTTTTTATCGAAAGCCGGATTATCGCTTCTGTTCTATCGGCTTTTTGGATCGTGCTGATTATCAATGCCTTTAACTTTCTGGATAATATGGACGGCGCCTCTGCCGGCATCGCGGTCATCGCGAGTTCCATTCTGTTTACCGCCGCGGCTTTTAGCGGCCAGGTCTTTGTCGGCGGCATGGCACTTGTCTTTATCGGGACATTGCTGGGATTTCTGGTCTTTAATTTCCCGCCCGCTAAAATATTTATGGGTGACGCCGGCTCGCTCGTCGTAGGCTTTTTTGTAGCACTGCTGAGTCTGCGCATAACCTATTATAACGAAGCACAAAGCGGCCAATGGTATCCGGTGTTTATGCCGCTGGTTGCAATGGCCGTTCCGCTATATGATTTCGTCAGCGTTACTCTGCTGCGTATCAGCCAGGGCAAGAGCCCGTTCGTTGGTGACACTCAGCATTTTTCTCACCGGTTGAAGAGGCACGGCCTGACCGATACCCAAACAGTCCTGACGTTGTATCTGGCGACGCTCAGCACAGGCCTCGGAGCGACTTTTTTGTCCCAGGTCAATAGGACCGGCGCCATTCTGATTTTTATACAGACAATTTTAGTATTATCAATTATCGCTGTCTTTGAGGCCACCGTCAAAAATGACAAAGAAGCCGTCTAATCCGAATCCGTCCAAGAGCAAAGCCCTGGCATACTTTGAATATGTGCTGCTTGCTCTTTGCCTGGCGGTGATTGCACTACGCACGACGTTTACCGAAGGCCCGGCTACGCAATCGATCACTTTCGCAGCTAATCTCGGTGACAGCCTTTACAGCTTATCGGTATCGACCGTGCTGATAATGGCATTTGTCATGTGGATTGTATGGAACTTCTGCAGCAGGAGCTTTATCTACAGGCGTACCGGCATGGAAATCGGCCTGGGCATATTCTGCGTTAGCGCTTTCGTTGCCGGCCTGGCGGCAGCGGACAAGCGACTGGCAATGACAGATATCACTGTTTTTCTGGCGCCGGCACTGACGGCTTTTTTGCTGGTCCAGATACTGGATTCACATTCTAAAATCAAGCTGATGCTTGCCGTCATTGCCGCTCTGGGCGTTATATCAGTCTATCAATGTGCCGAGCAATTTTTCGTTAGCAACCAGATGATGATCGAGCAATACGAGCAGGATCCGCAAAGCCTGCTGGATCCGATGGACATAAAGCCCGGTTCTTTTAAGCAGTTTCTTTTTGAGCATCGCCTGTACTCCAAAGGTGTCCGCGGTTTCTTCACGACTCGTAATTCCGCCGGCTCGTTCGCTTTGATGGCGTTATTTGCCGCCATTGCTTTATTCGTCGATAAGTTCAAAAATCGCCGGTCCGACACATCTGGTCTCCAGTACCTTCTCGGCTGCGGTTTAGGAGTTGCGGTCATCTTGTTCAGCCTCGGCCTGACGCGCAGCAAAGGTGCAATGATCGGTTTGTTCTTTGCCGGGGCGGCGTTCTTCATGTTCCTGTTATTTGGCAACTGGCTGAAAGCTCATAAGCGAGCAATCCTGGCTGCTTGCCTGTTGCTGGGAATCGCGGGCGGTTGGGCAGTAGCTTCGTACGGATTGAATCACGGCCGGCTTCCGGGCGGAGGCTCGATGCTCGTCAGGTGGCAGTACTGGCACGCATCCGCGAAAATGTACGCCGACCATCCTCTTACCGGCGTCGGTCCCGGCAATTTCGGAGATTACTATCCGCATTACAAACCGGCCGCCGCATTGGAATCCGTTGCCGATCCGCACAATTTTCCGCTCAGCATTCTGACACAATACGGCCCGCTCGGGCTTCTCGGCTTTTTGGTCATGCTTGTTGTGCCGTTATGGAGAATGGTTGCTGCTACATCTGCTGCTCCCTCTGTAGAAACTAACCGGCTCAGGCCTACATTCAGAACCCAGGCTATAATTTTCATGATTGCCGTATCGACGGCGTTGCTCCTTATTCGCCCGATTCTTATGCCCGAAATGCTTGCCGAGACGCTCGATGTTATAATATATATAATGGTTACAATGCACATTGCGCCCGCGGCAGTTTTTATCATCGCATTCGTACTTTTTGCAGGTCCGCTGCTCAAAACGAGTGATTCGAAATCTGAGATACGCAGTACAACTACCGCCGTTGCTGTTTTTTGTGCCGTGCTGGGTGTGGCTATAAACACCTTGTTTGACTTTACCGTTTTCTAACCTGTCATCTATACAGCATTTGTGA
>SDBT01011543.1_pt1 | contig 14209 bp, 32 predicted proteins | sample 2277101 | NCBI WGS metagenome assembly SDBT01 (sample SAMN10404973, study PRJNA504765) | marine sediment metagenome | isolation source: marine sediment core GS10_PC15, 103 cmbsf | place: Arctic Ocean: Southern Knipovich Ridge | collected 2010 | reverse complement strand
GATGTCGTAGGGCACTTAGAAATGTATCCTAAGACAGGGGACCGGTATATCAGGTTCGAGCCAACGCTAGGTATCACGGCTAAGAGTCAGTTTAAAGGGTTAACCAAATTTATGGAACCTGATTTTATGCCAATCCTTGAAGCACTTTATAGTTACGATTATTCGGAATAACACTTGACAAGTTCGAACATATATGGTATACTCTTTACAAAGGAGGTAGATATGACACGTAAAGAGTACCAAAAGAAATATGTTAGGCAGCATTACCTTAAGTATAGAGATCTTTATCTTAAGAGATCTAAAGAAAGGAGATTAAGATTAAGCGCTACTGGTGAATGGCAAGATTACCAGAAGAAGTACGGGAAGAAGAATAAAATGCGTATAAAAGAACGCATGAGAATTTACTGGAAAAATCTGCCAAAGTGGAAAAAATTGTATCAATATATGAAGGCTCGTTGTGAACGACCAAACTATAGCGGAGTGTCTGTGAAAATTACTGCGGATGAATTCAAATCAATATGGGATGAATACAAAGGTGATATACTTCGGTGTCCCTGTGTACATAGGATTGAAGACGGTAATTACAGTAAAGGGAATATACGGGTGATGGAATTTAAAGAACACGCCAAGTTGCATAGGCGGAAGAAGGAGGATTAATGGAATTCAAATTGAAAGAGAGCGAGGTCTTACTTATATTCAAGTATAAGGGGGTTACCCATTCGCTTAGCATGTCGGGGACACGCTTGACACCGTTTGTCTTTCACTTCTTAGCTACGTCTGCCGTGAAGCATTTAAATGTGCTTAATTCACAGCTTCCTCCTAAGCCATGGAAGTTTAAGGAAGGTCCACCACCAATGGCTGATTTGGATAGTTTTTTCAAGAACTTAGAAAGGTACTTAAATGGAGAAGGGGGAAATAATGAAGAGCTGTGAAAGAGAAGCATATTTGTAAACAATGCGAAGATGTCTTCTACGACTATCGCTCTAACCACCGTATCTATTGCTCACATCATTGTAACGGTAAGAATCATAAGAATTTGTACGAGGAGAGAGATAAAATAGGATATGTGGGGTTGCATCTGTGGGTTGGGAGAAAACTTGGAAAACCTAAGAAATGCGAGGAATGTGGTACTACTTGCTCTAAGAGATTTCATTGGGCAAATAAGAGCGGAGAATACAAGAGAGAGTTAAGTGATTGGAAAAGACTTTGTGTTAGATGTCACTTCAAAATGGACAAAGAAAGGGGTAAAAAGTATGAAAATCAACTGGTCTCGTGAAGGGCAGAGTGGTACACCTCTGGTACCGAGTGGTACTTATAAGGTGAAGATCGACAAGCACATGGAGGTTACCGCTTCTACAGGTACGCCTCAGATAAGATGGTTCGCTACTATTACAGAGGGTGGTGGTCCTAGCTGTATCGGTATGACTCTTTTAGATCACACACCTCTAACAGAGAAGGCTCTATGGAAGCTGGGTACCTTTGTTAGGGTGGCTGGTGTACCTACTGATAAGCTTGGAGATATGGATACGAAGGGAGCAGCCTTCCAAAAGGTACTCGACCTCGTAGACGGTAGGGAGATGTACTGGGAGGTGATCCTAAGTGTATACAACGGTAGGAAGTCCAACAAGGTAGAGGGTTACATGCCTGCAATGGAACAGGACCTAGTTGATGTAGATAACTTAGATGACATTCCTGACTTCGTTGTTAAGGATAAGGAGCCATTTTGATATATGAAATCGGAGATTTGATCATTAAATGTCTATTGCAATCGGAGTGTGGGCAAAGGACGGATGAATGAAAGAAAAGGTTTGTGACTTATGCGGAGAAAAGACTAAGGGGAACTTTAGAACGGAAGTTAAATTGATCTGCTGTAATTGTGTAAGCAGGTTGAGAGAGACTCCGGAGGAAAGGATAAGGCAGGCTATCGTAGCCTTAAGAGAAAAGGATAACCTTGAACGAGCCTCTCTATTAGAGGGCTTCATTGGAAAGGAGAAAGTAAATGGCAAAGTCGCCATCGGTAAGGGAACGGATTTCAGTGGGCACAGGAGAAGGGCTGCTTACGGAGCAGGATTTATGTAACCTGCTTGATCTATCCAGGTATACGGTTGTTAGATGGATAGATAATGGTAGGATACCAGGTCGTAGGGTTGGAGATGAAGGTAGGGTAAGGACCCTAACCTCCGTAGCACAGTTGATAGAGTATGCAGAGGGCAAATGGAAGCCCGAGTAGCGCCCGTACAGGCCCGTATATGTTGATAAAAGGGCCTTCTAGCTCGGGTTATTTCTTTAGGGCTACCTATGTATGCCTAAGAGAGCAAATGAGCTTAAAACGCCGTAAACAAGTCAGAAGGAAGTTACCCCAAACATGGGAGGAGAATACCTTCTTCAAGCTACGTCCTATCAGCTTGGGTAAGAATCTCTTGGATGAATTATGATGACCATACATCTCAAGATAAACGGTAAGGAGGTTGATAAGATAAAGGTGTTCAATATAGGCAAGGGAGTAGGTAAGGCAAGTGATCTCAACCTATATCGTATCGAAGCAGATGGAGAACAGGATGTCATTGTCCATAGGCGTAGCGAAGGGGCAAGGGTGTTAGCGGAGAGGGTGTTACGTAACGTAGGAAGGGAGGCACCATGTTCGTCAGTAAAGAAAGGTTAGTCAAGGCTATACAAGAGGCACTGTACGGTAAGGAGGAGACGGTCTCCGGTCTTAAGAGGGAGTTAGAAGAACTGAAGGTGAGCCAATAGATAATCGTAACTACTATGATAGGTTAAGGTTCGAGATAGATAAGTGGCTGGAGTTGGAGTTGGAGAGATGAAGAACTTAGGGTGGGGTATAAAGCTACAGGTGTTTGAAAGGGCTGAGTATATCTGTTGTTACTGTGGGATAGATACCCTGGTGTATGAACAGCTATATGGTAGACGTTATGCAGCGTCTATTGAACATATAATACCTCGGATTAAGGGTGGTACGGATGACTTAGAGAATCTGGCTTGTGCTTGTCTCTGTTGCAATAAAGGCAGAAGGGATAGGGATATTAACGACTTTAAGAGATACCTTGAGGAAAGAGACAATGAAATGGTTTCAGCACAGCTCAGATGCCAAAGACGATATTAAGTTAAAGAGGTTACGTAAGAGGTTTGGTCTATCTGGTATAGGGGCATGGTGGTGTATCGTGGAGGTAGTAGCTAAGGAGGGTATAGGTGGGTACCTGGAGTTTAAGAAGTATCCTAAGAAGGACCTTGCTGCGGAGTTAGAATTGGACGCTGGTATCTTTGAGGAGATGCTTAACTTCATGTCAGAGTTAGGGTTGGTAACTTCGGAGTGTCTTCAGAGTGCTCTCTATATACCTAAGTTAGAGGATAAGGCAGATGACTGGACCAAGAGGGAAGACCGTGAAGATAGGATCAAAGCTGCTAAGAGAAAGAGACCAACTCCGAAGTCTCACCGTGATGGGGGGGGTGACGTCCACCATATAATATATTACTATATAGATAAACATAAAGAGTCAATAGGTATGAGTGCTAATATAAATTGGGGTAGAGATGGTAAGCTTATTAAAGATCTTTTGGTGAAGTATCCTAAAGATGAGATGAAGGAATTGATTGATGAGTTCTTTGAAGGGGGCCAGGAGGAGGAGACTTGGTGGTCAGACAAGTTGGACATACCTGTGTTAAAGACTGTGATCGGTCAGCTTATAGGCCGGCTACGTAAGAAGGGGAAGAAATGAGAAAGGCACTTACAGATTGCCTGACTGTAAGACAAGTTGCTAAACAGCTCGGTCTTACGGAGTACAGGGTACGTACGTTGATCAATGAAAAGCAAATTAGAGCCACTAAGATAAGCTACTGGAGAGTTCAACCAGATGATCTGGAGGAATTTATAAAATTGAAGACGAATATGAAGTGAAGGATTTTAAAATAACCATTAACGTTGGTTCAATTATAGGATTTCTTGTCTGCTTAGTGCTTATTAACTGGGGGAAGGATCAGGTTATGAAATATATTGGGATTGCTGGATTGATTTATTTATCGAAAGGAGGAAAGCATGATTAAGCTAGGTGACAAGGTAACAGACAGTATCTCTAAGATTACAGGGATAGCTACGGCAAGGACGATCTACCTCTACGGGTGTGAGAGGATCTGTGTTGAGTTCGTGGACAAGAAGACAGGGATGCTCCAAGAGATGTGGCTTGATGAGCAGAGGTTTACTAAGAAGAGTAAGGCTACGAACGGTGGTGTATACGATCCTCCACCAGAGAGATCACATGGCTAAGTTACCTACGTTTGTTAAAAGCAAGTCGGATATACAGTTACTCAGAGAGAACCATGAGCAGGAGATAGTAGCCTTACGGCGTACCTGTGACCATAAGAAGTACGGTGCAACGTGGTGTGAAGAATGGTGGGCTCCAGGACATGGTACAGGCTCCTCTGTTAAGGTCTGTGATAACTGTGGTCAGGAGATGGATAGGCGTAAGCCTAAGTGGCAGTACGAGTTGAAGAAGAAAGGTAGGAAAAAGGGGGTGAGCAAATGAAAACGTTAATGTTAGCAACACTGATGACGATGATAATGCTATTGGCATTGCCTGCGTCAGCCGAACAGACCGTTGGAACGAATTGGGATCAGCCACAGGTTTTTATGGGCTATCTCAATCACGGCCACGGTTACGAGAAGTACGAAGCTCCGAAGTACGAAGCTCCTAAGGAGTACGAAGCTCCTCTGGGACTAGGGATAGACCTAGTTCTATGTGAGATAGGTGATGTTAGTATAGAGGCACAGAATAAATATGACTTCAATAACGAGGTTTATTCTGGGTATCTGGTTGGTAAGTTTCACCTATGGAACATGTTTACTAAGGACAAGTAGTAATGGTTTACCCCGTCCTTATGGGAAAGGCGATGATGGGTGTTGATGGCAGCGTGCGTCACAGCCTGAGCTTGAATATACGATTGATGATCACAATCATGTAGTACCATAAGGCGGGGTTGATATGGGGTGTTGGTTGGGGAATGGCGTAACCCAAAATGAATATGGGCGTTATCAGGCCTCGTGCCTATGACGAGAGATAGCGTGCTGTTAAACTGGCAGCGGGTGCGGGTTCGAACCCTGCTTTCCTGACCACCCTCGTGAGGATATAAAGTGGGTAGGATCGTACCTATTCTAGGGGCAGCATATGAAAGAGAAATTATGTATGTGGATAGCTTGGAAACTTCCTAAGAGAGTTGTATACTGGTGCTTCATGAGGATGTGTGCTCATGCGACACAGGGTCCTTTCAGGGATCAGACCCCAACAGGTATGACTTGGGAGACTATAAGCAAGAGGTGGGAAGATGGCTCTTAAGTTCTTTAAGAAGAAGGATAAGGATGCACGTGATGAGGAGCTCAAGCGTAAGTGGGCTATGGAAGACCCACGTTCCAATGAGTTAACTGAGAGAAGGCACCGTGATATGATAGAGCTCATGAAGACATCGTTGGATAGGCTGAGCTTAAGCGAGCGCAAATATTATCAGCAGTTCGTTGACTACGAGTTTAAGTGGCGTAATGGTGAGGTTAATACTTACGGGGAGTACTGGAAGAGACCATCGGATCACGTAAAGGAGTGGGACTTAGACCTTGAAGCGTACAAGAAGAGGGTCAAGCTTTATGAAAAAGACCTTCTCTAAGGATGTTAGAGAAGCGGTCAGGCGTGGGCAAGAGGGGTACTGTGAGACGTGTACCAACAGTATTGAAGACTTTCATCACAGGTTAGCCAACACTAAGGTGAACAACAAGTTATACCCCAGATTAATACAAAGCATATTTAACTGCGTTGGGTTGTGTAGATGGTGTCATGAGAAATACTCTCATCAGTATAATATAACCGAAGGTATGGCAATGGTTTACGAACAGTGGTTGAAAATGGAGGGCGTTGAGGGGTTAAAGAAGTGAGAGCAGACAGAGACTGGTCATCACACCTGTGGTCTGTAATAACGATACCAATAATATGGGTGATATCATGGCTCCTAGGTCAAAGAAATTCGGATTAGATCTTAATCTAACTAAGGGGGAGAAGTTCTCTCTTAAAAAGTATCTTAAGGTTCTTGAGGCTAGGCAGGTATTAAGATTAAAGATTAAAATTAGGAGGACTAAATGACACCGTTGGGTTATACTTGGATATACTTTGCCGCAGCATATAGCATAAGCGGACACGGTATGGAGAACTTAAAGGCTAAGCACCGTTGGCTTTGGAAGATCTTAAACGATATAGCTTATAGGCGTAAGTACTTACTGATGGTGTTGACATGGTGGTTAGTATTTGTAGCTTATCCAGAGTTACCGGTCTGGAAGATCTTGTTATGTGGTGTGGGGTTCTTCGGTGTGCATTTCTGTGGATGGTGGGAAGGATCATGGTTCAAGAATCCGTTAACGAGAGGGGTGGTAGAAGGTGTGGCTTTTATTCCTGTGGCTTTTGTGTTTGATAAGTGGGGCTTACTTCCTCTCCAGTTTGGCTTCTGCGTTATAGGCTTCGGAGGTGCAATGTTATTGAGATGTCTTGATCCGCACAAGAAGATATTAAGATTAGATTGGTGGTCCGTATCGTTGGCTTGGATAGGCGCCTGGATAGGACTAGCTCTGGGGATGGTGCTGTGAATATAACTGAAAAAGAACTTAGAAGCTGGCTTTATACTTTTGTTATGCGGCATAGGGATTATGGACAATTAAACAGTCTTAATGTCCACGATGTAAGATTTGCTGTAGCGAAGTTTCTTTATAAGAAGATGAAAGGGGTCAATGTCTAAAGCTTGGAAAGCAGCTGAGAAAGAGGTAGCAGAGGTGTTGGGTGGCAAGAGAAGGCACCGCGTTAGTTATTCTGAGAGCTGTGAGGATGTCTATCATCTCAAGTATAGTATAGAGGTTAAGCAGGGTAAACAGATACCTAAGTACTGCCGGGTAAAGGAGCCAACGATCATAGATGTGACTAATGGTCAGTGCTATCATTTATGGCCGGGTAAAATGGATGAGAATAAGGTGTTTACTGTAGTTAGGAGGAGGTCAGCTACGTTCTTAGAGAGAGCCTTTGCTCAGGCTACTAGTTATGATTGCTTAAAGCCACCCATCGTTGGGTTGAAGCCTAAGGGATGGCACGGAGTTATAATTGTACGGAGGGGATAATATGAAATGTTCTAAGTGTGGTCAGGTAATCTTTACTTGGATTACTCCACCAATGAAATGTAACTGTGATAAGAAGGAGGTGAAAAAAGATGACAATCAACGAAGCTATGGTCTTACAAAAGGCTATAAGAGAAAGGCTTAACGAACTTAAACGCTTACGAGATGAGGTGGCGGTAGAGAGAACTACCTTCTCACCTTGGGGAGAAACTAGTAAAAAGATCGAAGAGATCAAGGTTAAGTTTGACATTAAGGTAGTGGACCGGAAGGTAGTGGAGTTGGAACTGTTTTTGTTTAAGTTAGATGCGAAGATTAAACAAGCCAACGCTGTTACCAAGATTGATATTGAACCGGACGTGGATAAACTGTTGGCACCGTTGGAGTAGTTAGCTAACGATGTTGATGGCGGGCTATTAGGGAAGACTCAATTAGACTGATGTCTATCAGACTCCCTGCGGTATTGTTGTTAGGCAAGGCACGCTGATACGTAACTATCACTAAAGGTGTTGTTAGTTGTTGCAGCCTTGCCGAGAAAGATGACCGCATATTGTTGGTTGCTGTTAGTTGCTGTCTCTCTTTTCTTAATGGTCCTCCACGGCCGTTTCGTCCATTAGCAAACGGTTGCACGGGCGCACGCAAATAAAAAAAGGGGATACTTATTCAGTATCCCCTTTGCGTTGGTGGGTGTGCTCGGAATCGAACCGAGTTGATGGTTAAGACGGTCTACAGCCGTCCCCCCGACCATAGGGGCATCACACCCGCTCCAGAGGTGGGATTCGAACCCACACTTGTACTGATTAACAGTCAGCTGCCATACCGCTAGGCGACTCTGGAATTACTTACTTCTTCTCCTTCTTCTCGTACGTACCGAGTTGCCTGGTGATGAAGTACAGGTTATCGAACACGAGATTCTTCAGCTTATCAGCAAAGCGTATACCTGCCTTGGCTGTGACCTGCTTCTCCTCCCCGTCAATAATGATCTCCTTCACCAATATCTCATCCTTCTCCTTGTCTATCACGATCACTTCCCATATGTACTTGGTCATGGTTCTTTCCTTTCTTTTTAATATTTTTACTTTGGTGCTTTTGCTGTGGCCTGTTCCAATAGCCCAACCATATTTGTAGCCTTTACTTCTAGGGGAGATATTACCCTCAGCACCGTTATGTGTGTTCTGCCAAACATAAACTGTACCACGTGCGTGTATCTCTCCGACATATCCTTTGAATCTGAGTGGATGGTCGTACACTTCGACTTGTTGCCCTACTTTTAAATCACTGATCTTATCTCCTCCTGCCATTATCTCACCTCCTTTACATAGAACATAGGGTTAGGCGTGTTGTATATCTATTATCCGGTGCAGTCACGAAGACCTGCTAGTACGGGTGTAGATGCCGGAGTAGCTTTAATCCATTCCGTGTTCTATGGAACCTAACCCTACGCCTTATCCTACTAGCTCCTCTAGCCTGGTTATGGCTATGGATGCAGCCTTAAGAGCATCGGCCAGTGTCCTTACAGTCTCGCTGAGGGACTTGCTACCATACTTCTGCTTAGCTTCCCTTTTGGCTTCCCTTCCAACTGTTCCAGTCATTTTCATGATCTGGTAACCTAACGCTTGCTTCGACCTGATCTCTCCGAAGACTACCTCGAAGGAATCTCTGATCTTTCTCATCTTAAGCCTACCGCCCTTAGTTCTGAACTTATCCATCTTGGCTTTCTCTAAGAGCCATTCTTTCTGCTTATCGGTGTAGTGTCTGCTCGTTTTCATATCTTCACCTCCCTTCTTTTCTTCAATCTTCTTTTCGTTATAAGTCTTCAACCCTGCTGAAGACTTACCAGTATACGCTTCGTACCTTTCTGTCCACACTTTCCAACCAGCATGCGTTGGTAAGGGGTTCAGTTTAAGGTGCTCTGACCACCCGTCTAAGCACCCCTCACACAGGTAGTTCCCCTTGCCTGTAAAGTCATTGGCTGGTGTTGCTCCACATTTATTACAATTCTCCATTGTCTCACCTCCCTTCAGCTCCTCAGCCTTATTTCGACTTCGATCTAGCAAGCTCATTGATAATCTCCCTCAGATAGGCTATCTGAAGGTCCTTGTCTTCCAGGAGTGCCTTCTTAGCTGCAATCTCAGCATCTAACTTAGCTAACTCTGTTCTCTTATCCTCTCTTTCATTGTGCCAATCGCACTCGTATTCGTTACGCTGTTTGTTTCCCTTTAGCTGTGTTTCGGCTTCATATTTAATGAGCCTCAAGTCGATTCTTTCTTCCTTCAGAATTATCTCTGCTTCTGTTGGTAACTTCTTTCCGAACATATCATCTCACCTCCTCTCGCTGAAGGCCGCCGATAGATGTCGCCATCTATCGCCATCACGAGCGATTGCTCGTTCCCTTCAGCTTACACTCGTTTCAATCTCTTCTTCTTCTCTACTACAGGTACCTTGACCTCGCTAGGGATACCTTCATTGAGATGTTGGAAGATCTTCTCCTCTTTAAAGGATCCCAGCTCTAAGCCCCACTTGTTACCGTTGATCTGTATGGCCCTGATATAGCCGTCAGAGGCTATGAAGCCCCTTGAACTAGGGCAGAACTCACCTCTAGCTACGAGCTTGTTATCCCTTAGGTACTTCCACAGCTCATACATCTGCCTTAGGTTACTGCTTATGGCTATGTTCCTATCCCTATCCTTCTTCATACCGTTGTTGGATGGGACTAGCTCATAGTAGGTGGAGATGATATAGGTGTCGGTATAGTTCTGCTCGGGTTGATAGCCCTCTATCTCGAACACCTTGGTCTGTTCGTTCTCACTGACCTGCTCCCCTTCACACCAGAAGCTAAGCTCCCTCTTGGAGTAGACCGTATCGTTCTCATCTACCCACTTCCTTTGAGCGTCTCCCTTCTTGATGACGGTACCTTGGAACACATTTCTCTCATACACTTCCTTACCGTTGGGTGCCTTAGCTATGATGTTAGGCTTCTTACTACTAGCTAGGTTACCGTACTTGGAATTGAAGTTGATGCTCCTCTTCTTGTCCGTTATCTGTAGGTTGTACATGTTAATCACCTCCTTTGATGGTTCTTACTGCATAGTCTATTACCTCTTTAAGCGTGGCTGTTTTCTTGATAGGGGAAACCTTTGGGATAACTTGAACATCTCTTGGAGAAATGATATAGGTACCAGATGAATAGTTAGGGTTCTTAATCAGGTGGAAGAATATCTCTACCCTTTCACCCCCCTCGTTAATTCTTCTTACTGTTCCTTCCGATCCTATTGAGGTGACAGGATAGTTTCCCCTTATAACCCTCACCTTATCTCCTACTTTCATTTTAGCTCCCTTACTGCGTCATCTATGGCGTCCTTGAGTGTAGGGGGACTGGCATACTTTATGATCTTGAGGTCCTTGTATTCAATGTCCCAAATATGGTCCCCAGAGCCAGGCTGTACTATCATCTTAGAGAATTCTACTCTTATCTCCCGCTTTTCCTTAGTGAGTATACCTATAACTTTCCCTTTAGAACCAGGCTTGGTGAAACTATAATCCCCGTTTATTACTTCTACTTCGTCTCCTACTTTCATGACTTACTCCTCAGCCAACGGCTCGAGTCTCGCCGTTGGCTATGCCAAACATTCCATCACTGTTTCCATCAGTATAATATCAGCACAGTCCTTAGCTATAATGTTATGTTCCCCTATAATCTCTCCTGTGAAGCTCCCATCTAAATCAGAGCCCACGCCTATGATGAGGCAACGGACATCCTGATTGTACTTCAGTATGCTCTTCTTCATCTCAACTATCTCACTGCTAGATACGTCCCCATCTGAGAAGAGGATGATGATCTTATTCCCATCTATCTCATGGTCCTCAAGCAGCTCCTTCTGTGCTGTGTTAAAGGCATTCAGTAGGTTAGTACCTCCGCTTGTACGGCTGTACTTGTTCTCCCAGTTATCTTTGGTGCACTTATAATAGTCATCCGTGAAGACACCTACCTCCCAGTCCACGCTGAGTCCCTCAGTAGCTTGTATCTCATCTAATAGGTTGACCAGCTCCTTACAGCATGCACCTACTGTGGATTTCCTACTGGAGCTATCTAACAGGGCACCATCCATGGAGCCTGAGGCATCTAGCACGAGCATGATCTTGGATCTCTTCCTGTGCTCTATTATATCCTCCTTGAGTAGCTCCTCTACGTCTCCGGTTAGGTAGGCTGTCAGGTTATCCGTGTCTATCTTATCTCCATCCTCTATCTTCCTGATCTCTTTTATGTTAAGGAGTTCCTTGAACTTATTTTTAGTCAGCTCTTTAAGGCCTAGCTCTCCCAGCTCTGAGAACCCTGTGACTGTACCTGTTCCCTGTCCTGAACACGCACCCTTTTTTCCAAACCCTAACAGCTCAATTCCCTCATCGGCCCCCCCGCCTTTCGTGGAACTACCTTTCTTTTGTATAGGTTTACGTTCCATCTTAAGCAGGTCTACTATCTCATTGACTCTTTTTGTAACTTCCTTCCAGTTCTTTCGTTCAATGTAACCGATTACATCTTCCATCTTCTCGGTTATATCGTGCTTCTGATCGAATTCAAGGGCGTCCCTACGTTTATATCTGTATTGTGGGAAACCTTCGATCTGAAGGATCCCATTACACAGGACTATCCTATCCAACGATACCTTGGATAGATCCTTATCCTTATACTTATCATAGTTGGCCTTGAAGTACCTGTTATAGAACTCATGTATGTTTGGTAGGATACCGAAGTTCTTCTGGTCAATCCTGGCGTCCTCTATCGCATTCAGGACCTCATGGAATGCCATGTCCTTAGCTAGGTCTTCCGGTATGATAGTGGTGTACTTGATATGGGCTGCCTCATGGATGAGCACGGTTAGGGTGGTGAAGACCTCGCTCTCATCCATCTTATTCGGTAGGTATATGGTCTTGTTCTTAACGTCTGACCTAGCTGGGCCATCATCAAAGGCAACCGTGATACCGTGTCTCTGTCCTATGTACTTGGCTATGATTTCGAAGGTTCTAATTTGGATGGTACACCCCCTTCTTTCTGCGCATGTTCTCAGTGTGCTCAATGAACCGACAATTATCGAAGGTGTAATCTCCGACGGTATTTATCCTGTCGATACTTGGTTTGCTGAGGTTATATGCTTTGTCTCTAAACCATAACTCTTTCATCTCTTCAACTGATAAGAGATATTTAATACCTACTTTTCGGTAGTATAAGAGTTTGTTTCTACATCGTGCTTTTACTTGTTTGTGCCAGTAGGCCCATGGTCTTTCTTTCCTGAGTCTCTGGAGGTAGGTCTGATTCCATATTTTTATTTTCTCTGGATGCTTGCGTCTGTACTCTTTCTCCCTTGCGGAGATTTTCTTTCTGTTTCTTTTCTGTCTCTCCTTCGTGCGCTCAAGATAGATTGCCTCCTTCTCTGGATTTCTTTTGCGCCATTCTCTCAGATACTCTACTCTGTTCATGCTACCTCCTTGGTTATGTAGAGTATATCACACGTCCTTACTAATGTCAAGGGGGAAGGTTCTTATATTCACTTATCCTCCCTAATCCGTACCATTTCGATTATCGCAATGGCTATTATTATGAGAGCTGATAGGACAACGATTATATCGTATATGTTCATTTCTTCTCCCCCCGTTTCAGCTTAACCTCTTGTCCGTTAACATATGCTCTCTTACACTTCGGACAGATGATACCACTCTCGCCTTTAATGGTAACAAACGCTTCACAATTTCTAAACTCTCCTGGTCCTGCAAATTTGAAGCCACATTTACATTTATTCATTGCTTCTCCTTGCCTTTTAATCCATCAGTATAGCCCTTATTATATCCATGGTTATAAAGAAGTTTATCCTCTGTCAGTTCCCGCAATCGGGCGAGGTCGGCATTAGCCTCCTTCAACCTCTTACTATGCTCAACACCTCTCTTCTGGCATTGTGCAAGTAGTTTGACCATTATCAGAGATTTTTCTTTCTCCTTGCTGAGTTCGGCTCTCTGCTCTTTACATTTGCCCTCAAAATATTGTGTATCTTTATAAGACGCTTCAAGGATTTCTTTATCTTCAAGTATCTCTTTCTCCATCTCCCCAACTCTCTCCAAATAGCGGAGGGCGGTGGTGAAAGCTACTTTAACATCGGGGCAACCTTTGAAGTCTCCACCTTGTTTAATTAAATATTCCAACACTTTCTTCGCCTGTTCAAGCTCTTTGTTATTCATTTTAGCTTTTCCACCTCTCTCTCTATCACAGCTTCAAGAGTACCCACCTTAGGTGCCAGTGTATAACAGTGGTCATCGACTATCCAATAGGCGTACTTCTTGTTCTTTTTCCCCTCTATTACGAACATGAGTACCGGTTCTGCCTTATGTGGATCGAAGTCCTTTGCCTTATGAACCACTGCATAGTTGCCCTTCTTTATACGTGGATCATGTGGTCCTAAGGGAGTCTCAATGCACTTGATCCTATCTCCTATCTTATATTTCTTACCGCTTAGTTCTATGTCAGTCAAGTTCGCTCACCGCTCTTTCTATGGCGTCCTTAAGAGGGTTTCCAGTTGGGGGATGAGACAATTCAAGGTTATCTTCGAAGGTTCCATCTCCCTCGGGGGTGGGGAAATACACCGGAACCTTATCTGAGGGGAATGCTACTCTTTTGATTTTAAACTCGGAGCCAAGTCGCCACCCATGTCCGCGACCGTTCTCACCACCTCTACCAGGGCGAGTGGGGCCAGCAATACATCTTACCTTGTCACCTTTCTTGAACTTGGACTTAGGCTCGGCCACGCTTCATCCTCCAGTATTCTCTGCCGTATTTTCTAGCCCGTTCTTTGTTCTCTGGTATGCTCTTGTACCTTTCGTGCTTCTTAGCGCATACTTTGCATCTATCTCCTGTTAGTAGTTTCCCCTTACCACAGATGGTACAGAGACCCTGGGCCTTCTTTCTTAGCTGCCATATGTACTGACGGGATATCATTACTTTCTACTTTCTGGGTAATAGTCTCTACCTGGTTTAAATCTACCGTTGGGTTCTCTCTCGCGAGACTTATTACT
>SDBT01011542.1_pt1 | contig 14210 bp, 13 predicted proteins | sample 2277101 | NCBI WGS metagenome assembly SDBT01 (sample SAMN10404973, study PRJNA504765) | marine sediment metagenome | isolation source: marine sediment core GS10_PC15, 103 cmbsf | place: Arctic Ocean: Southern Knipovich Ridge | collected 2010 | reverse complement strand
ATCCCCGGCAATGACGAGAGCCGCCCAGATGTAGCGCCGGGATAGGGGATCTCCAGAAGCACGAGTCAACGTAAGTAGCTCCTCCAACACCGAGAGTGCCTGCTCCGAGTCTCCCGACTCGTTAAGAAGCTCCGCGACATGAATGAGAGTCCGCACCCGCCCGACCCGGTCTCTTTCTTGCTCGCTCAATGAAAGCGCCCGCAGGTAAGCCGAAAGCGCCTCTCGATACTCCCCCATTCGGTGCAGACTGGCACCTCGATTGGTCGAGGCAATGGCCTCGAGACGCCTTTCTCCGAGGCGGTTGAACAGCTCTTCAGCCCGGCCGAGGGCGGCAACGGCTCGCTCTGTAAGACCGAGACGGTGGTAGAGATTTCCCTGATATAAGAACGCGAAGCCGGTCACCCGTTGAAGCCCATGTGTCTGTCCTAGAGCAAGCGCCTGTCGATAACCGGAAGACGCCTCGCGAAATTTCCCGCGAGCTTCTTCGAGCATGGCCAGGTTGTTTACCGCCGCCGCCACCCGGTAGCGATTCCTGAGCAACCCGGCCCGGCCCGCCAGATCCAGGTATGCAGCCTCCGCCCTCTCGGTTTGCCCCAAAACCCAATAAATGTTGCCCAGAAGGTGGAGCGCCCCAAGCTCCCCCCACCCGTCGCCCAGGCCTTTATAGATGTCGAGCGCTACGAGGGCCGCTGCCTTCGCCTCTTCCCTCTCGCCCTTCCCGTAGTTGGACTCCGCCTGCGACATCAGCCGGTCGGCCCTTCGTTTGCCGGCCGCCTGGTGGCGATTCATACCTTCATAAATGAATGTGGCGTCCGATAACGAGGGGTCCTCGAAGCTTTGCTCGATGACCCGAGCCAGGCGACGGGCTTTTTCGAAGGCTGCGGTTCCCCCTTCGCCCAAGCAACGCTCCTCCAATGCGATTTGCCACAAATTCTCTACAACCTTGCGGGCGACATCGGGGCTTGCCTCAACGAGCGGTGCGAGATCCGCCGGCTGCTCCAGGGCCGCCTTGAAGAGTGGTTCAATCGATTCCTCGGCAGCCCGTCCAATAATCCACTTCAAACCGACGACCGTGCTCCCCCAGGTGATTAGAAGAGCCAGCGCTAGAGCTGGAGTACGGAACCGCACTTAAAATACCTCTCTTTTAACGCTCTCTCAGCATTCCTGACAGACGATTTTTTTCGAGGGATCCCTCCCTCCTGTCAATTATTCGTATGGAGTAGCTCATTGCGACCTCTCGATCAGCAAACAAGCGAGCAAATCACCCGTAGGAGAATATCACCTGGGGCGAAATGGAGCGATCAGGACTAAAGGTCCAGCACGCCTACCTAAGAGAACGTGTAGAGGCTTACGGTGCCGCTTCGTCCTGAGATCACGGCCGAGCATTCGAGCCTGTCGTCAGCGACGAGTTGCGGAAACGATAGATTCGATATCAGGCCATCTTCGCCAGCACTTTCAGCAAGTGCTGCATGTCGCTCCGGTTGTTGAACATAGCGACGCTCGCCCGAATCTGCGTCCCGTTCTCGCGCAGGCTCACGCTGATGTTTTCCTCCTCGAGAATCCGTTTGACATGGCCCGTGTCGCGACCCTGCATGAAACTCATGATGGGCGAAGGGTTGTTGGGGGGCGTGAACATCTCGTAGCCGAGCTTCGCCACTCCGTCCCGAAGCTCCCTGGCGAGGGCCACGGTGTGCTTTTCGATGCGCGCCAGGCCGACCTTACCAATGAAGCCCAGAGCGGCATTTAGCTGAGCGACCGTACCGTAAACCATCCCGGCGTACTCGTACTTTTTGCCCGTGGTCTGGAGGCGAAAATGGAAATCAGGAAGGGACTCGGCCGCATGGAGGTGGCCGTAGCGGTCGGGCCGGATCCGCTCGAGAAGCTCCTCGCGAACGTAGAAGGGGGCGGCTCCCCAGCTCGAGAACAACCATTTGTAGGAGTTACCGCAGACGAAGTCTACACCCTCCTCGTGGAGCTTGGTCGGAAAGGTACCGAGCGCCTGGATGCCACTTTGGGCATGGGCCCTACGTAGGCCGAGTTGATATAGGTTTGGCTCAGGGTGACGGGAAAATCTTTGCGCACTCCCAGCGGATCCTCATTGGCGGGAAGTGCCAGGCTGCCCCGAGCGGCGGGAAGTGAGGCGAGCCCCGCGGCGGCGGTCGTCTTTAGGAAACTCCGGCGGTTTAACGAGCTCATGGTCTTTACCAGCGGGGGCGAAAGGGAGCGATCAGGGCTCGCCGGACAGGTGGTCTCGAACTCCGAGTCCATGCTGATAGACCAAAGCCGAGCCGCGATCGGTGGTCATAAATAAAATCCCCAGCGCCACGAGACCAGCCGCAAACGACAAAAGTCGTTGGCGGTGGAGACCCATCGTCGAGCGCTGCCGGTCGCGCCAGAACGTGTCGAATCGGAGAGCCGAGACAACAAAAAAGGCCACGACCGTGAAAAAGGCCCAATCACCGTGATCGCCAATCAAAAGCGAGGCTTCTGCGGGAAGATCAGGAAGGGAGCTCAAACCGGATGCCGCCAGCTTGCCGGTCAAGGCGGCGCCACCCGCTCCCAGAGCACCGAGTAGGTAAAGAGCAACGGTGGCTCGATCCAGCCATGTTTGCCGGCGAAAGACCAGGCAGGCGGTATCGAAACCCAATGCGGTAACGAAAAGAGCAATGGGGAAATGAACGACAGCGGGATGAAGGTGGATTAAATTCAAGACACGTATGGGGCCGGCGCCCACCGGTAATCCTACCGCTGCTCCGCCAGCATCTCAATTATCATTCGACTCTTGCAGCAATTTCCACAGCTTCGAGCAGAGAAAATCGGCATACATATCTCTGAAGTTAGATTAATATAAAAACAAAACCCTTGGAGCCGATCCCCTGGCCGCTTAAGATTATGTTCGAATAACACCAAGCCGCCGGGCCTCGAGGGGAAGGCAAGTTTCTAGAGAACGGGGTCGAACGGTAAACGAAAAACAGGAGATGGGCCATGCCACAACTGACGCTCGAATACACCGACAACATCCAGCAAAAAGTCGACTTCTCTGAAGTTTTTCGTGAGATGCACGCCGTGCTGTTCGATGTCGGCGGGATCCCACTCGAGAACTGTAAGAGCCGAGCCATCAAACGGAGCGATTACTTCATAGGAAAGGGCGAATCCGACGGAGCCTTCATACATATCGACATGGCGTTTCTGGCCGGGCGGCCGCTCGAATTGAAACAGGAGATCGGGCGCCGGGTTCTTCAGATACTCGAGAAGTGCTACTCGCCGTCCCTGTCCGCCCACAACCTGCAGATCACGGTTGAAATCAGGGAGCTGGCGAGAGAACTTTATTTCAAGATACCGGAAGGGACCTTGTGAAGGTGTGCCTTTTCACTCATTTGCCGTTTCGCCAAATCCATCTCGGCGTCAACTCGCACCACCGAAACTAATACAAGCCTTTACAAATTAACGGCTTACACAAAAGCACCTTGCGAGCCTCAATTCTGTTGGAGCTTTCACCCAAGAAACATTTGTACTATGATAGGCAGGGCTGAGTGCTCAGTGGGCGGCGTCCGGCCATTCGGCGGCCTCCGGCATCGAGAACCGAGAGGAATGGTTCGGCAGGCCGCTCCCATGACAAGTGCGACAGAGTGATTCGTTGGTTTCGATGAGACCCGCCTCGCGAGCTTTGTCGGGGTCAATCATAACCTCGGGGCGAGAATAGAAATTGCCGGGACCGTGACAGGCTTCGCATTGGACGCCGGGCAGTTCGTCAGGACCGGTGGCGTGACAGCGGAGACAACCGCGAGAGTAGTCTTCGGGGCCGACGCTCGCCGTAGCCTGCCTGTGGGCGGTGCCGGCCCAAGCCTGGTAGATGGAGCGATGGCACAGCCTGCAACGCTTGGCACCGACGAAGGTCGTCTCGGTGGGTTTCACCGTCTCGAATGCAAGCAGCAAAACAAGACAGATGGATGTGGAAGCCAGGTAGCGCAATCCTTTCACTTTAATGGCTTAGCACGAGTTCTCACCAAACGTCAAGGCGCGCAGTGAGCCGTTTTTTTAAGGAATAGGGAACGAGGAATCACGAGAAGATGCCCAAAGACAAGATCTTGATCGTGGATGATGAGGACCTGATTCGGTGGTCCTTGCGCAAGAAGATCTCGAACTGGGGCTACCAAACGCTCGAAGCCGCCAACGCCAAGGCCGCCATCGAGCTCGCCGTAAAAGAAAGCCCTGAGCTCATTCTCCTGGATATCCGCCTGCCGGACATGAGTGGCCTGGAGGTTTTGCGCACCATCAGAGAAAAAGACTCGAGAGTGGTGGTGATCATGATGACCGCCTTTGGCGTTCTCGAAGACGCGGTGACCGCCCTTCGGCTGGGCGCCTATGACTTCGTGCCTAAGCCACTCAATTTCGACGAGCTGTCGGTGACCGTGTCCAACGCACTGGAGGCCGTCAAGCTGCGCCAGGAGGTCCGCAATTACCGGGAGAGAGACAAGAAACGATTCGACTTCCGTAACATCGTGGGTCGATCCCGAGCTGTGTCCGACGCGGTGGAGATGATAAAAAAGGTGGCGGCCAGTCCCGCCATTACCATTTTGCTCCAGGGAGAGAGCGGAACCGGAAAGGATCTCTTTGCCAAGGCTATCCATTACCACAGCATTCGAGCCGAGCACCCCTTCCTGGCCATCAACTGCGCCGCTCTCCCCGAAAACCTGGTCGAGAGTGAGCTCTTCGGCTACGAGAAGGGTGCCTTCACCGACGCACGCCAGCAGAAGAAAGGGCTGCTCGAGCTCGCGGACCACGGTACGATTCTGCTCGACGAGATCGGGGAGATGCAGTTGGGGCTTCAAGCCAAATTGCTGCGGGTATTGGAGGATCAAACGTTCAAGCGGGTTGGCGGAATCCAGGACATCTCGGTAGATGTGCGTGTAATCGCTTCCTCGAACCGCGACCTCAAAACCATGACCGAGGAGGGGAAGTTCCGCCAGGACCTCTTCTACCGATTGAACGTCATTACTATCACATTGCCGTCTCTCAGGGAGCGGGGCGATGACGTGAAGATTTTGGCCCGCTATTATGTCCAGCATTACAATGCCAAATTTCGGAAAAAGATCGAAGGGCTGTCCCCCGAAGCAGAGGCGCTTCTCATGGAGTATCACTGGCCCGGCAACATCCGAGAACTGAAAAACCTCATCGAAAGGGCGATGATCCTGGGAGACAGCTCTATCATTGACACTTCGCAACTGCCCATCGAGCCCTCTCCGCAGATTCCTGCCAGTTCCGATTTGAGTTTGCCCGACTTGTCGATTCCCGAGGAAGGAACGTCGCTCGAAAAAGTCGAAGAAGAGCTCGTACGGCAGGCGCTGGTGCGGGCCCGCGGCAACCAAACCCGCGCCGCGAAGCTTCTGGATATCAGCCGAGACGCTCTTCGCTACAAAATGAAGAAATTCCAGCTCCAGGAGCAGGTCACCGACTGAGGGCATAGGAAATGTCCAGGCCGAGCCGAAAACTGTTCTGGGCCCCTCTTCTGGTCATACTGCTGTTTGCCGGCTGGGTCTTTGTTGAGCACCATTTCAACGATTCGCTCTCCTCATCTTCTCGATCCGGGCTTCACATGGCGCGCGATCTATCGACGAGTGTGCTGGCGGTCCTGATCGTCGTTTCATGGGCCTACCGGAAGATTCGCAAAATGGAAGATGCGTTCGAGCAACGCGAGAATCACCTGGCCGGGGTGCTCAAGGAAGCGACCAACGCCATCGTTTGTATCGACCCGGAAGGCGAGATCGTCTACTGGAATCGCGGGGCGGAGTTGCTTTACGGGTACCGTCCCGGCGAGATCTTGGGCCAGAGTCTCAAGAAGCTGATCCCAAAAGGAACCAAAGCCCTGGAGCAATCGGATGCCTCCGATGGGAACAGCCACATTGGCGAGTTCTTGACCGAACGACTCACCAGGTCCGGAAAAAAGGTTTCGGTCCTGGTCAGGCGGGAAGACTGGGGAGATGAGCAACGGGAATGCGTCGGCTGCCGCGCCGTTCAGGAGAACCTGGGTAAGCTGCGCGAGCTGGAGCAACAGCTATCTCACTCGGAGGAGCTTGCCACCATAGGCGAGATGGCCGCCGGCCTGGCCCACGAGATCAAGAATCCTCTTGCGGGCATTGCCGGAGCCATTCAGATCCTGGGCGAGACTCTGCCAAAAGATGACGACCGGACTCCGGTGGTCGAGAAAGTGCTGGAGCAGGTGCAGCGCATCGACGGTACGGTGCGTGACTTGCTGGCCTACGCCCGTCCCAAAGCGGCGCGGCTGGCACTCACCGACCTTCATGAAGTCATCAACAATGCGCTCGGAGTGGTCGTGCTCTTCCCCAAGATTCGAATCAATGTCGTCTGTCACTTCCAAAACGCGCTGCCACAGGCCATGGTCGATGGTCAACAGTTCGGTCAAGTGCTCTCCAACCTGCTCGTCAACGCTATCCAGGCCATGCCGGAGGGCGGCACCTTGACCGTTAGCACCTGGTCCGAGCCCAACGGAATCCACGTCTCGGTGCGAGACACGGGTAAAGGCATCCCCAAATCCAAGCTCGCCCGGGTTTTCGACCCCTTCTACACCACCAAGACCCGCGGCACCGGCCTGGGACTGCCCATCTGTCGGCGGGTGGTCGAAGCCCATCACGGCACTATTTCCGTCAGTTCCCGTTCCGGCCATGGAGCGGAGTTCATCATCGAGCTTCCCCACCCCCGAGCACTGGAGCGATCGATTTCCTCTCGGGAAGCTGCGACCGCCTCCTGAAGGGCGAATTTCTTACTGTGGATATAGGAATTCCGAGAGAGCTGGGTTACGGAGAGCGCCGGCTGGGCCTTTCTCCGGGCGGTGCAGAGACCCTCGTAGCCGACGGCCACCGTGTGTACGTTCAGTCGAGCGCCGGAGAAGAAAAAGGCTTTGCCGACATGGATTATGCGGCTGCCGGCGTCCGGGTGGTTCACTCCACGGAGGAACTCCTCGAGCGGTCCACCCTGGTTCTGAGCGTGGGTCCGCCGCGCCAGGCCGAGCTACCCTTCTTGAGCTCCAGACACATCTGGGCTGGGTACTTGCACCTGGCGGTCGCTCCGATCACTCTGTTCGATAAGCTCCTCGAAAGAAATGTCGCCCTCATCGACTACCAGACCATCGAAACGGACGACGGCGCACTCCCCGCGCAGAAACCGGTGAGCGAAGTGGCCGGACGCATGTCGGTGTACGTTGCCGCCATGCTCTTACAAAACAATCCAGAGTCTTCTCTGCTCAGCAGATCCACCGGTGAAGGTCTGGGCATTTTGCTTTCCGGCGTACCCGGAGTGCCCCCTGCAGACGTCGTCATCCTTGGCGCCGGAGCGGTAGGCTCCAACGCGGCCAGGGGTTTCGCCGGTCTCGGTGCCCGAGTCACTCTGCTGGACAGCAATCTTTCGGCTCTGAAGAGCATCGACGACGAGTTTCGAGGCCAGGTGGTCACCATGGCTGCTCATGCCCAGAACATCCGAAAGGCGGTGTCTTTTGCCGATGTGCTGGTTGGGGGCATCCTCATACCAGGCGGCCGGGCACCCCGACTGGTCACCCGCGAGATGGTCAGGTCGATGCGGCCGGGTTCGGTCATCCTTGACATTTCTATCGACCAGGGGGGCTGTGTCGAGACCAGCCGCCTCACCAGCTTTGCCGAGCCCACTTACATCGAAGAAGGAGTCATTCACTACTGCGTACCGAACATGGCCTCCGCCGTGGGCCGAACCGCCACCTACGCCATGACCAACGCACTGCTGCCCCTTATCCGTCGATTGGCGGCTGTGGGAATCCAGGAAGCGACCCGACAAGATACAGCGCTGGCCCGGGGTGTCAACCTGTACCAAGGGCACATCACCAACCGTCCGGTGGCAGCAAGCTTCCACCGGACGCACAGGTCCCTCTCCTCCCTGCTCCGGGAGAAGTGAAGTCGTTCCTCCCACCCGATTCACTCGATAGGCAAGGGATAAACTTCACGATAGAATCTGTCCCTAATTAATTCCTGAAGATCCGAGAAGGAGCGACGATGGAAGGATTTAGAAAGGCGGTAGGCTTCCTCCTTGATTTAGCCAGCCCCCTTCCAGCGGATTCCGATCCATCCGTTGGCAGGAACCTGTGCCGCGCCTTCCTCACCATGCTTTCGAGCGAGCCCGGAACTTCCGAGCGAGACCAGGCTTCCGGTAAGCTTAGACAAAGACTCGAAGATCGGGAGTGGCGAGACCTAGCATCGTTTTTCCAGAAGAGCTGCCAAGCCATCGAGCGGGAGCTCGAGGCGGCAATGACTGAAGAGCCCGAGCTTCGAAAGCGAATGCACGAGCTGGGCAAGGCCACCGATGCCGGTCTCGCCGGCAGGACACCCATGGGGGATCTCATCCAAGCGTTCCGGGCGGTGTTTCTTCCTCAAGCCGTAGGGGTCGAGAAGGCTTGGGACGAAAAGGTCGAGGAGCTCCGAAAACGACGCTCGGCTCGAATCGAAACCTTGTGCTCGGACCCGGTCGACCGACCGGCGAGAGAGATTCTCTGGACATCGAATGCATTGTTAACCGTGCCGCCCAAGGACGCGCGGATCGAGGATCTTCATTTCGAGCCGGATCTCCGCCTCCGTCTCGAAACCGAAGAGCTAGGACAGCAGAAGTACTGGTACGACCATCCGGTCCAGATGGGAGTCCGCCCGGAAGGCAACGAGATCCTTTACGGGTTACGTGGCCTTTCAGAGATGCTCCAGTTCGAAAAAAAACGCGCAACCGCCCATCCCGACGACCGGCTCAAAGTCGTCCTCTCGGTGAGTGTCACCCACCCCGCCCTTCAGGCGGTCGCCGGTCCTTATATCGAGCAAACCCTCGATCGAGCCGCCGGCGTTCGAGATCTCGACATCCACGTCGTCACCGAAACCGACACCGAACGCCTCCTGGAAGGGTTTCTGCTTCCTGCGGCCCGGGCTTACGGCCTCGAGGGAGCCCCGGCGGATCTCCTTCCTGTTGTTTTCGGCGTAAACGGTCCCTACGGCCGACACTACAACTTCCTGAAGGCGGTAGCCGCCCTGTGGCAAGTGATTCGGGATCCGTCCCTCAAAGCAACTTTCAAGATCGACCTCGATCAAGTTTTTCCGCAAGATCGGCTGGTTCGGGAGCTCGACCGAAGCGCTTTCGAGCTTCTCACCACGCCGCTGTGGGGTGCGTCGGCTCGGGACACCGACGGCCATTCCATTTTGCTCGGAATGCTCGCCGGCGCGCTGGTCAACCAGGCGGATATCGACCGGGGTTTGTTCACACCCGATGTGACCTTGCCAAAGTCCGGGCTTTCTGCCGATCGTTGGGTTTTCGCGACTCAGGTACCGCAAGCTCTTTCCACCGCTGCGGAGATGATGGCCCGCTGTGACACGCCACCCCTGGATGGCAAGGAGTGTTGCTTGACCCGGGTACACGTCACAGGGGGCACCAACGGGATCCGGATCGATGCCCTCCGCCGTTTCCGGCCCTTTACCCTCTCGCGCATCAGTCGAGCTGAAGATCAGGCTTATCTCATGTCCGCCCTCCATCGCCAGCCGGCTCCCTACCTGCGCTACGTACACGCGCCGGGGCTCATCATGCGTCATGACAAGGCGGGCTTCGCCGGCGAAGCCATTCAGACGGCGGCGGCAGGCAAAGCGGTTGGTGATTACGAGCGGATGATCCTTTTTTCTCACTACGCTCGCGCGCTCCCCTGGCCCTGGCAGGAGACTCAAACGTCTCTGAACCCCTTCACCGGAAGTTTCGTCCATCGGATCCCGCTAACCACCGCGCTGGTCGCTTTTACCTTGAAAGCTTTGATCTCGAGTAAAAACGGTGGAAAGGTTAACTTCGAAGACTTCCTCGAGGTGGGGGTTCACAAGCTCGGGCCTCTGATCGATGCCTTTCAGGAACAGCCGTACTGGCTTAGACGGTCCTACGAACAAGAGCGCATGGCTTGGGGCTCCTACTACGATATCCTGGATCGGATCGGGGAGGATTTGCGTCGAGAAAATCCGCAGGCGGTGAGGCTCGCCGAACGGGCGGATTCCATTCTGGAAGCCACACGGCTACATATTACAGAAGGGTGAACGGAGAAATGGAGATACACAAAGTCGCGGTGATCGGGGGTGGTACGATGGGAGTGGGTATCGCCAGAACCCTGGCCGGCGCCAGCCTGGAAGTCTTGTTGTGTGAAAAAGACAAGGCGTCCAGCCAGGAAGCCGAGAAGATGCTGAGCCAAGATCTCGACAAAGAAGAATCACGATGGGGGCTGACCGGCTCGGAGAAGCAGGCCATCCTCCGTCGGATTTCCAACGTTTGGCGGGTTTGGGAAACGGCTCAAGCCGACCTGGTTATCGAAAGCGTCAAAGAAGATTTCGATCTCAAGGTGGAGACCTTTCGCAGTCTCGAAGAAGTTTGTGAACCGGAGATCATCTTCGTGACCAACACTTCGACCTTGAGTATCAGCGAGCTGGCGGCGACAACCCAGCGGGCCGACCGGTTCGTGGGAATGCACTTCGTCAACCCGGTTCCCAAAACCCGGGTCGCCGAAGTCATTCGCGGCAAGGCCACCACGGACGAGACGATGGAAACAGCGAAGGAGTTTGCCAAACGCATTGGAAAGACCCCGATCGAAGTCAACGAGTATCCCGGATACGTCACTACTCGCGTCATCCTGCCGATGATCAACGAGGCCATCCATGTGGTCATGGAGGGAGTGGCGAGCGCCGAAGACGTCGACACCGCCATGAAGCTCGGCTATAACATGGAAGTCGGTCCCTTGGCGCTGGCCGACCGCATGGGACTCGACGAAGTCAAGCGGTGGCAGGATCACCTCTTCGACGAGCTCGGAGAGTTGAAGTACCGACCCTGTCCCCTCCTACGCCGGATGGTGCGGGCCGGAAATTTGGGAGTCAAAACAGGGGAAGGCTTTTTCAAATATGAATAAAGACACGACTCTGAAGATTCTGGTTCTCAATTGCGGCAGCTCATCGATCAAATTTCAGCTGATCGAGACCAGCGCCGAGCTGATCGAAGCGGCCGAAGACCGCACCCTGGCTCTAGGCGGCGTGGAGAAGATCGGAACCGATGAGGCCATCGTAGCTTACGAGGCGCCGGGAAAGGCCAAGACCAAGTTCAGCAAGGAGATTCTCGACCACCAGGAGGCGGTCAAAACCGCCCTCGGTTGCCTGATCGACCCTTTGAACGGCGTCATCGAAGATCCCAAAGACATCGGCGGAGTCGGCCACCGAGTCGTACACGGCGGTGAGCGATTCACCCAATCGGTGTTGATCGACGCCGAGGTGATCCAGGGGATTGAAGACTGCATCGATCTGGCACCACTGCACAACCCCCCCAACCTCAACGGCTACCGGGCGGCAGCCGCCTTGCTCCCCGAGGCTCAGCAGGTCGCCATCTTCGATACCTCCTTTCACCAGACCCTGCCCCGTGAGGCCTACATGTACGGGCTACCGCATGTGCTCTACGACCGGCACAAGATCCGTCGCTATGGTTTTCACGGTACTTCTCACCGGTATGTTTCCTACCGCTTCGCACAAATTCACCAGACGACCCGGGCCGATTACAAGCTCATTACCTGCCACCTGGGTAACGGATGTTCGATGTGCGCTCTCGATCACGGGAAATCGGTGGATACCAGCATGGGATTCACCCCCCTGGAGGGTCTGATCATGGGCACCCGCACCGGCGACCTGGATCCGGCGGCGGTGCTCTACATCCAGGCCAAAGAGGAGCTGAGGCCGAACGAGGTCAGCTCGCTTCTGAACAAGCACAGCGGGCTCTTCGGCCTATCCGGTATTTCGAATGACATGCGGGCACTGATCGACGAAGCCGAGAAAGGAAACGACCGGGCCAAGCTGGCCATCGAGATCTTCTGTTACCGGGCGAAGAAGTACCTCGGCGCTTACTACGCCGCGCTCAACGGAGTCGACGCCATTTTGTTCACCGGCGGCATCGGCGAACGCGCCCCGACGGTGCGGGCTCAGATCTGCGACTCTCTGGACTCATTGGGCATACGAATCGACACCGAAAAGAACAACAAGGCGGTGGGGGTAGAGCAAGAAGTGAGCACCAAGGACTCGACGACCAAGGTTTGGGTGATCCCCACCAATGAGGAGCTGGTGCTGGCCCGCGACACACTCCGCTGCATCCTGGACCTTCCTATCCCTTGACGCTTTTAGCCGACCTCGCATGAATGCCGACGATTCAACAAACAAAAAATATGTCTTAATTGCCGCCACCTTAGGTTCCTTCCTTGCCCCTTTCATGGGATCGGCTGTCATCGTGGCCCTGCCCTCTATCGGAGCCGAACTGGAAATGGGGGCGGTTTCGCTGACCTGGGTTGCCACTTCCTATCTGCTGGCCTCAACGATTTTTCTCGTCCCGTTCGGAAGGCTAGCCGACATCTATGGAAGAAAGAAGGTCTTTACGACCGGCATCGTGCTTTATACTCTTGCAACGCTTCTTTGCGCGCTTTCCTATTCAGCAACTCAACTCATCCTCTTCCGGGTCGCGCAGGGAATGGGCAGTGCGATGGTCTTCGGCACCGGGGTAGCGATTTTGAGCTCCGCATTTCCCGTGGGGGAAAGAGGCAGCGCACTGGGAATCCACGTGGCCGCCATCTATCTCGGGCTGTCTCTGGGACCATTTATCGGCGGGATCCTCACAGAGCATTTCGGCTGGAGGAGCCTTTTCGCTGCAAACGTGCCGCTAGGACTTTTCGTCATTTCCCTCATCGTCTGGAAAGTCAAGGGGGAGTGGGCGACAGCGAAAGGGGAAACATTCGACCTGACCGGATCGGTCATTTACGGCCTTATGCTGGTAGCCGTCATGTACGGTTTTTCTCTGCTACCTTCGATCCCGGGTGCAGGGTTCGTTCTATTGGGTCTGCTGGCTTTGGTGGCGTTCATCCGATGGGAAACGCGGATCGAAAGCCCGGTCCTGGATATCGAGCTCTTTAGAACCAGCCCTATCTTCGCCTTTTCGAACCTGGCAGCGCTCATCAATTACAGCGCCACCTTTGGGGTGTCATTTCTGCTGAGTCTCTACCTACAGTACATCAAAGGTCTCAGCCCCCAGGACGCCGGCTTGATTCTCGTTTGCCAACCGGTTGTGCAGGCCACCTTCTCTCCCCTCGCCGGCAGACTTTCAGACAAATACGAACCACGGTTGATGGCCTCGGCGGGGATGGCTTTAACCACCGTGGGGCTTTCCGGGTTTGCCTTGTTGAGTAATGAAACGCCCTTGACGTTCATCATCATCGGCTTGGTCCTTTTCGGCTTCGGTTTTGCGCTTTTCTCCTCTCCCAACACGAATGCGGTCATGAGCTCGGTCGATAAAAAGTCCTTTGGAGTCGCCTCCGCCACCCTGGCGACCATGCGGCAGATCGGAATGATGCTTAGCATGGGCATCACCATGCTGCTATTTGCCTTATATATCGGCAGGGGTGAAATCACGCCCGAGACCCATGATCTCTTCCTGAAAAGCGCGAAGGTCGCTTTCACGGTTTTCGCTTGCCTTTGCTTTGGCGGCATTTTCGCGTCCCTGGCACGGGGAAAAGTACGCTGAGATAACAACTGAGCGTCAATTGGGCTCTTTTATTGAGGCAGGTAGGCTTTGCTGATGTGAACGAAGATCGCGCGCCCTAATCCCGGGCTGTCTTCGACTGGGATAGAGGATGGGAGGCTCCCGGCTCAATGCCGGGAGTCTCCTCTTACTCAATCAAAAAGGCTCGATCACCAACGGCGACCACGGCCGCCGCCACCATCGCCGCCACCACGGTCGCTCCTCGGCCGCGCCTCGTTGACTTTCAACGCACGGCCGCCCAGGTCGGTTCCGTTGACTCCTTCGATGGCATTTTTGGCCGCTGCGGAATCGGACATCTCGACAAATGCGAAGCCGCGCGGACGCCCCGTTTCGCGGTCCCGGATAACGTTGACGCTATCCACCTCGCCATAGGCCGCGAAGAGGTCTCGAAGTTGCTCCTCTGTGACATCGTAGGAACAATTGCCAACGTAAATGTTCGCCATGACATAGACTCCTGATAGAAAAGGCTGATGCGAGGGCTAAGGAGGTGCGGTGACGCCACCAACAAAACGGTTCCACCAAAAGCCATCGGGGCAGCCGCTCAGTCAGAAATATTATCTTCCATTTACCGCCGCGTCAAGTCAACAATTGCCGCATTTTGC
>SDBT01011541.1_pt1 | contig 14210 bp, 13 predicted proteins | sample 2277101 | NCBI WGS metagenome assembly SDBT01 (sample SAMN10404973, study PRJNA504765) | marine sediment metagenome | isolation source: marine sediment core GS10_PC15, 103 cmbsf | place: Arctic Ocean: Southern Knipovich Ridge | collected 2010 | reverse complement strand
TAAGAGGATGCTTAAAGCAGCGAAGAGGAGAGTTTTCCAGCCTAGCCTGGAAAAGAGGAATAGGGCTACTGGTATGGGAGTAATCATGGCTAAGTATCCTCCGTAGTGATTGGAGTTATAGTAGGTGGAGGAGATACGCCCTGGGATGGTAACAGATGGGGTGAGCCTTAAGATATTGAAGTATTGCAGGAGTCCATAGATTCCCAGGATAAGGCTGGTGAACAAAATAGCGGCAATTAGTCTTCTAACTTGTTTCTTACTTTTTAGGTTATTTACAATAAGAAAGTAGATAGCTGCATAAACAAAAAGATTTGTCAAGAGGCTCAGGCTGATCCATTTATAAGAAGATACTATAGTGGAGATTACGGCTACAGATAAAAAGATTAGCATAGGAATGAATAGAGGTGAATCATGAATCGTGAATCGTGAATTGGATTTAGAGCTAAGGAGTTTGAGGAGCCAGGCGAGTAAGGCGACAACTACGGTTATTCTCATGATGAAGATAGACCAAGGTTGGGTGGTGCCGAGGGCTAAGGGGGTGAATATTACTAAGGATATTAAACAAAGTTCGATGATAATGTTCGATACTCGAAGTCGAGTGTTCAATGTCTAAAACCTTTCAAAATCGTAAAGAAAGTTCAAACTTAAAACTTACCTCTCGTCTTATTGAAAAGTCATAGGATAAATATATACTGTTGGTTGGGGATGTCAAGATTCAAGATTTACAAATAAGCTTTTTCAGCTATGATTGAACTGATTCTATACAGAGGATTTTTGAATGAATAGACTGACTGGAGTGGGGGTAGGGTTGGTTGGGTTTGGAGCTATTTTAGCTCTATTTTCCTATTTTGTGCTGGTTAACGTTCCCTTGACTACTCTGGGACTTGCCCTTGCTATTTTAGGGTTGGTAGTTCTTATTTTGCCTGAATACCTGGTTCCGCATGAGATAGTGAAGGGAATGATATCTGGAGCAGTAACTAATATCGAGGCTGTGCTGGAGGAGTTTGGCGCAACTCATAGGGCTATCTATCTACCACCCAGAGAAGGAAAAGTCTATGCCTATATTCCTCTATCGCGAAATCCTTCTTATCCTGAGTTCAGCCAAATAGTCAATGCACCAAAAAGAATAATTTCCAATGTAGATGGACATCCCGGCCTTTTCATTTATCCTCCCGGGTCAGATGTGCTGGCACTTTCTGGAGTTGCCAAGGATGAAAGCATCGACGAAGGAGAGCAAATTGATGCGAAGGAAAAGCGTTCCCTGGAAGATTTCTTGTCTCAGGTGGAAAACGGCATCAGCTATTGCCTGGTTGATTTCGCCGAGCTTGTTTCTAAAGTGCAAGTTAACATTGAGGGAAACAAAGTATTCTTAGGGATGAAAAATGTCAAGATTGAGGTTGAGGGTCCCCGATTCAGCAGGGTATTAGGGTCAATCCCAACAAGTTTGGCTGCCTGTGTGGTTGCAGGAGTCAGTAACATGCCAGTAAAGATTGTGGAGGAGAGGCAAGAAGGAAAATGGCTGAGAGCGGTGCTAGAGGTGGGAAGAGACGATGGATAGACACATTCTCTTTGTCTTACTGTTAGCTGTTTTTTTCTTGTTTACGGTGGTCATTTTTGCCGCTATGGGACAGACAAGGATTGATGTTTGTATTTCAGTCTTTACTATCGAATATTTAGTCCTGGTGGAGATACTTCGGCCCAGAAGACGATTTATGACAGCTCTGGGTCTTGACCCGGTGGCGCTGGGACTGGTCGTCATCTTTGGTCTTATTGTTACGCGAAAGGTGCTGGAGATTTTGACGCGTTGAAGGTAGATTCAATGAGAAAAGGATTAATTCTGGGAGCTCTGGTTGGTTTGAGTGTTCTGTTTACGCTACCTTTTTCTTCAGGCTATTCAGCCGATTTTCCTCGCCATAGGAACCCTCTGGAGATTCGAGAAGAGAGTTTCTTGCCTGCCGCGCTGATAGCTCTTTATGCTCGGGTTATTGCGTTGCAGGTCTCTGGCGAGTGGGATTCAGCCTCGTCTCAGCTCAAAAGGAACCTTCTCTCCTATATTCCTGAGCCTCTTCGCTATATTTTTACCCGGCTCAACGAGCTGATTCAAAGTGTGGGAGACAAGCTAAAGAAAGTGAAGAAGGATATCGATGCTTGCGAGACTCTCCTGGGGCAGGGGGAAATTGATAAGGCGGATGAAGTGCTGGAAGGAGCCTGGGAAACTCTTGTGGAGACGGAGAGAATTCTGGCGGATTTTAACTTTGCGGTAGATGAGCTAAGAGGAAAGATAGGAGTGGGTCCTAGCGAGAAACTACAGGAAGAGATTGCTCCTCTGGCTGGACGAGCGGAAGAGTACAAAGAGAAAATACAGGACCTTTACCGGGAGGTGAAAGAAGGAAAGAGACGGGAAGCTAGCTTCCTTGAGATTTGGGTGGCGGAAAGAAAAGTGGTGGTGGGGGATTCACTTGAAATTTCGGTAAGCCTGGAAAGAGAAAGAGGCAGGCCTCTAGCTGGAAAAAAGGTGGATATTCTTCTGGAGAGGGAGAAGATTCTGGAAGTCGCCACCGGTGAAGATGGCAAACTCAGGGCGAGAATAGATTTTCCCCCTCTCTATAAAAGGGGTGTGCGAGTATTGGCTATCTTTGTTCCACAGGGAGAGGATAAAGAGAAGTACTATGGGGACACCTCAAATGAAATCTTAATCGAGCCTATTTTCTATACTCCTGTCATTACGGCGGAGTATCAGGAACCGATATATCCGGTGCTTCCTTTCAAAGTACAGGGAGAGCTGATATTGGAAGGTGAGTCCTTGAGAGACTATCCAGTGAGGATAAAAGTAGGGGAAAAGATAATTGCGGTAAGTAGTGATGAGGAAGGGAAATTCGAGGCTGAACTATCCCTGCCTTCCGGGCTGGGCAAAACTTTTCCTTTGCGGATTTTTACACCTTCCCGCAAGATAATTGGCCCGGCAAGTTTAATTATCAATCTGCCTATAAGTCATAAGCTGCCTTCGATGCTGGTTGAGCTGCCCTCGCTGGCGACCCCCTTTTCTCCCTTAGAGATTAAGGGTGAGGTTGACCTTGAGGGTGGGCTGATGGAAAGGCCAACAGTAAGAGTAATTACGGGAAAGGAAAATGTAAGCAGCCTGGTTGGAGAGAAGAGTTTCCAGGTGAAGGTCAATATTCCTCTTTCCAGCTTTTCCGGATGGAGGGAAATAAATCTTTTTTTGTATCCTCAGGAAGCCTGGATTTCCTCTCTGGAGCGAAGAGAAAAAGTCTTAGTGGTTAATCCCCTTACTCTGTTTCCCTTTCTTGTTCTACTTGCCCTTTTCATTGGCGTAAGCCGCAGAAGAAAAAGAGGGATTGAGAAGGCAAAGGGGGTGTTAAAGGAGGAAGAAGAGACATTGCCTGAGAAAGAAGAATCTCCTGAAGAAAAAGAGATAGCCAAACTAAGGGGGAGATATACACCGATCAGGATATATATTGAGGCAGTAGATTGGACGAGTCATCTTACCGGTACCCGGCAGGCTCCCGGTCATACTATTAAAGAGTATCTTGAACTCATCAAGGAATCACTAGGAGAAAGGTATGCTCATTTTGAAGTCATTTCTGTGGTTACGGAAAAATTCCTTTATCGATTGAGGAGAGTGAGTGAGCAAGAATTGGCTGAGGCGAGGAAGCGGTTAAGTCGGTTGAAAAGAGGAAGATGAGAAAAGCATTGTTATTAGGAATTTTGGCAGGGGTAGTGGCGGTGCTTCTATTGATACGTTTTTTCCCTCCCAATGAGGATTTTAATCTGGATAATCCTTTCTGGAATGGGTTGACGAGCTTTAGAGAAGAGACGGGAGCATTTTCCCTGGGCCAGATTTCCGACCTTAGCCTTGTTCCTTCTTCATCGGGAACAGTTCTTTTCGTCATTGGCCCCTGGGGTGCTTATGATACTGAAGAGATATCAGCCATTTCCAATTATCTTGAGGGAGCAGGCACGCTTATTTTAGCAGACGATTTTGGCTCGGGTAACTCTATTCTAAAGGGATTGGGAGTGCAGTCTCGTTTTTCTGACCATCTGGTGGTAGATCCTCTTTTTCGGGGTAAATCCTCCCTTCTCGCAAAAACTGTGGATACGGCTGGTCCCCTGGCTGATATCAAAAGTTTGATGTTTAATTATCCCACATCGCTGCAGGTCAATGATTATGAAGGAGAAATAGTAGCCAGGTCCAGCTCTTTTAGCTTTTTTGATGATAACTTGAATGGAAAAAGAGAAGAGAGTGAGGATGAGGGGCCTTTTGCAATGATAGCCCGAATCCCTTATGAAGAGGGAGAGATTTACCTTATTTCTGACTCCAGCCTTTTTATAAACTCGATGCTGGATGAGGCGGAAAATCGAGAGTTTCTACAGACTATTATGCAAGGAAAAAAACTATTTGTTGATATTTCCCATTATCCGGTGGGTACTCTCTCCCGGCTGAGGAATATAGAGATAGCTGTCTATGAGATTATCTCCCGACTTGAAGTTCGATATGCTCTTTTCCTTGTGCTGGTGATGACTATTGTGTGGCTAAGACTTGAAAGGAAAAAGGCGGGATATGAGGAGGATATAGAAGGCGTTCTTAAGAGGTATCCTGAGTGGGATAGGGAGACCTTGAAGCAAGTTCAGAGGTCAAGGTTAAGGTCAAGGATTAGAAAGGGTAAAGGATTAGAGGATTAGAAAAAGTAAAATCAAAAACAAAAATCCTAAAACAAATTCAAGGTTGAAGCAAAAAGGGGGAATGGAGATGGATGAGAAAGGAGAATATCCCGAGTTAATACAAGGGATTTTCCAGGAGGTATCCTCAAAGGTGGTGGGGAAGAAGAGTCTAATAGAGGCTCTCTTTCTGGCTCTATTATCTGAGGGTCACATCTTGCTGGAGGGGATACCGGGAGTGGGGAAGACATTTATTGCTAGCTGTTTTAGCCGGGCCATAGGGGGGGATTTTCATCGCTTGCAGATGACTCCGGACCTTTTGCCGGCCGATATTGTGGGAACTTCTATTTTTGATCTAAAAGATAGCCTGTTTAATATAAGGAAGGGTCCGGTATTTACCAATGTCTTATTTTGTGATGAGTTCAACAGGGCCACTCCTAAGGCTCAGGCGGCTCTTCTGGAAGTTATGCAGGAAAGACAGGTGAGCATTGAGGGAACTACCTTTTCTCTTCCCCGACCTTTCATCGTCATTGCCACCCAGATTCCCTTTGGAAGTGCGGGAACTTATCCTTTGACCGAGGTGCAGATTGACCGCTTTGCCTTCAAGATAAAGGTGGATTATCCTTCCTTTGCTGAAGAGGTGGAGATAATATCTCGTATTGATGAGCTGGAGGCTCCCAAAGTCAAAGCTCGGGCAAAGCTTGCAGATTTTTTGGGGGAAATTGCCAAAGTTAAAAAGACCTATGTCTCTGACAGAGTGAAAGAGTATGTGGTAATGTTGGTGGATAGCATAAGAAAAAAAGATATTGTCAGGATGGGACCGAGTTCCCGGGCATCTATATGGCTTTTCAAAGGAGCACGGGCAAGGGCTTATCTTCAGGGAAGAGATTATGTGACTCCTGATGATGTAAAAATGATTGCACCCTTTGTTCTCTCGCACAGAGTCATTTTAGCTCCTGAGGCAGAAGTAGAAGAAATTCCCGGGGATAGTCTCATTCAAGAGGCGCTAAGAGAAGTAGTAGTAAAGAAGGAGTGACCTTGAGTAGCACATTTTTCACTGAAAGAGGATACAAAGCTTTTCTTGTCTTATTAGGCTGTGCAGGACTGGCAGGTTTTTTTATGGATTATTTCCTGGCCGCTCTGGCCCTGGGTATAGCAGGATTTATTTTTTATGATTACCAGAGGGCCAAGAAGGTCGCCAGAGGATTGGATGAGCTGGTCAAGCTCAATCTGGATAAGGTAAAGATAATTTCAGTTGCCGGAGAAAGTAAAAGTGTTAAGCTTTCCGGTGAGGTTGATACGAATCTGTCAATCAATATATTCTCTCCTTTGCAGGAAGTTAAGCTAATACCAGAGTGGCTGAAGAAAGGAGAGCATAATCTTGAACTTTTGCTTTCATCAGAGATTTCCGGAAGTTACAAGAGCGATAAAATAAAAGCAGAGGTTTTCGGCCCTTATAAATTAGCCAGGAAAGAAGGCAGTATTTCCTTTGATTTAGAGTTCAAAGTTTTTCCCCGGGTGATGGTAGCTCTGGTTCAGGCGGCACTCTTTTTGTTTGAGGGAGGAAGGGAAGAAGAAGGCGAAATCCCCATTTTTTTGAAGGGTCCGGGAACAGAGTATGCTGACACCAAAGAGTATACCTCAGGGGACAGGCTGCACCATATTGACTGGAAGGCTACTGCTCGACACAGAAGTCTGATGGTAAAAGAGTTTTTCCTAGAGACAGGTCAGGGAGCGCATATAGTTTACGATATAAGAGCGGCAGGACCCTTGTCACAGGACCGACTGGCTACCAGTTTCTTGAATACTTGTCTGGGGGGTGTAGAGCAGGGATACCCGCTGGGGCTTACTGTTCATGATGGAAAAGAAGTACTGCTGCATTGCGAGGGGGAGAATCCGCGCCAGATGTTAAAGATGGCCATGCAATATGTACTTCAGAGTATGCAAGCTCATCTTGAAGATGCTGATATTTTGATTGATGCTTTCAGCTCCTCCCAAATAAGAAGATTCTTGAATAAGGTGAAAGAGGGGCCGGTAAGAAGAGTGCTGGAGTTTGAGGCAAAAGTAATTAAGGATAGATTAAGAAAGCCGTATAGATTTTTGCTTCAGCTCTCCTATACAATGGATGAGCCAAAACAATTTTTGCTAATCAGTCAGTTATCGGATGAGGTGGTAGAGATTCTTGAGCTTGTTGATGAGATTCAAAAGCGGCACCGGCTGACTATAATCCAACCTACCCAGTCCTGGCGGGAGGCGGAGAACCTGGAGGAGGCCTATCGCTGGCGTCAGAGGGCAGAGAAGGTTGAGAAGATTCTTAGAGAGCATAAAGTTGAGATACGGCGACTGGGGAAATGAGTTCAGGATTAGAGGATTTTCGTCTCGATTACGTCCAGCCAGAGGTGAAGGTTGCGGTAGGGTTCGGATTGATTATCCCGGTAAAGGAGAAACTGAACCTTTATATTCTCCCCTACCTGGCTGGGGGTAAAGCCTATTCTTTCTTCCCATTTTTCTTCGTGTTCTAAGCTGATGGGGCCGAGGGAATTGTTTTCTTTCTCCTGTATTAGCACTTTAGCAGTATAGGTTACAGGTTGATGCTCGTGGTTCACTATCCCCAGGATAACGTAGCCTGTTTGCTCCACAAGAAGTTCTTTTGGGTATCCTTCTGCTTTTCCTTGCTCACCGAATATGTAGAACTCGGTAAATCTTTCTCCTATCTTGGGAGTGGCGATAACATAGATTAAGGTCCCGATGGCCGTTATAATTGTTCCAATGAGAATCACCGTGAGAATTCTATCCAGTTTTGAACGAGAGGCAAAAGAGGAAAAATTGATGTTTATGTTTATCGCCATTTTCTCAGAGGCAAGAAGGGAAGAGCGTCTTATCCAGGCAATAAAGGACATCAGGATGATAAATGCAAAAAGAGCGATGAGAACGGGATAGAGTCTTATTCCCCAGGGAGTATAGTTCAGGATGAGGCCAATTAGAGGAACCACGGCGATACTCAAGCCAAAGCTTAAAGCTACTCTCTCGATGCTGCCCAGACTCGTTCTCTTAGGAAATAGGGCAGAAATCAGGCTATAACCCGGGAAAAAGAGAATAAAGGGAAGGCCAAGGATTATTCTGGCTGTCCTTAGAGAAGTGAGGCTAATTATTGCAATCAGGATAAGGGAAAGAATACCTATCAGGAGAAGCTCATTTTTTATCCGAATTTTCACCGGGATATTCCTTTGAGCAGGAATTTGCCTACTGTCTCTTTCTTTATGAGCATTATGGCAAATGCCAGCAGAATCGTTGCTCCCATAATCTCAGATGAGTATATCCAGGGATTGCTAAGAAGGCCATCAAGCATATTCTGCCACCAGTGAGAGATATCGCCCTGAGGAAATTTCCATCCATAAAGGGGCCAGAGAAATGTTGCCGGGAAGAGCCACATCCTGTCCAAAACCAGATGAAAACAAGAGGCAAGGCTGAATGTGAGAAAGTGAGGCCTTTTTCTTTTTAGCAGGTAGAAGCCGACTGAAAGAAGAATAAGGTTAACCAGAAGCGTATGAAAATATACTCTTCCGTTGGCAATCGCATTGGCAAAGATTAGCATTCCTAGAGGTTTGTCGGCAATGTCAGGAAACACCGAGCCCAAAAGAACAAAACGGTAATCAATGTGCCACCTGGCAAAAATACGCTGCGATAGATTGAAAATACCCAGTGTTATTCCGGCATGGGCGAGTACGAGCATTTTTGCTAGCTACTTTTCTTCCTGAATTCTTGCCTTGACTCTTTTTACTGCCTGTTTGGCTTTAGTATGACCCGGCTTAATACGGAGAAACTCCTCATACTCGGCTATAGCCTCTTCTGCTCTGTCCATTGCCTCATAGACTCCTGCCAGTTGCCAGTGGTAGGTGGCATTATTGGGGTCAAGCAGGATAGCTTTCTTTGATTCGTCTTCCGCTTCAGGATACATCTTTTTGTTCCAATAACTCCAGGCAAGGTGATAGTGAGCCCAGGCATTGTAAGGATTTAGCCGATAGGATTCCTGGAAAGAGGAGACAGTTTTTTCGAACCATTCCTCATCCTGGTAAAGCAGGGAAATCTTGGAGTAAAGTTGCCCTGCCTCGTCATAATACTCAGCATTTGCCGGTGAGATAGATATAGCCTTTTCGTATTCGGTTGCGGCTTCTAGCCAACCTGTCATATTTTTGGCTAGTTCCTTGGCCTCTCGATAATGAATGTCAGCCCAGAAAGATTGAATAGAAATATAGCTAATGAAAACGATGGCACAGAGTAGCAGTGAGGCAAGGATTATCTTCTTATTTCTTGAAGATGACTTTATCTGCATTCCTTCACTCTCTTTTTAGCATTATAAGGTTTTAGAGAGCGATGTCAAATTTTCACTTTTTTTGATAGTCTCCCAGCTTGCGGTTTTAGTGAAAAAAGAGTAGAATTAGAGTCGTCTTCCTTCACCGATGACTGATGACTTGTCTCTGTCAGTAGGTCGGATTCTTTGGTCAGACAGGTCGCTTTTGTTTTTGTCGCCTTTATGTAGAATATTATTTCGTTTGACCAAACCTGAGGAGGTTAAAAAAGAATGCTTAATAGAAAAAAATTGATTAAAAAGGTACGTGGGAAATTTCATGGAATGAAGATTAATTGGTTACAATGGATATTGGTTTACGTATTTTGGGTTATTACTGTAGGGTTAGGATTCTTGTGTCTAATTTCCGCCAGAAACTTATCTCTGTCTATTCTTCAGCTCTTCGCAGATAATAGATGGACTGCTTCGGCAATAGACAAAATGCTTTTTATCATATTGGCTGTTTTATGGCTTGTTCTTGTTATTTTTGCCGAATATTATTATCGGGAGGGCGTTGCCAAAAATATTCTCTGGAAACATTTCTCTCTAGTTATGGCAATACAACTTTTCTGTCTTTCGGCGGCTCATTTCATCCCCGTCTTAATAGTAAGTATAACAGATATATATTGGGCGGCTCTTCTATTGCCAGGTATGGAACTCATTGGAGGGATTACCTTTTTTGCGCTACATAAATTCAGCGGGAGAAGGCATAGAATCGCATAAATTCATTTTAGCCTGGTATTGCAAAAGACAAAAACCTACATCTTCTTGCTTTCCTCTCACTAACTGCAAAACATAGCGGCTAATTAGATATTTTTTTCATGCATTACCTCTATGATTCGCAGAAAATTAAGCGAAATTAAGGGAAATTTAGCTATGAGCGAGATTCAAATAATTATCTTAATTCAATCAATTTCTAACTCTACTTTTGATATGCTCTTCAAGGCTATTACTAATTTAGGGTCGGAGACTTTTTATATGCTGATTATTCCGATTATTTACTGGTGTTTTAGTAAAAGGAATGGCTTCAGGCTGGCCCTGCTTTTCTCATTGTCAGCATTTGTAAATTTAACTTTAAAAGCTTTTTTTCACCTTCCCCGTCCATCGGATGCCTCGATCAGGATATTATACAAAGAGGCGACCGCCGGTACTGTAGGTTTTCCTAGTGCACATTCACAAGGAGCAACTACTTTTTGGTCATATGTGGTAAGCAAAGCTAAAAAGAGATTCTTATTATACTTAGGAGTGATTGCCGTGATACTTGTCTCTCTTTCCAGGGTCTATCTCGGGCTGCATTACCTGCATGACGTTATAGGTGGTATCTTAATAGGACTGCTTATTACTTTTATCTTTATCAAGATATATGACATTATTGGCAAAAGATTGCTGAATTTATCTCTACTGGCCAAGATAGTAATATCAGTCTGTTTGCCCCTATTATTATTTGCATTTTATCATACCCCTAACTCGGCAAAAGTTTTTGGCCTCCTTGTAGGGATGGGAGCAGGTAGTACACTGGAAAATAAATATATTGGCTTTGTTGAACGAGCTTCTCTTAAAATACAGTTTCTCAAGGGATTAATAGGTCTTGGCGTCTTGTTTATTATTAGAATTATACTGAAAGAAATCTTTCCCACTATCTATTTATACGACTTATTGCGATACACGGTAATGGGATTATGGGTCTTTTTCTTTGCACCATTAGTCTTCAAGCGACTTTTACAGGAAAATGATGCTATGGTATTTTCAAAAAAGAACGGCAGGGAAGTGCTTAGATGAAAGTATCTTTCCTGGAAAAAATGGGAAAACTGCTGGAAGAAAGGAGTTAACTCGTGCTGAATGAAATGCAATATGAGAACATCCTTAAGAAACTAAGAACATTATCTAATCCTAAAGCAGTAGAGGGTATGGCTCGATTTGGTATAAATCCAAAAAATACCTACGGAGTTTCTGTTCCGAATCTGAGGAAAACAGCAAAAGAAATTGGCAGGGATCACTCTCTTGCTCAACAGCTCTGGGATTCAGGCATCCACGAAGCGCGCATACTGGCCAGTATGGTTGACGACAAAAATCAGGTGACAAAAAAACAAATGGATGCGTGGATAAAGGATTTTGACTCATGGGACGTATGCGACCAGTGTTGTATGAATTTGTTTGATAAAACGCCTATGGCATGGGAACAAGCAGTAGAGTGGAGTAAGCGCCGAGAAGAATTCGAAAAGCGCGCTGGTTTTGCCTTGATGGCCTGTTTAGCATGGCACGACAAGGAAGCGCCAGACAAAAAGTTTTTGGCTTTCCTGCCGGCGATAAAACGGCAGGCGGGTGACGATAGAAATTACGTCAAAAAGGCAGTCAATTGGGCCTTAAGGAATATCGGAAAACGGAATGTCAATTTAAACAGGAAAGCGATTGAAACTGCAAAAGAGATTGAGAAAATGGATGCAAGAAGTGCCAGATGGATTGCGTCTGATGCAATCCGGGAGTTAACAGGCGATGCGGTTCAGGAAAGACTAGAAAAAAGGAGATAAAAAAAAATATGGAAAGGTTCGAATGACGTGGCGCGGGGTCAAAAAAATCCAAAAAGGATGGAAAAATGAATAGAGTAGAGTCCGCTGTATCTTTCTTTAATAATAGATTTAATTGTTGCCAGTCTGTTCTTTTGGCATATTGTGAGGAGTTTGGCCTGGATAGTCAAGTTGCCTCAAGGCTTTCCGCTGGTTTTGCTGGCGGAATGGGGCGGATGGCAGGGGTATGTGGGGCAGTCACCGGGGCATTTATGGTGCTGGGCTTAAAGTACGGCAATATGAGAGCCGAAGATAATGAGTCAAAACAAAGGACCCAAAAACTGATTAGAGAATTTGCAGAAAAGTTCAAATCTCGTAATGGCTCAATTGACTGCAAAGACATACTGGGATATGACATCAGCACTCCGCAAGGATTGAGGACAGTAAAAGAAGAAGGCTTATTCTCCAGGCTTTGTCCCGGGTTTGTCCAGTATGCGGCAGAGATTTTGCAGGAAATGTTAAAAGATTAATTTCTTATTACTAAAAGGGAATATTCTCAATGTCTTTTATAGCTGATTTTCACATTCACTCTTCTTACTCCCGTGCTACTTCCAAGAGTCTATGCTTCGAGACACTATATCAATGGGCTAGTTTAAAAGGTGTTTCCCTTATTGGCACAGGAGACTTTACTCATCCAGCATGGCTTGCCGAGATAAAAGAGAAACTTATTCCTGATGGCAAAGGTCTTTTCAAGCTCAGGGATGAAAATATCCCCTGCCTTAATATCAAACTTCCCTGTGAAAATGCGACTGCCATCCGTTTTATGCTCACCTGCGAAATCAGCAATATCTATAAGTATGAGGGAAAAACGCGTAAGGTTCATAACCTGATATGCATGCCTGATTTTGACTCAGCCACACGCTTTGCAAATAAGCTCAATCTTATTGGCAATATACGCTCCGATGGTCGTCCTATACTGGGCCTTGATTCAAGAGATTTGCTCGAAATTCTACTGGAGACCTCAGAAGAAGCTGTCTTGCTCCCAGCACATATCTGGACACCGTGGTTTTCTCTTCTCGGCTCGAAATCAGGATTTGATTCTGTTGAAGAGTGCTACAGGGACCTTTCGGAACATATCTTTGCTCTGGAGACAGGTCTTTCTTCTGACCCTCCCATGAATTGGATGGTCTCAAAACTAGATGGTTATACGCTGATAAGTAATTCTGATGCTCATTCGGCGCCAAGAATTGGAAGAGAAGCCAACCTTTTTGACTGCGAAATGAGTTATGATGCCATAATGAATGCACTGAGGCATGGGTCAAAGAAGGGTTTTCTTGGTACTCTGGAATTCTTCCCCCAGGAAGGAAGATATCATTTTGATGGACATAGAAAATGCGATGTCTGTCTTTCACCGGAACAAAGCAAGAGATGCAACGGCATCTGCCCGAGTTGCGGCAAGCCACTTACGCTGGGAGTTATGTACAGGGTTGTTGAACTAGCTGATTATGCAATGGGACGTAAACCAGCCGCAGCGTCTCCTTATAAAAGTATTGTTTCGCTGGATAAAATAGTTGGCGAGATTATGGGCATTGGACCTGCAAGCAAGAAGGTTCAGCATGAATATTGCAGGCTGCTTGGCTCGCTCGGTGCGGAATTATCGATACTTCTTGTTTTACCTTTTGATACTATTGAAAAGCATGCTTCCAGCATCCTGGTGGAAGCAATAAGAAGAGTAAGGAATGGTGAAGTGCATACTTCTCCCGGCTTTGACGGCCAATACGGAAGCATTCAGGTTTTTACTGACAAGGAACGTAACGACTACAGCGGGCAGACAACTTTTTTCCCTATTGGAAATAAAGGAGAAGAAGATAAATTAGCAAAAAAAGAGATGAAGGTTGCCTTTGCTCAGAGACCCGATGCTCCTGAATTAGATTCTGCAGTTGCAAAAGAAAAACATCAGGCCAGCCAGGAACTGAATCAGGCGCAGAAGGAGGCAGTTGAAAGTCTTTTTGGCTCAGTTCTGGTTATAGCCGGTCCAGGAACGGGTAAAACACGAACTCTTGTTGAAAGGATTATGTGGCTGATTAATGAAAAATCTATTCTCCCCTCAACTATTCTGGCGGTTACCTTTTCAAACCGGGCCGCGCGAGAAATGGCAGAGCGCATTGAGGCTCTCTTAGCCAGGGAAGGGGTGCAAGAAAGGCCGGAAATTACTACTTTTCACAAATTGGGCCTTAAGATTATCATTGAAAATCGTAATCAATTTAAAATAAAAAAAGAACCGCTGGTTCTGTCTGAAAATGAGATGGCCTATCTCTTTTCCCGTATCGCCAAGCAGACAAGAGATTCAGGTAATATACCAGATTTTTTCCGCCTGGAAAAGCGTATAATTGATTTCATTAAAGAAAATGAGGATTGCATTGCTGTTCCGCAAGATATTTACAGGCAAATAGATGAAGTTTTCGAACGCTATGCTGGGTATAAAGACAAACATGGACTCATTGATTTTATTGACCTTCTGCTTCTGCCGCTTTCACTCCTGGTCAATAATCAGGAACTACTTGCGCAATACAGGCAGCAATGGCAGCATGTCTTTGTTGATGAATATCAGGATGTGAATGTGCTTCAATATCGGCTGCTGCGGCTTCTGGCTCCGGCTGGTAAAGACCTTTTTGTCATAG
>SDBT01011540.1_pt1 | contig 14210 bp, 26 predicted proteins | sample 2277101 | NCBI WGS metagenome assembly SDBT01 (sample SAMN10404973, study PRJNA504765) | marine sediment metagenome | isolation source: marine sediment core GS10_PC15, 103 cmbsf | place: Arctic Ocean: Southern Knipovich Ridge | collected 2010 | reverse complement strand
CGCGACAATCACGATCACGACCGAAGCAGGCGCGGCCGGTATCACGAGTATCCAGTGGACGCTGAGAGCGGCCTTGATTAGCAAGGCGCTGATAATGACGGCTAGGACTAGGGCGGCGAGTTTCATTCATGCCCAATGTTGTTAATAGCCTCAGCAATTTTCGATAGGCTATCTGCCACACGATAAAGGCCATCGACGACGTTGGCTGGCTCAAGATTGGAGTCGGGGCAGTTAGGTGATATCAGCGCGTCACGGATAGCCAAAGCAATTTTATGGAGGTCGGGGCGGCTGCTGTCGATGTTACGAGTGTTCATGATTTCCTCGGCACTATTCGCTCAAGTTAAGGACCACAACCGGGGACTGGACTTCAACCAGCGGGGCATCGTTGTCCTCGACGGTGTACGATACTTCGTCGTAGGTAACGGTCTTGATGCCGACACTCAGCATTCGTTTACGGAGTGATTCGAAGGCAGCAGGCACCGCCTTGATCGCTTTGTCATGCGCGTACTGGGCGCACTTGAGTGCCTCCGCTTTTTGGGTGGTCAGAGTCCGAGTTTTCAGGAGTTCCAGCACGGCTTGTCGCAATTCTTCCTTTTTTTCACTCATGTGTTGTTCCTTGCTATATGTGGCTGCAATGGTTGAAGTGAGGCTTCGTGACATGCTGACAGGAAAGTCGCTGTCAGTGGCCAGTTGCTTGAGGTGCTGTAGACACATAAAGGTTCGCCACCTTGACTCCCTCAGTTGTTTCCGCACCCTCCGCTCTATGTCTCGCGCCTGCTTGAGGTTATCCGACAACGCGGCGATCTCAGTGCGTATGTTCTTCATTTTATTATGCCGGAAGTGGCAAATCTCCGTAGTATTCGCCACCGCAAGTTGGGCATTTATGCTCCTCGGGCGGCGAGTTGATTCGTCTGATTTCCTCGGAGGCATCGTGCAGTACCTTCCCGGCTATCTGGATCGGAGCCCTTACGGTGCAGCCGTTCCATGACGATGTTATCCGCGTAAAGTTACCGTCTCCGTCCACCCTAAACGCGGCAATAAAGGGCTGTGACTCCAGTGCCGTGTCTGCCTCCACGATAGACTCCTGTGCGGCCCCGTAGTCTTTGCCCCACCCCATGACGCTGGCCATCTTCCATCCGTGCATCTTCTCGGACGCCATGTTCTGCTCGAACTGTTCGGCTGTTGTGAGTTCGTTTTCCATTAGTATTGCTCGTTTTCTTCCAAACAGACGCCTTCGATGTGCTTGTAATCTTCTGCCACGTGGTATTCCATCGGCGTCGTGTTCCAGGGGTCGATCACGCGGAAGCCTTGGGTTGGCAGGTGGGAGCGCCAGCACTTGAGATTGCGGACGCGGGAGAACATCGCAGCCGTGAAGCTAAACGTACTATTCGGAATTGCCATATAGTTGCACACCGTTAGCAAGGTCCAGTCGGGCAGAAAGTTCATCGTGTGCGGAAGAGGGTGGTCTTTGTCGTATTGTTGATACGAATAGTCCTCGATTGGCTCCGCCTTCATCTCGGCCCCAAGCGACTCGGCTGTTTGTGGGTTGTAGGCGGCAAAGGCATCGACCAAGGAACGGTCTTCGGCGGCCACAAATAGGACCGGATTGTCGAGCAGTGGCCATATAACCTCCAGCCAATTCAAGTACCACTGAACTGGCGTTAGGTAGTGGATTAGGCGTCCATAATCGCCCGCACGCGCATGGATTCCTATAACATCAAACCCCATTGCGTGTAACTTGACCTGGGCTGGCCTAAGCTGAGCATACACATCCGGTCGCAGAACGAACATCTCACACAGCTTTTTTTCGTGTGGCAATAAGTAGCTCGTATGCCACTGCATGTAACCATGCCAGTCTCTATTGATCGCTTCGTCGCCAGGAACGCCCTTCGGCTCGCCGGTTTTGTGGAGCGGCTCATACCAGTTGGCCAGCTTGTCCGTAATGGGAGACGGTTCGATCTCGAAGATGTGCTCGCCAGCCCATTTCGCTGTCTGGACTTCGAGGTCGTGATTGGCAGCGAAGGCGTGCAGACCGGCGTATTGCAGGATTTGGTTTCCCCAGCGGCCGTGCATTCCCAGCCGACTCATTGCAATCCGCTTCATCATTTCCCCACCGGCAGCGTGCCTTGCTGTAGATGCTGTCTAAGCGTTAAAGCCAACCGTTCCTTGTCGGCCGGGGCACGGTCATAATTGCTGCCCGACTTATCGACGTGGACGGCATGGTCGTATTCCAGGCCCGAGCAGACCACCAGTGAGCCACCGTTCAGTAGCCACTCGATGTTGATGAGGATCGAATCGCAGGCACCGTAGCAGAGGTGCCAGTCTTCCGACTCACGTTCCTCGTCGGAGAGGTTCATGTAGTTCGGCAGCATTAGGTCGAATCGCCGGACGCCTCGGAACCGCTCGAAGACCTTCATGTACTCGACGCGGTTGACCGTGGAATTGCCGGTATTTATCATACAGGCTGCGATCAGGTTATCGAAGAATCCGTTCTGAATCGTGTTAATGTCCCAACGTCCAGCCAGGCGGCGGTAGTCGAACTGCGGGCGGGCGAAGCTGGGGCAGTACCATTCGTTCGCCTGCTTGTCCAACTCGTCGATGTACGTGATGTAGTCGGCCGACATTTCGTTGTCGCTGTCGGAGTTGATAACCCAATCTCCGGTGCAGCGCGCGACGGCTTCGACCTTATTACAAAAAACACCCATGCGGGTTTCGTTGCTGAACAGCTTGACCTTCGGGATGCCTTCTAGCAGATCGGTCAACTCATCTAGCCCGGCAGGCCCGTCATTTACAATTGTTATTTCGTCGATGGCCGGATGGTCGCGGGCGGCTTCGATGCACCTTAGCAGTCGGCCGCCGTATTCTTGTGGCGCGGTAAATTCGTTATACGCGGTGATGGCGAATGAAATGGACACAGATATATTCCTTTCTGGGATAGTTATTGCATTATGGCTTTGGCGACTCCAACGACCATTTCACATGTTGCAACAGCAAGTAATGCAACGATCAGGAAAAAGAAGAAGGGTTCTTCTTCTGCAAATTTCCACATCACACTTCCTCCAATGGCGAACGCTTCCTAATGAAGATCAGGCCATCGTTGCATCCGTCCCCTATAACCGTGAACTCCTGAATGTCCGACTTGCCCCGCATGATCTGGCCCCACTGGTCGGCCACCACGTCGAGGATCGTCCTGTCCTCACGCTGCGTCCAGCACTCATCGTAGAGGCTGAAGCAGTCTTCGATGCAGTACCAGCCGCCGGGTTTGACGTGCGGCCAGAGGGCCTCAAACGAGGCGACGTGCTGGAGCGCCTTGTGGCCGCCATCGTCGATGATGAAGTCCAACGGGCCGGTAGACATAGCCACTCCAGCCAGGAACTTCGCGTCCGACTGATCCCCGAGGAAGCAGCGGATACGGTCCTCGAAGATGACGTACTCTGGCACGATGTCGATGCCGTGGATTTGGCCGTTGGGGAAGTAGTCGCGCCAGGTCCGTAGTGATTGGCCTTTCCAGATGCCGATTTCCAGGAGGGATATTGGCTCATTGCGAAGATGTTGAAATCGCCTGTCGTAGTGGGGCAAGAACCGATGATCCACTTTGTCGGTGGAGTTGATCTTGCCTAGCTTATGGAGGGTTGGCATCTTAGGCATCCTTGTGTGTGAGTGTGTTACGTCTCTGCTTCAGTCATCGTAGCCCCGTATTTTTGTTGCTCTCGCGGCACTTGATCGTCATTACCATACGGCGGAAGGCACCCCGTGAAGGTGCTCGGCCAGAACACGGGCCATTCCTCGATAAGATGTTCCATCACATCCTCAGTACATTCGCAATTTTCGATGACCCCGGTTCGATGCCAGACGCCAAATAATCTGCTCACGGTTCTCCAGGCGGTGGCCAGCCGTGAGATATCATCGGCCTTGAAGGTCATCTCGCCGCGCACGCCATGTGCTCGCAGGGCGGGGATGTCGGATTTATGTCCGGGTATCCAACCAAAGTAAATGACTTCACCCATGGTTGTTCTTTGGCGCTCACGCTCATCCTCCAATCGCGACAACTCCTCGCACTCTTTCTTGCCCTGCTGCCTGAGTTGCTCCAGCCTGTCTGCGTCGTGGTGCCCGCCGGCCGCGTGACGAAAGACTTCCCATTGGAGTTTCGGGTTGTCGTCCAATGCTCTCCGAAGTTCGGCTATTCTGCCCTCGCTCACTATTCACCTCCACTTGCTTCTGTTTTCACCGGAAAGGTTTTAGAAGAAACCGCCTAGTGCGGAATAGTTAGTTTGATAGGGCCGGGTATACGGGCGGCTATGCGAATCGCCTTCGCCCCTCTTTCTCTTCCTCCTTTTCTTGCCTTCTGTCTCGTCATCTTCTTTCATCGGCCGCGACGTTTCGTCAATTGCCGTATCGCTTGCCTTTGCATCGGCATCTTGGTCAGTGCCTTCATTCATGGTTCACCTCTGTAATACGGTTGATATTGCCGTTTTCTCATTTCCTAGTTTGGACATTCCCAGAACAGGCTGCCTTGATTTCGTTGCGCCGCTCAGGGTGCATATCTGCCATAATCTTTGCCAAGGCCACGATCCGCCTTGAGTTGGTCTTTATCGGTGCCCCCAACTGGTTGCCATGACATCTTGCTTGGGCATGAAGCTTGCTGTGGCCCCAGTCATTTTCGGGGTTCCGGGCCGGGATAGATGCCGCCGGGCCGCAACCTGCAATACCCATAAGAAGTAACGATAGCACGAAAAGCCTTGTTGTTGACATCGGTACAATCCTCTGGTTAGAAAAGTTATGGTTTCCTCAAACGTGCTCATGGTTTCACCGGAAAGGTTTTCTCAAAAGCGGCTAGGTTCTCCAGGTAAATCTCGCGGTACGGACGACCCAGCCGATGACTCATGTAGGCATCCGCCTCGGGCTCCTTCTCCAACCACATTGCGTAAAACCTCGTAAAGTGCAGAATCACCGGCACCTCGTCGCCGCGCCACCCGCGCGAGATCGATGGCACGCGGGCATTGTGGTTATCCAGCCCCCAGTGGCACCAGCCCTTCTCGCCAATCTGGGCGAAGTGGTTGTGCAACAGCAAGTCGATGATCGGTTCGTCGGTACCGCCCTTGGCTGGATCATTGCAGACGAAGTATTCTTCCTGTAGTGTCCTCAGCTTGGCGACCGTATCCTCGGGTATGCTCGCTGGCTCATAGAGCAGGACGGCAGTGTTCCACATCTTGTCCGAATTCAAGCTGGCGTTGACGAACGGAAACCGCTGGCCCATCTTCTCGTAGATTTCGGTATGCGACTCCCACTCCTTGTCCCAAATCTGCCAGCCCATGAACACCGGCACGTCTTCGCGCATGGCGAGGATGCGTCTACGGTTCGGACTCTCCCGTGGCCAATTGGTTAGTTGATCGAATAGCGGCTGGAGCGGGCGCTGGACGATCACGTCGGCGTCGAGGAAGAGGGCTTGGTCCCAGAGGCGGAAGAATGGGCTGAAGACCTCAAACTTCGCCAGGAAACCCTTTTCGGCGGTTGGGAGCACGTAGAAGCCTCGTGCCCTCAAGTCGGTGATATCCATCCCGGTCGGAACGATGAAACAGAACTCACCCTTGTACTGGCCCTCGTTGCGGCAGTTGACGGCTAGCGCCTTGTAGTGCGGCAAGTATTTCTCGTCAGCGACAAACACGATTATTTGGGTGGGCATGGTATCTTTCACAACTCAGGGAACACGGCATCAAACGCCGCAAGGTTTTCTAGCCACAACTCCCGGCACACGCGGCCGAGTCGCTCGTTATCGTAGGCTCCAGCGTCGGGCGTCTTCTCCAGCCACGGCGCGAAGCTGTTCCAGTAATGCAGGATCGCGGGGAACTCATCGCCCCGCCAGCCCTTTGCCTTCTGTTCCACGCGGTTGCCCGGATCGTCGAACGCCCACCACGTACAGAAGTCCTTGCTGATTGACCCCATTTGGTCGTGCAACACAAGCGGGTAGACGGGCTGCTCGATCTTACCACGGTTCGCGGCTGCATACTCCTCCGCCCTCGCCTGAAGTCTCATCACGGTTCCTTCAGGCACGGTCGCGGGATCGAAGAAGATAACATCGGCGGTGAGAATCCGCTCATCGACAAACGGATGCTCGGCTCGCATCTTCTCGTATAGTTCGGGATGTGCCTCGGCACCTTCGCCATGGAGTTTGTCGAAGTGCTTCCAGTTGTGGATGATGCTGCCGTCCGATGACCCGTCGAAGAGGATTTTAGGGAACTGCTTGGCCATGCCATCGCAACACTCGTTTAAGTCGTTCTGAATGAGGATGTCGCAGTCGAGGCAGAGGACGCGGTCCCAGGTCTTGAAGTACGGATGGAATATCCAGAACTTGTTGTACATCGTCCAGGTAGGAACGCCTGTGCGCATCACGTCGATGCCGCGACTCGTGAGGTCAGCCGTGTTGCCGTGGTCCTGGGCGACAACCAGGCAGAAGTCACCAGTCCAATTTCCCTGCCGGCGACAAGCCACCATCAGCGCCTTAACCTGATCCAAGTACGCATCATTCGCAACGAGTACGATTACGGAGTCGCTCATTTGACCGGAAACTCCTCATTGAAGGCCGCAAGCCATTCGGCGTACAATTCGTGACACAGCCCGCCCAACCGATGATTACGATAGCCGCCCGGCTCCGTATTCGGCTCCGGGCTATCGCAGGTCTGCTTAACGATCCACTGTGCCGACCAGCGCGTAAAATGTATGATCGCCGGGTGCTCCTCGCCGGTCCAGCCGCGATAGTCCGACTTGACTCGGCACTCCGGGTAATCGCTGCCGAAGAAACAGCAGGCATCCTTGCCTGCTTCCTCCAGTCGGTGGTACAGCAATAGGTTGACCAGCATTTGGTCGGCCTTACTGGGGTTGGTCTTCTCGAATTCCATGTGCAGCGCTCGAAGCCGCCCCATCGTCTCTTCGTGCATACTGGACGGCTGATAGAAGATGAACGCCATGTTGAACATGCGTTTGATTACATGTGGGAAGCGTTTCCCGATCTCGTCGTACAGTTCAGGATGTGCGTCCGGTCCTTCACCCGACTGCTTATCCCAGTATTTCAGGCCGTCGAGAATCGGGCCATCTTCCTGGACGCAGAGGATAGCGGGCAGTCGCGGCGTCAACTCATCGAACAAGTCATGCAGGTTGCGCTGAACCATGATGTCCAGGTCGATGCACAACGCTTGATCCCAGCGGCGGAAGTATTTCGTGAAGGCATGGAATTTCACCATAAAATCCCAGGCTTCATCCTGGACGTTCAGGACGTGGATGCCCCGCTGCTCGAAGTCGCTGGTATCCGAGCCCATCGGGGAGATCATGCAGAAGTCACCGTGCCAGCCACCTTGACGCCGGCAGTTGGTCATCACCGAGCGGGCATGGTCGTGGTAGGCGGCGTCGGCTACGAATGATATGACTTGTTTACTCACTCCCCCCCTCCCTTCTCGGCGGCTTCGCAGGTGCTGTAGCAATTTGTGAAACTAGTGCATTCACTACGACCGCTACCTCGACTTAGGCTGAAGACATAAGACTCGACTGGGCCGGCAGAACCAGCAAACCATACTGCCATTCCCGGCACCACAGGCACGCCATCATTCAACTTCGGCAACTTGGAGACAGTAGCTTGTGCGTCTTGCAACTTCTCCAAAATTCGTTGCACTGACGCTCGCAACTCCACCTGCCCCGATGGCGGAATAATTCCTTCAAGGTTTATCCAGCCCCGTAAGGCAAGCACGTCTCTGTCTAGTTTTGCGCTTTTGTTACCCAATGACCCCATCACTTTCTTTTATTCAGCGGTCGCGTCGTACCGCAAATGGTGCATCGGCCTCCCGCCACGGATCCCGGCAAGGTACAGGGGGTATGGACGCGCATCCCTCCCCCGTAACGCAAATCCTGAAACTGGATGCCCTGGGTTCTGCCTTGTCGATCGCTTTTGCAGTCACATTTAAGAATCATTAGCCGTCTTCTCCTTGGAATTACTCAATGACCCCATCGCCTCCTTCCACCGCACCCTCGATCCGCTTCTTGGCCCACACATGAATGCAGGCACCATAGCACTTGGTAAAGATCGTGTGTGTCTGGGCAAGCCGCCAGAAGAATCGCCAGATCGTGTCCGCGACCATTGTGACATCCCGGCCCTCGCGCGCCCAGACGTGCAACTCAGCAGCAAAGAACGCGGAGTCGATAATCATCTGTCGCGATGGCTCGTGGGTAAGCGCGGCAAACTCACCGCTCTCGCAGTCCATCTTGACGACGTAGCGCTCGCCACCGTACTGGGAATGCAGGTCGTTCAGCATGATGGCTGACACGTCGGTTTTCACTAGCCCCTCGTGCCAGGTCGGTGCGCCATTGCCCACTACCATCCAGTGCAGCGGTTCGGTTTGCGGACCGGCCTCGTAAAGCTGGCCTTGACCAATGGCTGCTCGCACGGGTATCACGTTCTCGACCCCATCGGCATTCTTCTCCAGCCGGGGGAAGCTCCAGGGGTTCGGCTCGACAGCTACGATCTTGGCATTGGGGTAGAGCTTGTGGGCGTGGAACGTGATGCTTCCCACGTCCGCACCGATGTCGTAGATCACATCAGGCTCGAAGCCTAGTGTCCCTAGTCGGTACTCGTCGCACAAGGCCGCGTTGGCGATGATTGTGGCCGCTTCGTCGTCGGTCATAATACTTCCTTTGTTAGATAGCCACCAACAAGAGAAATGCGGTCAACTGCACGCTGTATGTCTTGGTCGCTGAAGGATGTGTCTAAAAATTGCGCAACGCCTTCGCACATCGCTTGCCGATTTCGTAATGCTCGCTCGTAACTGATAAGTAGCAGCGGTGCTGGTGGCAGGTCACTAAGCCACACCCAGAGGGATACTGTCTGAAACTGAGCATCTTCCATTACTGCTGCGACTTGCTCAGGCGATCCCACCGGGAGTCCTCGCTGCATAACCGCCGCCACATCTCTTGAGACCACGATGTAGTACGGGTTCCGTAGGCGTTGGTGTACGTCCTTCGCCGGAAATCGTGAGAGCATCGTATCCTTCAGCCCCCAGTGCTCATGTTCAGCGTTAGCTGCCGTGACCTTAGTGCCCCACGCGTCCAGGGTTACGTCGGCACAAGACGGCCTACTCGCCGGTTCAAAGTTATAGAAATCCTGGCTAACATTAAACCCAAGTGAGTCAACTACCGCTGCGACCATAGATGTCCCGCTGTGCGGAATGCCAGCGATTACAACTGTCGCATGTGGCGAATCGTATTCGTGCCGGCAGGCCACGCTAGTCGGGGGCGCAGGCAAGTAGGCGTCTGTGTTAAAGTGGTTTGTCACTCTGGCTTCCTCACGGCGAGTCTTGCCCCAGTGGCGCGTTGGGAGGTGCAATGCCCTCCACTGTCAACTGTGCGTCTTTCACCACGGCTGGCCCAAGCTGGGTCACAAGGAAGTCAAGCGACCGCTTCAATGCCTGTACGTGGCCGCCATCTTCCGCGCACGTCTGAAAGTTCTTCTGTGGAAACGAACCATACATCTCAATCTTAATCATACCCATGACAATGTTACTCCGGTTTTCTTACTGTAAATGCGCCCATGAGCGTCCAGCCAGGATGTCGCTTATGGTTGCTGGGGATACGCCGAACATTGCTGCCACGTCCATGTGCTGCCATCGCTTCCAATCAAGTATCCCAATAGACCGGCACAATGCCTAAATTCCATGCCATCGACCTCTGGCAGTGGCGGACACTCTTTGATAGAATGCGGCTTAGCCATCGTTGAATCCTCCTGTGATTTGACGGCGGTTAGAGAGGTCGGCAGATTATGGCCCTGCCGACCTTCTCGCATTCTATCACAATGGGATTCAACCTGCAATGTCACCCTTTCACTCGCGGGGGCTTCTGGACGCACCAAGAGGGGTAGTTGCGCTCATAAATGTCATTGTCGCCACGGGTGACGAACAGCTCCAACCCGTGCTTCGCCACGAACTTATCGATCTGAGCCTTCACGGTTATGTGCTCGCCGACGTTCATGTAGTCGTGACCGGTCAGCCACCCGCCAGGCGTGATCCTCGGCCACCACGCTTCCGCGTCGGCTCCGGCCTGGGTGTGGTCGGCGTCGATGTAAACCCAATCAAAGGTTTCGTCACGAAACATTGCGGCCGTAGGAAGCGAATAGGCCCGCATAATAACCACTTCCGGATGTGGTCCCAACCGCTGCTGTACCTGGGCATATCGACTTTCCTGCCCCACCTGACACACATTTGAGGAATCGTCCTTCAGGGCCTCGGATTCGATGTGCTTCCACGGGTCAATCAAGTAGAGCGCCTTCGGTTCGCATACTTCCAGTAACACTTCCGAGAAGCATCCTTCGGCCACGCCGATCTCAGCGCCCACACCGCCCTTTGGCAGGAAGGCCATCAGCGATCGACGGTCTACGAGGTCTTCGTGTTGTGGTGTTCCGTGTACCATTCGATTGTCCTTTGCAGGCCGTCTTTTAGTGGCAGGCAGTGCCGGTCGGGAAGCAACTCGTTCAGCTTGTCCAGGCAGAGTGATTGTGCGGGAATTTCCACCAGCCCGCTTGGCTTATACCATTCCTCGATTCCGCCCGCATCGCCCATGAGATTGCAGATCGTAGCCACGATCTCGCCCACGGTCATAACCTCGCCGCTACCCACATTGAACGCTTCACCCCAGGGCTTCTGGTCCATCAGCGCGATCACGGTCGACACGAAGTCATCCACGTAGAACAATTCTCGTCGGAAGTCGCTCGCACCGGTGGTGATGCGCGGCCGCTTACCTCGCAAGAGCCGAGTGATCGTGTTGGGAATCAGGCGAGTCATGTTCTCGTCGCCGGGGCCGTAGACGTTGGCCGAGCGAACGGTAAAGACGGGCAATTGATAGTTTCGGAAGTAGGCCGAGGCAAGATGCGAGACGCACGCCTTGGACGCCTCGTACACGCTTCCGGGCATTAGCGCCTGATCCTCCTTGTACGGAGTAGGCCCTGCGCCGTAGGCCTTGTCGCTCTCGGCACACATCACGCCAGTCACGCTATCGCAGTTTCGGGCCGCCTCCAGGACATTGACCGTGCCCAGCACATTGGCGTGGAAGCAGCCTATCGGGTCCGCCTTACAATTGCGAACGATGCTCTTGGCGGCGAGGTGGTAAACGTGGTCGATCTCGCAATCCACCATGATCTCGGCCATGCGGCGGTAGTCTTTGATGTCGCCGTTGATTGGCTTCCAGTGGCTCGGCCAAGTCTGCTTATCATGGATTAGGCCGTAGACGGTATGTTCGCGGCCGAGGGTGGAGGCAAGCCGTCTGCCGATAAATCCTCCGCTTCCGGTTATGAAAATTCTCATGTTCGTGCCTCCGCCCAGTCGAAGCTGTCTGGGTCGAATTGGTCTAGCTTGTCTTGGAAAACGTAGGGTCCAAGGTTCGTGAAATGAGAGAACTTGGTTACGCCTTCCCCAACGTCTGATTCCATATCATGCTGAAAAACCATCCCTGGAACGAAGACATACGCATTTAGCTGTGGTTGTACCATGATAAGCGCATGGTCGCTACCTCGGGCAGATGGCATTACGCTGCGCATGAGTCCCAGTATCTTCTCGACGCTACGTCCACGGATGATGTAGCCGTGGTTACTCCAGACTCCCAATGCCCTGAGAATGTGCTTGATTGGGGTCAACTCCACATCGCGGCCAATATCCCCAGCGTGCCAGACTGGCGGATTAACGTGGAAGGTTCCGCACAATGCTATGTAGTCCCATGGCAGCGTCATGTTGTCTTCGAGGTACTGTAGCCGATCCATGAAGTCCGATGCTAAGTAAACGTCATCTTCAAGAACGAGAAGGTCGCGGTCGGTGTTCTGGACGGTTCGCATCAGGAACGTATGGCTCATCCAATTGGCCGCCGTTTTGGTTCCGTGTAACTTCGGCGCGGCTTCCTTCGGCTCGTTCCAACAGTCGGGCGTAAGGCTGGGAAACGACGTAAGTGCATCCCCGATGCGGCAAAGGTTTCTTTCACGGGGCGCATTACGTCACGTCGATCAGCCCGAGTGTCCCGGTTGATGGACCACGGGTCCAGTTGTTTGATGCTAAATGTGCTCATACTATTTACTCCACTACCGGCGCCACCACCGTCTCCGGCAGCGGCTCGACGTGCTGAATCGGATGACCCGGCTCATCCAGGCGCAAATATCCGCCGTTCGGGTTGATCCGCGCCATAGCCTCGGTCATTTGCTCGTGCGTAGGCGTGATCCCGAGGAAGTCCGCCAGGGCGTGAATGAACGTTTCGGGGGCACGGATGGCATGTTCGTAGCTGACGAGCAGCGTCGGAAATGTAGTCTGCGTAATGAACGCCATATTCTCCGCCCACCAGTTTGCCGTAGCCTGGGCGAGGTCACAGAAGGCCCGGCGGGGCTCGACCCCGTGTTCTTCGTCAAATCGCATCTCGCCATCCATCGTTGCCATCACGTCCCGGAAGACCATAATCAGTCGTGGCTTCCGTAGGCTAAAGAATAGTGGGCGAATCGACTGGAGTGCGGCCGGATTCTTCCAGCCCCAAATATTGGCCTCGTGGTTTCGCTGCTTTATGTAGGAAAGTTCCAGCCCCGGATCGGCCCGATTCATCGACTGGTCCTCGAAAGTGAACTCAGCCAAGTCTTTCGCCGGGCCAAGATCGACGCCGAGAGAATGAACGACAGCAGCCACCATGGTAGTTCCGCCTCTTGGTACGCCGACAATCGGGACGGTCATCATGCTGCACGGTGTTTCTGGGTTCAGTTGCAAGCAGGGGCGCGGCTTGCCGTGGCGATAAAAATCGTAGGTCATAAGATGTGCCTGTTCCGAAAGAGGATATTCTCGCCTTCGTAGATACCCAGCGGCTCGAAGCCGGGGAGCATGGCGATCAGTTCAGCCTGCGTGGGTTCGCCATCGTACAGCGGCGTCGAGTGGGATTCGATGTAGAGGTATCGCGTGACCGCTAGCGCAAGGCGCCCGCCAGCGATGAGCCCAACCTGTCCGCCTTGACAATCTATCCAGGCGAAGTCGATGATCTCGACGGTAGACTTCAGCTTGAACCACGTATCGAGTCGCACACTACGCACCAATGCTGGCTCCTTGAAGCCGATCTCGGGCGACCGCTCGTAGTGCCCAGTGGGCTCGTGCAGGCTACCGGAGTAGTCCCAGTCGTCCATGTGGCCCGCCGCGCCAGTGGAAGCGTAGAATGGCTTCATGCCATCGATCTCGGCAACGGCGCAGGGGTGGAGAGTGACGCAAGGATTCTCGCCAATGGCTTCCTTGAACCGCGCGATGGGCCGTTCGTCAGGCTCGAAGCAGTGGATGCGGAGGCCGGACATCTCTTTGAGAAACTCAACAGTGGAACTTCCATCATGGCTGCCGACTTCAATTACGAGCGGGGAGTCTCCAATGAGCGATTTGATCTCTTTGGCCGTCATGGAGTGGGGATGGTCGTGCAGGGATACCGCGTGACCAGGAGCGATGTGTATGACGCGGCTAGGCATGTTGTTTCCTTACTTGGTCTTCGATCCACTTGTAAGTTTTCTCCAGCCCCTCGCGCAACGGCGTGGTCGGCTGCCAGTGCAACCGCTCCAGGATCATCGTGTTGTCGGAGTTGCGGCCCTTGACGCCCTGGGGTTTGGTCAGGTCATACTTTCGCTCAGGACTAATCCCCGCGATATCTTCGACGATTTCAATTAGCCGGTTGATCGACACCAGTTCGCTTGAGCCAATGTTGATCGGTTCCGTAACGTCCGATTCCATTAAGCGACGGATGCCGTCAATGCAATCACCGATCCACATGAAGCTGCGCTGTTGAGTGCCATCGCCCCAGACTTCGATATGCTGCTGTAAGGTCGAGTCTTCTGGCACAAAGACTGGTTTGAGCCGAGCGATCTTGCGGCAGAAAGCCGCCGGCGCCTTCTCGCGTCCGCCCGTCCAGGAACCATGCGGGCCGTAGACGTTATGGAACCTGGCGACCCGCGTTTCTAGCCCGAAGTCTTCGGTAAAGTGGCGGCACATCCGCTCGGAGAACAGCTTCTCCCACCCGTAACCATCCTCGGGCATGGCTGGGTAGGCGTCGGCTTCTTTCAGGGCGGGCATATCGAGACGGTCCTGCTTGCCGGCCGCGTAGACGCAGGCGGACGATGCGTAGAAGTACCGCTTGACGCCGGCCTCGTGAGCCGCTTGGAGCAGGTGCGTGTTGATGAGAAC
>SDBT01011539.1_pt1 | contig 14211 bp, 14 predicted proteins | sample 2277101 | NCBI WGS metagenome assembly SDBT01 (sample SAMN10404973, study PRJNA504765) | marine sediment metagenome | isolation source: marine sediment core GS10_PC15, 103 cmbsf | place: Arctic Ocean: Southern Knipovich Ridge | collected 2010 | reverse complement strand
AACGGTTCGAGCCATTGGCCGGGGGAATCACTCGCCTTCTGGGGGGATGGGCCGGTGTCGTCGACGAGATGGCCGGCAATGTGGGCGGATTCGACGCGGACTATCGGGCCCTGGCCGATGGATTCGGGAATCTCCTTCGACAGACCCAACAGCAAAGCTCCGACGTCCAACGAATCGGCCTCTCGTTGGAGCAACTCACCCGGAGCACCATCGCGATCCGAGAGAGTGCCGAGCAAGCGGACCGCCAAGCCCGACGAACCGACGAACTGGCCCATCGGGGCGACCGGACCATGCGGCAATCGATCGAGACCATCGAGCGAGTTCGGGCCGACTCGGTGCGGATGGCCGAAAACGCGAAGGCGATCTCCGACATCGCCGATCAGACCAACATGCTGGCGATGAACGCGGCGATCGAAGCGGCCCGGGCCGGCCAACATGGCCTGGGGTTCGCCGTCGTGGCCGATGAAGTTCGCAAGTTGGCCGACCGCTCGAATCAGATTGCCCGCGAAATCGCCAAGCGGATCAAGGAAACGACCGGCGAAATCGAAAAAGGGGTCCGACTCAACGAAGAGACCGGCAGCTCGCTACGGGAAATCGCCGAAGGGGCCGAAGTGACGGCCGTCGGCATCGCGCAGATGATGGCCACCGCCGACCAACAGGCCGCCGCCGCCGAGGAAGCCTCCAACGCCATCGCCACGGTCGTTCGATCCGCCGAGCATCTCACGGCAGACGGCAGTCCGCTCGATGAGCACGGCCAGAGCCTCGAGGGCCGAGTCGCCGCATTGCGCGATCTGATCGCCCCGTTTCGCGGCGATGTCCAGGCGACCGTGTAGGGTAGATCATTCTTGGGTAGCTACGTTCGCCAGAACGTGGTCGTAGCCCTTGGACACGCCCCACGTTCTGGCGAACGTAGCTACGACAGCGTGACAAAGCACTACAGCAGCCCCTGCCGTCGCATCTGGCCGCTGCATCTGTAGGACCAATCGTTTCACCACGGGGGGCCGTCGGTCAAGGCCGTTTTCGAGCGTCTGAGTCGGCCGATTCGATTTTCGCCATGACCAGCTTGGCCCCGGCCGTGTCGATCTTGTAGGTAAAGTGTTTCAGGAAGCTCAAACCGAGCATGGCGGCCGGGTTCGGCAAGTCCTTGGGCATCACGGCGCACTCGACGTTCTCGACCGTGAATTTTCCTACCCGTACCGAGGGGGCAAACATCTGTCGGGCCTCGATGATCCGGCCGTCGGCCAACTGGAGCCGAAGGATCGGGGCGTCGGAGCCCGGCGTGAGTCCGATGTCCGCTGCCATCTGCCACGGTAGAGCGATGATCGACGCCCCGGTGTCCAGTGCCAACTCCTTGACGTACTTCCCGTCGAACACCACGGAAAGATGCCATATCCCGCCTTCTTCGCTGCCGCCACGTAGCGGAATGGACTCGGAAAGGACCGTGTCTTCCATTATTTTCAGTCGGCGGTCGTTGCTGAGGAGGCTGCCCGAGGGCCCCAGTTTCAGCTTCTTGCCGTTGGCCTTGTTGTATTGTTCGATCGCCTTGGTCACGGTGCTGTCCGCGGCGAGATCTTTGTATTTCTCCTGAATCTGGTCGCAGGTTTTCCGGGATTGCAGGACGTGCTCTATGTATTGCTCGGTGACTTCGTTGGCGACGGCCTGCGCCGCCTTCAATGCCTTTTCCTCCTCGCCCGCCACTTCCATCAAAGCGACTCGATCGGCCAGTTCGTTAATTGCCGTGACCAGACGATTGTGGATCTCCGCCGATCGGGCATTTTGCAGTTGTGCACGAAACAGACGCCGCTGCTGCAAATACGTGATCATCAGCTTCTGCTTCTGTTCGACCCTGTTTTCACAAGCCGCGAGCTGCCGCCGCGCGTCGAGTACCTTCTTCTTGATTGCCGTCATGCCGCGGATTCGCTTGCCGAACGCCGCCTCCTCGATCAGGGTAAAATGCGTACTGAATGGGAGCAACCCTTTGTCCTTGAGCACTTCCTCCGGTTGGGGCTCATCGGCCGCGTACATCGCAGTCGCCCAGAGGATCCAGGCAAACGCAATCAGCAGCAGACGACGTGGAAAACGCATAACAATCTCCCCTACGGTTATGCCGTTCGTCCCCATGGATTCCGCAACCCATGTCGGCGCGAGCGACCGGACAAATCGCGAACGATGATTACCCACAGCATAACGTACGGTGGCCGGAAATTCAAACCTCTAGCGGCTGGCATTCGGGGGATCGGCGCTCCCGGTCCATTGGGAATCGCTCTGCCATCGGATTACGCGTGTTCACGTGGGGGGATAGACGATCCCCCGGTAGAGTTCAGCATGCCCACGCAAGCGTGGAGGGTGGATCATTCTTGGGTAGCTACGTTCGCCAGAACGTGGTCGTAGCCCTTGGACACGCCCCACGTTCTGGCGAACGTAGCTACGACAGTGTGACGAGGCACTACAGCAACCCCTGCCGCTGCATCTGTAGGACCAATCGTTTCACCACGGGCACGGCGACCGAGGCAGCGTCGCCGGCATGCTCGAGCACGACGACCAGCACGAACTTCGGGGCCTCGGCCGGGACATAGCCGGCGAACCAGGCGTGCGGTGCGCGATCGGCCCCCGTCTCGGCCGTTCCAGTTTTGCCGGCGATGGCGAGGTCCTCGATATAGGCCGCCCCGTGCGCCGTTCCGGCCGGATCGGCCACCACGCGTCGCAGCCCCTCTCGAACGGCCGTCAGTGTGTCCGGATGGATCTCGAGTTGCGGCGGGTTGGATTCGCGACGGCCCATGTGTAGGTGCGGCGTAAGAAGACGGCCGCCGTTGGCAATCGCCGCCATCGCCCGGGCAATTTGCAAGGGCGTGGTCGTCAGCGATCCCTGGCCGATGACCAGCGACTGCGTATCGCCGGGCCGCCATGGGTGGCCTTCCAGCCGCCGGATCGTCGCCGGCGTGGGGACCCGGCCCACCGCTTCGCCGGGAAGGTCGACGCCCGTCGGTCGCCCCAAACCGAAATCGACCGCCATGTCGATCAGCGGCTCGGGCCCCAGCTCGGCCGCATGATGAAAGAAATAGACGTTGCAGCTTTGGGCCAACGCATCGGCCAACGTCACCTCGTCGTGGCCGATTCCGTCGCGCCGATAGATCGCGCAACGTTGACGGTCCGGCTCGTGCAAATAACCTTGACAGAAGAACGGCGCGTCGGGCTTGATCGTCCTCGACTCCAGCAATGCCACGGCTGCCAGTACCTTGAAGACCGAGCCGGGAGGGATCGCCATCTGGCGAGTGCGGTCGAAAAGCGAATGCGCCGGGTCTCCCAACAGCCGCTCGATCGCACGGGCGTCCCCGCCGGTGAAGACTCGCGGATCGAACGTCGGCGCCGAGGCGGCCACCCAAAGCTCACCATTTTGAACGTCCATCACGACGATCGATCCACCGGCCGGTGCAGTATTCCCAACCCCGATATGGCCGCGCCGCAAGACATCGTCCAACAGGCTTTCGGCGGCCCGTTGTAGCGACGGGTGGAGTGTGAGCGTCAGATCGCTGCCGACGATCGGCTCGCGGCGGCGATGGGTCGAGAGAACGTAGCCGCCGTGATCGGTCTGCTCGACGGCCGTGCCGCGACGCCCTCGCAGAAGCGACTCATATTGCCGCTCGATTCCCATGCGGCCGACGAGATCCTTCGGGCGATATACGCCTGCGTCTTCCTCCAATTCGTCTTGGCTCACTTGGCCGAGGTGTCCCACAATGTGAGCAGCCAATGGGCCGGCCGGATAGATTCGGCGGGTGCGACGGAGCGTCTTGACGCCCGGATATCGCTCGGGATACTCCTCGATTCGGGCAACGGCGGCCAGCGAGACCTCGGCGGCCAACACATGGTAATCGCGTTCCTCCTTGACGGTGACCGGCATCGAGTTGCCCTCGTCGGTCCGTCGGCGATTGACGCTGTCGGCGATGCGTTGGACGCGTGTCTGGATTCGCCGGGCGCGTCGGTTCCACTCGTCGATGGACAGACCGCATAGCTCGGCCAGACGGCGAGCCGATTCGACCCGTTCGTTGCGGACTCGTGCTTGTTCGGCTTCGACCCGGCGCGGGTCCTTTCGCTCATCCGGCGTCAATCGATCTACGGCAGCAGATCGCAGCCATTCGGGGTCGGGCGGCTCTTGCAGATAGCGATAATGCACGGCGACGGCCGGGACCTCGCGATTCCCCACCAGCACGGTCCCGTCGCGTGCGAGGATCCGCCCTCGCGGGGCCGGCAAATCGATCTCCCGCAGCACCGGCTTGACCGCTTCGGCCCGATAGGCCGCTCCGTGGGTCCACTCCAATTGCACGGCCCGACCGAACACGACCAACATCGCTGCAACGAACAACCCCAGACAGATCCGCAGCCGCCGCCTGGGATCGACGATCGCCGGAGCATCGGGCTCGTTCGTGTGGAGTTGGTGCCAGTCGTGGAGCATGGTGGTGGTTGGGGGTTAGAACGATCGACTCTCGTTGCCGAGCTCCGGCTTGCCGTGGAAAAAGGGGACAGGCACCGAGCCAGCAAGGCTTTTCCAAGGGTTTGACGTCTGCCGCGGCTCGGAGCCAGTCCCCATTTTCCACTCCTCGTTTCCAGCTTGAGTTCGTAACAAGTGGGCGAGTGCTGATCCCTTCCCCCTGTCCCCTAACCCCTATCCCCTAATCCCTCGCTTCACGCTTGCGTCATCCTTTCTCGTCGAATCCGCCATGGCTGGGCCGTCCAGCCGACGATCATCCAAATGGGTAGACTCACGCCGGCCGTATAGAGCCCCACGCCGAGGCCCCGTTGCAGGATCGTTGCCCAGGGCAGCGTCACATCACCCAGCAGTCGGGCGGTGCAGCCGACGGCCAATGCCCAGAGGGTCACGGCGGCCCAGGTGAGGGCGACTCGCCAGAGGGTGTGTTCCATTTTCAATTGCATCCGCAGCCGTAGGACGCCGTATCCGACGATCAGCATCCAGCCCATGCCCAGGCCGATTCGCCCCGGCGCGATCAGATCGCTCAGCAGGGCTATGGCCCCGGCCGTCGGCAATGCCCATGTTCCCCGGGCGGTCAACAGCCACGCCACGGCCGTCAGCGCCAGCAGATCGGGGACGACCGGGCCAATCCGCATTACATCGACCAGCGACGTGTCCAACACGGCGGCCAAGTAGACGATTGGTAGGAGTAGTAACACGTTCATGTCATAGGTCCAACTCTCTTGTAACTACCGTCGCCAGACGGTGGGAGGTGTCTTCTTTTGCGAAAGTTCGGCCTCCGTTCACCACGCTCTGGCGAGCGTAGTTACCATTTACCCTTCTTCTCCGCCACTCGTAGCGGATTCCATTCGATTCTCAGTACGGCCACTTGCTCCGGCTCGTCGGTCACGGCCGGCCGCATCCAGATCTCCCAATGAGTGGCTCCGGTCGGTCGTTCGAGTCGGGCAATTCGTCCATAGAGCGGCGGGCTCGGCAGGACCCCTTTGCCTGAGGCGGCGTAGATGTCGTCGCCGACCGAGATCGGCTCGGTCACGTCGACCAGCCGGATTCGGGCCAGCGGCTCGCCCGTGCCTTCCAGAACGCCCTCGGGGCCCGTCGAGCCGCCGATATGGACCAGATCGCGATAGCCCGACTCGGTGACCGGGCGAACCGTGCTCGTATGCGGTGCCACCTGAACGATCTTGCCGAAGACCCGGCGGCCGTGGAGTGCCAACTGGCCCGACTTCATGTCGAAGTCCGCGCCGCGGTCGATCGTCGTGGGATGGTCAACGACCAGGGCGTCGGGCTCGATACCCCGGCCGGCGCCGACGTCCAATACGTGCTGCCGCAGCAGATAGGCTCGGCCCTGCTGACCGAGCACCCGGGCCGAGACACATTGGGCCATCAAGAGTTGCTGCTGATCGTCGGCCGAATCGGCGGTCGCGTCCGGCAGCGGCCTTGCCCGGGCAGCGGCCAATTCGGCGGCCAGTCGATCGTTCTCTTCCCGCAATCGGTCGAGTTCCAACTCGGCATTGGCCAGATCGGTGGAATCCTGGAAGTGGCTTCTGACGTGTGCGAGGGTTCGATCGGCCCGTTGTCGTAGCGTCGTGGCGACCCGTTGGCCTGGCCGCAGCATCGAGGCGATCCGGCCGCGTATCGGGTCGGTCCAGCGCGCGGGCAGCGTCGCCAGCACGATCACCAGAAGCAGCCCGACGGCCAGCATCGCGGAGGGCGACGTGAGCCGCCGGAGTTCGAGATTCCCCAATGCGCGAAGGGCCATTAGAGGTCGTCCTCGCTCGATTCGAGGGTGGACCGCCATTGGTCGAAATGTTCCAGGCCGATCACCAGCCCCGAGACAACGGCAGTTAGCGGCTCGGGGGCAACTCGGACGGGCAAGCCGGTCCGTTGGGCAATGAACCGGTCGATCCCTCGCAGCAACGCGCCGCCGCCGCAAAGGACAATCCCGCTGTCGACCAGATCGGCGGCCAGATCGGGGCTACAATGGTCCAGCGCCGCGGTAATCGATTGGAGGATCTGGCCCAACGGCTCCTCCAGGGCCTGGCGAACCTCCTCGCTGGTGACGGTCGCCTTGCGGGGTAGCCCGCTGACGGTGTCCAATCCGCTGACTTGCTCGGTTCGCTCCTGCTCCAAGGGGAAGGCGCTGCCGGCATCGATCCGCAGACGCTCGGCCGAGGGCAATCCGACTCGGAGGCTATAGTGGCGCCGGAGATAGTCGACGATGGCCCGATCCATGGCGTCGCCGCCGACACGGATCGACTCGGCGGCCACGGTGTCGGCCAGACTGATGACGGCCGTTTCGGTAGTCCCCCCGCCGATGTCGCAGATCATATTGGCGATCGGCTCGGCGACCGGGAGCCCGGCTCCGATGGCGGCCGCTTTGGCCTCGGAGAGCAGCCAGACCTTTCGGGCGCCGGCTCGATGGAAGCTATTGTAGACGGCCCGTTTCTCGACGGCCGTAATACAGCCGGGTACGGCGGCCAGCACGCGGGGTTTCAGCCGGGGGCCGGGACGCTGGGCCTTGCGGAGGAAATAGGCCAGCATGGCCTCGCAAAGCTCGAAGTCGGTGATGACGCCGTCGCGCAGCGGTCGCTCGACGGAGATCGAGTCGGGCGTTCGGCCCTGCATCTGCTTGGCCAGATGGCCCACGGCACATCCGCCGGAGAGAATTCGCCCGGTGCTCTGCGCAACGGCGACGGCCGAAGGTTCGTCCAGGACGAGTCCTTCCCCGAGCACGCCGACGAGCGTGTTGGCCGTTCCCAGATCGACGGCCAGATCGGAACTAAACCGTTTTAACAGGCGTTGGAGCATCCTTGCTCACACTTAGAGGTATTGGCAGCCAATTGCCATGGGTTGAAACATTCGCGAGCAGCGTCGGCGCCGCGGGGACGACCCGATACGCGGTCGGCGGGACCGGCGCGCCCTCGGTCTTATTGTCGTACTCCACGCTCATCTGTGTGTAGAGCAAAGCCGTCGCCGCGATAATCGCGATCAGCGCAAAGATCAACAGGACGGTGTAGACGTCCGCCCGGGGCTTCCGATAGGGGCCGCCCGAGATGCTACTGGAGCTTAAGTTCGATTCTTGCACGATCGCCCACCTGTACGTTGCGTTGCCGGTTGGGGTCGACACTACAGACGGCCCGATCCGGTTGGGTCTCCAATACCTTGATCCATCCGACGAGGACGGTTCGATCGCCACCGACGTGGTAAACGATCAATCGATCGCCCTCGCGAAGTCCGTCGTCAGCCCCGGCCTTGATGGCGACCAGATCGGCCGAGGGAACCTCGGTGATCACGGTGTCGATATTCGGCGGGCCGAGTGACTGATCCTTGTTGTGGCCATAGTGCCGCAACACGTCTTCGGCCTTCTTGAGGTCCTTTTGCAGGTCGTCCATGAGCTGTCTCAGCCGCAGGATCTCGATTCCCGTCTGATAGAGGTCGTTCTGAGCGTCCAGCAGCTTCTTAATGGCCACGTCGCGGTCGGTATTGGCCGTGTTGATGCTGGCCACCAGACCGAGGATCTCGTCTCGCTGGGCCTTGAACGTTTCGTGAGCAGCCTTCAGCGCGGCGGAGGCCAAAGAGGCTTCCTGGCGAAGGTCGGCCTCATCCGATTTCAGCGTATCGACCTGCTTTTCGAGCGTGCTCGTCTCGGAAACAAGCTTGGCCAAGGCGTCGTCTCGGAGCTTCTTTGCCAAACCAAGCTGCTTGAGCGTCTCATTGTACTTGCCGTCAAGCTCCTGGTTGATCTGCAACTTCTGTTGAAGCTGTTGACTCAAGCCGAGCTTGTGTTGTGCCGTGGCCGCCGCATTGTCGCAGACAAGCTTCCAATTGGTGTGCGTGGCATAGACCACCACAGTAAGCGTGGCAAACACCAAGCTCATCACGAAGATCAAAACAACGAAGATCTTTCCCACGAGGTTCATAATAGACCTCTCCTTTGGCCACTTAGCAGTAGCCCGCCTCGGCAACTCTGTTCCACCACGACGCACCGCTTCCGTTCGGCTCGGTTCGTGTGCCAAGCCGGGTCTGCCCGGGAGCTGGGTCGCCCGAACGCTAGACATACCCTACAAACTATTCTGCTAGTATAACTTCGCCCAATTTCCCATGTCAATCAGAATGCCCGCAAGCTGGCCGGTTTAGCACGTTTTCGAGGGATACACGCAATAGACATTCTGGGCGATTCATGCCACACTCCGGGGGGGTAACTCGGGTTATTTGTGCGCCCGTAGCTACGCTGGCCGGAGCATGGGCGTGTCAGGCGGTAACGACCACGTTCCGGCGAACGTAGCTACAGAAAAAAACCAAGGATTCTCGCGAATCCGGCTACGGCCGGGTAGAAATGCGGCCTAAATCAACATGCCGGCGATGGCGGCTGTCATGAATGCGGCCAGCGCGCCGCCGAGCATCGAGCGGAATCCGTACTTGGCGAAATCCTTGCGGCGCTTGGGAACCAGGCCGCCGATGCCGCCGATCATCACGGCGATCGAGCCGAAGTTGGCGAATCCACACAGCGCATACGTGGCGATGTGGAACGACCGGTCGTCGATCTTCTTCGCTTGGGCCATCTCCATCAAATGCCCATAGGCCACGAATTCGTTGAAGACGGTCTTCTCACCCAGCAGTTGGCCCACTTGTTGGGCATCGTCCGGCTTCACGCCCATGAGCCAGGCCAACGGGGCTCCGAGCCAGCCGAGCATTCGTTCGAGTGTCAGGGGACTATCAAGCCAATGGCCGGTCGGCATCAACATCCAATTCACCAGATGGACCAGGGCGATGAAGGCGATCAACATGGCCACGATGTTCAAGACGAGCTTCATCCCCTCGGCCGCACCACGGCAGGCCGCGTCGAGCACATTCGCGTCGCCGCCGGCGATCTCGACCTGTACATGGCCTTTCGTCGGCGAATCCTCGGTTTCGGGAACCATGATCTTGGCGATGACCAGCGCAGCGGGCGCGGAGATCAACGAGGCGACCATCAAGTGGCCGGCCAACGCCGCTTGTTGATCGCCCGTGCAACCGGCCTTTTGGGCCATGCCCAGATAGGCCACCATCGTGCCGCCGGAGACGGTGGCCATCCCGCCGGTCATCATGGTCATCAATTCCGATCGGGTCATCGTCTGAAGGTACGGCTTGATGCCCAGCGGCGCCGTCGTCATGCCGACGAACACGTTCAACGAGGCACACAGCGACTCGGCCCCCGAGATATCCATGACCCAGACCATCACCCGGGCCATCGCCTTGACTATCAGTTGCAGGATGCCCAAGTGAAACAACACGGCCGTCAACGAAGCGAAGACGATGACCGTGGACATGACCGAAAACGCGAAGTAGTGTTCGGCGAAGCCGTCGCCAAAGACAAACTTCGCACCTTCGTCGGAGCACGCCAGGAAGCCGGTCATGAACTTGGAAACGGCACGAAACACGATCCCCTTCAGCGGAGTCGCCAGCAGCAGCACGGCCAAGGCGATTTGCAACGCGACGCCGGAGACGATCAGCCGGAAGTTCATTCGCCAGCGATTCTCCGACATCAGCCACGCCAGGGCCAACATCACAATCAACCCCAGCCCACTGATCAGTTGCCGCTCCATGACCGGTTGCTCCTTTCATGTGCCCGTGGAAAAAGGGAACAGGCACCGAGCCGGTAACTTTCTTCCGCGGGTTGGATATTCGTTGTGGCTCGGAGCCAGTCCCCTTTTTCCACCTTGTGTTTATCTAGGCTATTTCGCCGCCCGGATCCGAATGACGAACAATTGCCGGGTCTGGTCCTTCGTAATCCCGGGAACGAGGATCGCATCGCTGGTGCGGTTCCATCGCGGTGCCGAATCGATACGCAGATCGTCCCGATATTCGCCCCGGCTGAAACTGGCGGTTCGACCGTAGTGGCCGTCGGCGAGTCGCAAAACGACGTAACGGTTCTCGCCGCTCTTGGACGATCCGTTGACGAACCAGCGTCCGTCCGGGGAGAGTGAGATGTCGCCTTCGGGGTTGGAGAACATATCCGGGCTGCCGAGTCGGCCGGTGATGCGTTGCCCGACGACGTCGTAGAGGATCTGATCCGGCCCGCTACGTCCGATGACCTTGGTCCCCTCGCCCCACTCCGGATGGCCGCCGATATGCGTTTCGTGGAGCACGAGGTCCGTCCCGTCGGCCTTGATCGAGCAGGGCGTATTGATGCGTTTTCCTTTATTGCCGGACCAGCCGCCGCGAACGAAGAAGTACACTCGCTCGCCCGTACGATTCCACAGCGTGTGGTTGATAAACAGCGGTGTCCCTTTCAAGTCGGGCGCGCGTTCCTCGAGCCGCTCGGCCAGTTGCCCGTAGGAGACCAGCAGACGTTTCTTGCCCGATGCGATGTCGACGAGGAAGATCCCGTCGTCGGCCGGCGCGGCATGTTCTTTCGACCAATCGAGGGTCTCCGGATAGCCGGTAACCGGCCGCAGTCGGGCAAGCCGGCCGTAGTTGAGCCCGAGAAACGCATGCCCGGTCGGCGACACGCCGCCGTTGCCGATCGGCGTTTTCGCAAAGCGATACTCGCGCACCCGGCGTCGCTCGGTCACGTCATAGAGCACAGTAAACACATGGCCGTCGGCCGGATCACGATCGTTGAAGAAGAACTGCGACTTGGCCGCCCGCGGATGCCAATAGAACATCGTGCCCTGCTGAAAGTTCCACGCCGTGGTGCGTTCGAGCGGCACGATCTTGTTGTTATCCGCCGTATCGACAAGCACAACCCGAGCCGCGTCGTCCGCCTCGGGCATTCGATCGTGGAACCCGACTTCCAGCGACAGGATATATCGTCCATCCCCGCTCCAAGGGATCGTCAAACACTGGCCGATATAGCCAAACAGATGATGCTCCGGCCCGGACGTGATCTGTTCGATGTCGAACTCAAGTGTTTCGTTATCGTCCGCTTGGACCGGAGCGGCATAGAGGGATGGGAGCAGGATCAATACCAGGGTGGCCCAGGCTCGGTCGTTCGTTGTGCGATTCATGATCGATTCTCCGTCGGTGCTGCAGGAACTCGACATTGCCCCGATTGTAACGCGACCAGCGGCGATAGCAAGCTCTGCAAATGCAGCTTTCGCCGCCCCAGACCGTTTGACTCGTCGGGCCGCCCCGTGGTACTCTTATAGGCAGGGGCAACCACAACGGGGACAAGATCATGGCCGGCGACATTTCCCGAGAAAACGAGCAGTTCATCGAGCACGAGTTGCAGTCGGGCGCATTCCGCAGTCGGGGCGAATTGCTCGACGGATTCCTCGACGAGGCGGTCTGTCTATTGCGGCGACGCAGGAAACTGCAACACGACATTCAAGCCGGCATCGACTCAGGCCCCTCGATCCCCGGCGACGAGGTCTTTCGGCGTCTTCAGAAGAAGGCCAAGCACTTCGCCGGGCAAGACGCGCAATGAATGAGCCTGCCTTCTCGTCGTGGATCGGATAGCCTTCTTCCGTGGCCGAACCGCCACCTGCAAGCTGCTCGCATCAATAGTAATCAGGCAGCTCATTTCGCGCGCGGAGAGCAAAGCGACTTTTCTCGATGCCCTCGCGACGTGTGTTTTCTGGACAACGCTTGTCCTTTTCGGCCAAATCCGGAAGGTCTGCCGGGTAACCCATCCATGTCAAGAACTGCTGGTAGTCGTAGCCCTTGAGACGGTAGATTCCGATCAACTGGCTTCGGAACTCCGTGTCCTCCGGGCTGTCGAGGCCAAGCCGTCGAATAGTCCGCTGAGCGTCAGGCGTCCTGGCCTCGATCCTTCCGTCCTCAAAGACTTCGACGGCATCGTGCAGCAAACACAAACACGGGTTAGGCACGTTGCGTTTACCCTTAGCAAGATTGCAGGCAGCACATGCATACACCAAGTTGTCATATTCGACTACTTGGTCAGGGTGCTCTCTCTGCGATAGCCAATGGTCGATATGCCAAGCGCCTCGCTGTCGGCCCCATTTTTCTCGATGCAGGCAATAGACGCAGCGAAACAGGAACTCGTCTCGAAGCCACTCACGATACGATTCATACCTTTTGTAGCCCGCCGGTCCGTGTCTTCGAACGTGTGATGAGTCGGGGTATCTATACGGCTGCATTCGTTCAGCCAATCTGCTCTGCGGCTCTTCTTAGAAGCTGTTGATGCAGTTCCTGCGCTTCCTTGAGTGGAAGCGGAGCGACCTTGCGACGATACGCAAGCATCTGCCTTTGCAGTTCTGCAAGCTCGCATGTCTCGGTGGGAAGAAGTGTGCCTTCGATCTCTTTGTCAATCAGGTCACATCGCCGGTCATTCTTAGCATCATTCCAGTCTAACTTGTCGGGGCGTTCAAAGAAAGTTCGAAAACTTCCGCGGAGCGAAGTAATCCCTGACGCTTCCGTAAACCCTTGAAGCAATTCTGGGGACACGGCCCTCTTGATAGACGTCAAATGGCTCCACATCCGACTAGCCGTACGCAGTGTCTCAAAGCTCTGGCGAAGGACTTCGGAGATTTGCACATTAGAGGATTCGGCGGCGTCGAGCAATCCTCCGAGAAAGGACTTTCGAGACACGACGGTATCGTCCGCGGGCGGTTGCATTCTCGGCCGGATAGTTACGTTGCCCGTCGGCTGTCTCAGGGGCATGGTTCGTTCCAGCGCGACGCATTCTCCCCAGGCCTCCCCCTGAGTTCGGTGGACCTGCTGGTGCAATTCCTCGTGGTCAGTATTGTATTTCGCTCGAGCTATCATGGCATGGCGTCTATGTCTAATTCAAACAGCGAATTAAGTGTTTGCTGGTACGTATTCCAATCACTCATAGCGAGGTTCAGATGCCTGGCAGCTTCCTCTGACGCGGGGTGCTCACCGCACTCCCGACTGAAGTTTGCGTTACAGATAACAACTTCTTGACGGTCGTCTTCGTCGGGCAACTCAGCCTCCGCAGCATCTATCGTTAAGACTAATCGACCAACCGGAACAAGAGGATAACTCAACTTTACGCCGACAGCATCCAAATCGCCTGGCGATTTCATCCACGCGCCTTCCTTGAGAAACCGTTCCTTCAAGTAGTCCCCGGGGTTCGGCTTTGGAATCAGGCTTTGGAAGTTGTTTCCTACGGCCGTGTATTGAACGTGCGGCAGAATCTCGACGTAGGCGGCGGCAATGTCGGTTACCTTGCTCTGCTCCGGTCCATCTTCGACATTTGGGTCCGAGATTTGAATTTTGTTCTGTTCAACGGTCACAGTGACCCCGTTCTCGTAACGGACCATTGCCAACGGAGGCGTGGTGATGGTCTCCGCAACTTCCCATCCCCACGACTTCGGCACAATGCGCTGGCCAGCGAGAAAATCAGGGTTTAGGATAGTGGGATTGTGAGCATCGCCCACAACAACTCCCGAGAATTGGACAAGTCGCCATTTCATGCAGGTTCATCCCTTCAATAAACTCTACGCCGGAACTTCGCACATTGCTATTCGGGGGGCACGACCCGTTAGCTGCCGCATTGCTTATCGCAAAGCCGCACGAATGTTCCCCTTGCTGTGAAGGACACGTTAGGCGGATTCTCTACAGGCAGGTACGTGAACAATCGCGGAACCGCGATTGTAACTCATTATACCCCCCTGTGTCAATGGCGCGATCTCTTGACAGTTTCTCCGCCGCAACCATGACTTCTGGGTTCCGACTGCCCGAAATCCGGTGAGGCCTTGGTTGGGCTTTATCGCGCACACGTCCCCCATCTGCCTTGTTACAAACGAGTTACATCGACC
>SDBT01011538.1_pt1 | contig 14211 bp, 15 predicted proteins | sample 2277101 | NCBI WGS metagenome assembly SDBT01 (sample SAMN10404973, study PRJNA504765) | marine sediment metagenome | isolation source: marine sediment core GS10_PC15, 103 cmbsf | place: Arctic Ocean: Southern Knipovich Ridge | collected 2010 | reverse complement strand
CCAGAAGAACTGCTCGGTGGGGGAAAGACCGCCGATCTGGTAGGTGAACAGGTTGGTGGCGGGACCGAAGCGGTCCATCCAGTACATGGTGCAGGTGGTGGCGAAGTCGAGCACGCCTTCGTGGATGCCGTCAAGCTCCACCATCGACGGGACAATCTCGCCGCCGGAATGCGGGGCCAGATCAAGCCGGCCGCCGCTGGCAATTTCGAGGTTGGCCTGGTACTCTGCCACTCCCTTACAGAAGGTGGAGCCACCACCGGCGTGACACTGAGCAATCAGAGTAAATACTTCAGCGGGTTGGGCTGGTGCTGGAGCCGGTGCTGGTGCTGGTGCTGGAGCCGGTGCTGGAGCAGGTGCTGGAGCAGGTGCTGGAGCAGGTGCTGGAGCCGGTGCTGGAGCCGGTGCTGGTGCCGGTGCCGGCGCTGGTTTGGCGCAAGCGCCAGCGATAAGGCTCACAATTAACAGTAGGGACAGTAACCCTAATACTATAGATTTTCTCATTAAGTTCTCCCTCCTAACTAATCAAATACGGTTTAAACCATGTTTGTGACTGAATTCAATCACCCCCTTTTGATATATTTGCCTGTGATTTCCAATGCATCCCTGTTTAAGCGTATTAGCTAGAGTAGTATTTATGAAATGACCGGTTAAATAAATTATTGTTACGTGTGTCACTATTTAAAAATAGTCTTTGATTCTATAATTGTCAATAGGATAATATATAATTTTAAGTTTTTATTATAACATGGTAAGTCAACAATAACCACTAGTTGAGATATTAGTTTTCAAAAAAGTATGAAAGCGGAATAATTCTTATAACTGTCCTGCAAACCTGGCATAGGGTAGTGGCATGTGATTGAAAACAAAGGTTAGCGTTGAATTATGGATATAGCAATGCTAACATCCATTGTATCTGACCATTGAGCGGGACTGGGGCGTACTATTTCAGGGTATCAGAGGTAGAACTTCATGCGCTGCAAGCATTGGCTGGGATTAGGAGCCAGTATCATTCTGGGATTAATCTTCCTTACTGCGGGCATAGGTAAATTATTAGTTGAGGTAGAACTCTTTGAGACATACTTCCCCGCTTTTCTCGACTTTCTATCTCTGGACCAGACCAGACTCTTATTTTACGGGCTTCCCTATGTTGAACTTGCCATTGGTATACTTCTAATCATAGGGTTTGCCACCAAGCTTATCGCTGCTTTGTCCTCAGTGCTGATCGCGGCTTTCGTCGCCAGCAATGTCTGGTTCGTTACCCATGGCATGGGTTATGAACCTTGCGGATGTCTGGGCTTTCTTGACAGATTTTTTCAGTACAGGCTCTCCACACAACAATCACTTTACTTAGATATAGCAATGTTGGCGCTGGTACTGATTACCCTGTTATGCTATCAGCGAAATTTCACCGATATTTATCCGTGGTTTCTGAAAAAAGATAAAACAAAAGAAAATTAACAACCTGTTAGAATGATTCGCTTCCCTGGTCTATTTAATGAGACAAAGTAATGAAAAAGCACGATGGGGAGCATTTCCGGATAGCGAAACACTCCCCATTTGCGGTATCACCTGTTCTTGAGGGTATCCCCTCAAGAACAGGTGAAAGATAACGCGGCTATGACAGACCCCCGTGCTCTTTCAAGTTTTAATAACCAGTGCCTGCTCAGCCATGGCTTTCATAAGTCTGATAATCGCTGGTGAGCACATGTTTTAACTCTCGACTACCTTGCAGCGCTCGGCCAACTCCAGATCCATCTTCAGCCCGAATCCAGGCGCTTTCGGCAAGTCAAGCATCCCGTCTCGGTGCTGGAGCGCCTCTTTTGGCTCTGGGAAAAGCCGAAGCATGAAGTTCATCAGCTCGTTGTCCACCATGAAGAACTCAACCCACATTGTCTCCAGGAAGGAAGCTACAAGGTGGATGTGCATATGCTGGAGGACGTGAGGCGAGACCATTACCGAGTGAGCCCGGGCCAGGTCTATAATTCGCAGGAACTCGGTGATTCCGCCGCAGTAAGCGCCGTCAGGCTCAATAATGTCCACCGCGTCTGCCTCAATCAGTTCGCGGAAATCGTACAGTGTACCGTGCTGTTCGCCAGTCGCAATATAGTTGCCGAGCTCCCGGGCAACTTTGTGAACCTGTACGAATCCATGGATATCATCAGGAGGCACCGGTTCCTCCAGCCAGTAGATGTGATAGGGCTCCCAAAGTTTAAGCATGCGAATCGCTGTCTCCACATCCCAGGTGCCATTTACATCCACCATCAGTTTGATATCGGGGCCGACGGCCTCGCGGACGGCTTTGACACGAGCCGTGGCCTCTTCGGTGGTGGTGAGGAGGGCGTTACCTCTGATTTTTATCGCGGTGAAACCCTGCTTCACATATGAAACCGCTCGCTCGACTAACACGTCCACAGGCAAATGATGGGCGGTGTTCGCATAACAGGGAATACGGTCCCTGATAGGCCCACCAAGTAGCTTGTACATCGGTACGCCCAGCGCCTTGGCCTTGACGTCCCAGAGAGCCATGTCTATCAGAGAGATGCACTGCAGCGGGATGCCGCGTCTTCCCCAGCGGGTGCTGTGTTTGTACAGCTGGTCCCAGATTTTCAGGTTTGCGAAGGCATCCTCGCCTTTAATCAGGTTGTTGAAGTTGCGGTTGATGAGCAAAGTGTATAGATCACCGATGCCGCCGGACGAGTGTATGGTAAGGGGTATATAGCTCATCCCGGTGATACCCTCGTCGGTATGGACTTCGGTAACCACGATCTCGTATCCTTCTCCGATATCTACCCGATCAGTAGCTTCGGTGTAGCGGGTGGCTTTAACGTCGACAATTTTCAACTCTGTTACCTCCAAACATGAATTTTCATTTTGGTTTGCGAATCGTTGTACCCACGCCAAAGAGCGGGTTACTGGTTCCGAAAGCATCGATGGCGGTGCCCGTTATGGCTCTGCTATCATCAGAAGCGAGGAATACCGCCACTGCGGCTATATCTTCGGGTGGCATGATGTGTGCTGGCATCTTGCCACCTGTGATTTCGAACATCATGTCCGTTTCTACTGCTCCCGGGCAGATGGCGTTCACATCAATACTGTGCTGTTTGACCTCGGCAGCGAGACATTCAGTGAAACTGATGAGGGCTGCTTTGGTGGGCCGGTACGGCATCCTGCCCGCCGCTCCGCGCCGGCCGCCACTGGAAGCCAGGTTGATTATTTTGCCGCTTTTCTGCGCGATCATTCCGGGGAGCACGGCGCGGGAACAGAGGAAAGGGGCTGTCAGGTTAACCCCGACTACCCAGTTCCATTCCTCCAGCGTGAGGTCAATCACCTCCCGGTAGGGAAGGTTCACCGCGGCGTTGTTAACCAGGATGTCAATACGCTGGAACCTGTCCCCGGTCTCTTTCACCATTCTGGCCACGTCAGTCTCACTGCTGACATCGGCCTGGATGCCGATGGCTATACCGCCGTTTTTACTGATGTCTTCAGCCGCTTCATCGCAACGGGACTTATTCCTGCTGACAATAACTACTTTGGCCCCTTCCCTGGCAAATGCTGAAGCGATGGCTCTGCCTATACCTCTACTTCCTCCAGTGATAATAGCTACTTTATCTTCTAGTCTCATTTATGCACCTCTTTTCCAGAAGCATCCAAATGTACTGGTCTGGTTATATACAGCGCTGATGGCATACTGCGACTTCAGTTTCATAGTATGCCATCAGGTGCTCACCTATTTTCGGCTACTTAGCCATAGCCGCCAGCAGCCTGGCGGCTCGAGAGGGATTGAATATTCCGCAATCGCACTGCTTGGCCAGGTCCTTGGCAGCGTCCGCGGCGCTCTTTCTTCCTGCTTTGATGTCATCGGCCGCGGACAATATGCGGGCGGCCGATATCATGCCATGACCGCACATGGTGCTTACCTCGAGGACCGGCTCGGGGGGCAGTTTCTCCGTCTTACCCCACATCCCCAGGGAGTAAGTGGCGGCATGGCGATGAATACCGTTCTTTTTGCATAGCTCCTGTACTTTGTCGAAGATGCCGCTGATCACCAGCGATAAGCCTATGTCAGCTTCCTTAACGTCTTTCAGCATCCCGGCCGCGTCTTCCTCGTTGGTGAATACGGCGTGTATCGCCAGGCCTTTGCTATCTTCCTTTAGATTGCCTATAATATCCTCGATTTTTCGGCTATACATATTACCGTAAGTGGCATCGCCCAGGTTTATCTGGTTATGCTGCTGGGCAAGCTCAAAAAATTTCCTGAGCTTCGGGCCGGAGCCGGAATCATTGATGCCCTTTGAAGGCATGTAGAGAAATACGAAGTCATCGCTGAGGCTTTCTCTCGTGCCCATGCGATGTAATGTGTGAGTCATCAATTACCTCCTTTAAACTTGGGGCGGCCCAGGCCGGTATTGGTCTTTCCATTAATACGGTGAAATATACCCAGCTCGGTGAGCATCTTTTCCAGCGGTACCGTTTCGTCGGGCTCCACAAGGTCGGCCATGACCACGCTGCAGACGGTATCGATTTTCTTGATAACTTCCTGGAGAGCCTTCAGTACCGCCGGGCCTTTTTCTCTCGGGAATAGGCACTCGATTATGGCCGAGATTACCTTTTCATTCAGCACGTCTTCTCTGATTTTGCCGGTCTTGCCGTCTTCCATGAGTGCCGTAACCGGGTTGTCCGGCTCGAAAGTCACACCCTCCCTGGCCAGTACCTGTGCCACAAGGTCAACGTTGTGGAAGCGCGTACCGAGTAAGGGGCGGCCAAACTCCACGGCGAGGGCCAGCCATCCCGGCTTGAGACGGCCAGTGACCTCATTGGTCTTCACCTCCTCGGTACCTCGTCCGGCCCCGCCTGTTGAATGGTGTTTTACCAGTGGGTTGGAAAATTCGGCGCGTAGCTGTCGCGGCCAGGTGGGTTTCTCTTCGATGAAGGCATCAACAGAGCAGGAACCTGACCTCAGGCAGATGCCGCATTCCACACATTCATCCTGGTCGATGACGGCGACATCACCTTTCATGCTGATGACGCTCACTGGACAATATTCAATGCATGCCTCACAGGCAATGCAAAGCTCGGGGTCGATTTTCATTAATTAACCTCCTTTGGAACCTTTTAAATCACCCGACAATAAGAGAGGGAAGCCACAGGACCAAGCTGGGGAAGATAGTGATTACAGCTAATCCAATGAGTATCAATCCAATATATGGCCAGACCCCACGTATTATGTCTCCAACGGTTACTTCGGGTGGAGCCACGCCTTTGAGGTAGAAGATAGCATGGGCATTCGGCGGGCTCAGGAAACCGGTCTGGTACATAACGCACACGGCGATGGCAAACCAGAGGGGGTCAAAGCCGAGCCCAGCTGCGATCGGGGTGAAAAGCGGGACCACGATAAATATCGAGCCAATCCACTCGATCAACATGCCGAAGATGAAGATGATGAACATCATTATGGCAAAGGAGGCCCACTTGCCTCCCGGCACTGCCGTCAGAACGGCGGTGGCGAACTCGCTGCCCCCCAGATAGGTAAAGACGCTGGTAAACAGACCCGCCCCGACGGTCAGCAACATGAGGAAACCGGTGATATACAGCGTGCCATACAGCGTGTCCTTAAGCACTTTCATGTTAAATCGCCGGTAGGCAACGGCAAGGAGGGTGGCGATGAAAGCACCGGCACCGGCGGCCTCGGTTGGGGTGGCGATGCCGGCGAAGATGCTGCCCAGCACGCCCACGATGAGAATGATAGGAGGGACCATCTGGGTCGACATGGCCGTAATTTTCTGCTTAGTGGATAAAGCCCGCCTCTCCTCTATGGGCAGAGAAGGTCCCAGTTCCGGCTTCAACCAGCATCGGATGGCGATGTAGGCCATATACAGAACGGAAAGGATTAAACCGGGGACGAGGGCACCAGCGAATAGCCGTCCCACGGATATGCCCGACATCGGCCCGTAAATAACCAGCATGATGCTGGGTGGTATGAGGATGCCCAGTGTACCGCCGGCGCAGACCGTGCCGCAGGCGAGTGCTTTATCGTACTTGCGGCTCAGCATGGGGGGCAGGGCGAGTATCCCCATGGTGGTTACGGAGGCGGCGATGACGCCGGTGCAGGCGGCAAAGATGGTGGCCACGAAGATCGTCGCCATGGCCAGTCCCCCTCTTAAACCTCCCATGATAATGTGCATGGTGCCAAATAGCTTTTCCGTAACTCCGGAGTGCCCCAGCATGTTCCCCATGAAGACGAACAGGGGAGCGGCCAGGAAAATATAATTGGTCAGCAGCGCACCGCTTTTGGCAATTAACATGCCATATATCCGGTCTCCCAGGAAAAGGATGCCGAAGATGAATCCGGTGCCGGCCAGGACAAAGCCCAGAGGGAAGCCGGAAAATATGCCAAAGATCAGTACCACGAGCATCAGGATAGCTATCAAAGCGGGACTTATATCTACATCTAACATGGCTAGCGCACCCCCCTGGTAATAGTTTTAATGTCACGAATAAATGACACCAGAATTGCCAGTACCAGCAGGATGATACCTATCACACCCATCGTTTTTATGGGATACATGGCGACCCGCCAGGCACTATCCGAGCTTACTTCACGTACCCTCCATGAATTACCAAGCCACTCGATGAAATAGGGAATGGCTACCGCCCACAGCGGGAAGACCAGAATCAGCGTGAGGACGACATCGATTATCGCCTGAGTCCGTGGCGAGAACCGGTCGTATAAAATGTCTACTCTGATGTGACGTCTCAGGACCATTATCCAGGCCGACGTGAAGAAAAAAATGACGCCGGCCATCATCCGGGAGACCTCAAAATGCCAGATGGTGGGCGCGTTAAAGACGTACCGGGCGATGACTTCATAAACCACCGTCAATATGAGAGGCACTATCAGCCAGATAGCGCCTTTTGCCGCCCACTCGGTAAGCTTATCGATACCGCTCAGAAAACGTTCTAAAACAACCATGATTAACTATCCTTCTGCCGCTTGCCCCCACCCCCTGATGGCTGGAGATGGGGTGGTGGGCAAGCGGCCTGTGAATCAACTGGAACTAGGGTATCTGGTACTTCACATGCAACTTGAAATCTTCTATGAAGTCTATCTGGCTCTGATAAACCTCGGCGAAGAACGGGTCTGCTTCACGATACTTCCCGTATAAGTCGTCGGCTACCGCGAAGAAATAGTCCTGCAGTTCCTGTGGCGCAACCAGCATTGTCAGGCCGGGATAGTTTTCGAAGAATTTGAGCGCCTCAATATCCAGTAAGACATTATCGTTAAATGCTTGCTTGGCCGAGGCATGCATGGCAGCGTTATATATCGCCTTCAGGTCATCAGGCAGCGCCGCCCAGGAGTCTTCATGAACCACCTCTACAACGGTTGTGGAGGGCTGGTGGATGCCCGGATTCATAAGGTACTTGGCGATTTCGTGAAAGCCTAACCTCATATCGGTTACCGGGGTTGACAGTTCGGTGGCGTCCAGGATACCTCTCTCCAGCGCGTTGTAAACCTCAGCGCCGGCGAGGGTGACCACGGAAGCACCGACTCTGGGGTCCTGTAACACCTCGGCCCAGAAGCCCTTGGTGCGGAACTTGAGACCTTTCCAGGACTCTATTGTATCCAGCGGGACGTTGGACCAGGCCATGTCTTCCGGGGTGGAGATATAGTAGTATTGAACATGGCCGAAGTTGAAGCCTTCCAGCGCTTGCATCAGGTAATCCTGCCCAACCATGTCCATCCAGATCATCATCGGCTGGGCTACCATCCCGAGCGGTCGCGCCGAAAAGAGTGGTGCCGTGGGTATCTGGCCGATGAAAGTGTGTGGCGTAAAATCGGCCGTATCGATGGTGCCGCTGTTGGCGGCGTCAAAGATCTCTTTAAGTCCCATAAGAGCACCGTCCGCGTAGGTCTCGATGATAAAGCGGCCGCCGCTCATGGCCTCAATCATCGCGTCGCGGTTGCGAAGGACTTCCTGACCAAACTCGGCTTCGGCATGTATGGATGCTCCTACCCATTTGATTACCTTTTCCGGCTGAGCTGGAGCCGGGGATGGAGCTGGGGCTGGGGCAGGTGCCGGAGCGGGAGCCGGTGCTGGAGCTGGAGCGGGAGCTGGAGCGGGAGCCGGTGCTGGAGTTGGAGCCGGCGTGGGAGCGGGAGCGGCACAGGCACCTATCAAGGCACCTACAATCGCTAGTAACGTGATAAAGGCGACTAAGTTTCTTTTACTCATGCTTTACTCCTCCTAAATATTGGTACCAATCCTTGCCGTAAATTCGCCTAATTGAAAGCAATCACCCCCTTAGTTCAATATTTAAGCATCATTGGCTTTTTATCATTTCTTTTCGGTACCATTCGCGTATCTTTTCGATATTGCTGACCGGTTTAACCGTATCGAGATAGCCGAGCTTGGAACTGATTAAACCGGTTCCCATTTTAACCAATGTGGCAAATATTTCAGCCGTGGTCTGGTTAATTTTACCGCTGGGTACAGTGAAACCCACGGCGGCTATTGCTTCACCGCTGACATCCCGTATTACCGAAGCAATACCACACAGCCCTTCATGACCCTCTCCACACCCAAAGGAAATTCCGGTCGTTCTTATTTTCTCCAGGGCCTTTTTCAATTCCGTCCTGGTAGCAATCGTATTCTGGGCTATCTTGCGCAGACCTTCTTCCGGGTATTGAGCGTCAATTTCTTCATTGCTCAATTCACTCAACATTGCCTTGCCCATAGAAGAAGCGTAGGCGGGGGTTTTGGCCCCTATGTTCACGGAGAACCTGACCATAGATTTTGCCTCTTTATTCATGATAACGGTATTGTAACCCTTATCAAGGATTGACAAAGAAATCAATTCTTTTGTCAGGTCATTAAGTTCCTGCAGTACCGGTTCAGTGGCTTTTAGAATGTCTGTTGTACTCAGATACAGGCTACCTATAATATAAAGCTCAGGCCCAATTCCGTATGTGCCCATTTTATGGTTCTTCTCGAGCAGGCGCTTTTGCGTTAAAGTAGTCAGTATGCGGTGTAATGTAGCTTTAGATATCCCGGTTTGGCGCTGTATATCGGCGGCACTCAATTCTGGTTCCAAACTGGAGAAACTTTCCAGAACAGAGATTACCCTGGTTACCGGATTCGCCCGACTCTTTACTTCCAGATCAGTCATTTCAAATATGAAATAATTATCTCACAGTTGATAAAGTAATCAATACACATTACATTTTCTATAGCTTTTTGTCAAGGCATTATGGCGCTTTTTTAATGATTATCTCGAAGCCCAACCAGGAGGCCAGCCTGATGAGTTTACCATCAGGATATGGCAGGGCACAGATATCGAAGCCGACCCCATTTACCAGGCAATCCATGCCCAGCTTGGTGGTGGGAACATTATGATTCACAGCCGCTAGCTGCTGGCGTTAGCCGGCAGACACGGGTAAATAAGCGGAAGGGGCTTACAAATGGGCCCCTTCCGCTCCCCAAGCTATGTCCGTGAGTAGCCATGCCAGTGTTGCATAATTTTTTTCTATCTGAAAGCCGAGGATTAACACCGTTCGCCGGTATTTTGTTAAAATAAGACCGACGGTGTGAGGAGGAAATATGCAGCAATTTGACCCGGTGGTTAGCATCGCTGTTTTTCTGGCAGCCGGTCTGGTTGGCGGGATGGTGGCCCATCGCTTGAGGCAACCGGTCATATTGGGCTATCTGGTAATCGGGGTGGCGGTTGGCCCTCACGCCCTCGGTTGGGTTGGTGATTTGGAGATGGTTGAGGCGGCGGCTACCATAGGTGTCGCCCTGCTTATGTTCACCTTGGGGCTGGAGATTTCATTAGCTCAATTACGCGAAGTGGGTAAGCTGGGATTATGGGGCGGCTTCATCCAGGTTACGGCTACCTTTGGCCTCGGGCTACTGGTTGGAGTTATCCTGTTCCAGTGGCCTTTTTCTCAGGCAGCTTTGTTTGGCCTGATTATCTCGCTCAGCAGCACCGCGGTATGCCTGAAAATATTAATGGAACGAGGCGAGCTAACTTCAGTCCAGGGAAGAATTATGATGGCCCTGCTGATTTTTCAGGACATAAGTGTGGTCGCCATGGTTTTGATCTTGCCTCTTCTGGGTGGTGTGGCGGGAAATGTGCCGTTTGCTTTGGCTCTGGCTGTTGGTAAGGTAGTCCTTTTTATTGGCATGACCATCGTGGCGGGACGGTGGGTTCTCCCCTGGCTGATGGGCAGAGTCGGCGGGGTGCGTGCCCGGGAATTGTTCCTGCTCACTGTTTTGGTCCTTTGTCTGGGCGCGGCGATAGGCACGCAAATTTTCGGGCTTTCCATAGTATTTGGCGCCTTTTTGGTCGGCCTGGTGCTGCGTGAGACAAGGTTTGTCCACCAGGCTCTTGCCGAGATTACCCCTCTGCGGGATATTTTTGCTACCCTGTTCTTTGTGTCTCTGGGTATGCTTCTGGACCCCTTTTTCCTGGTCAAAAACTGGGCCTGGGTGGCCATAATAGTAGGGGTGATTATCATTTTGAAGCTGCTCGTCGTTTTTAGCCTGGTACGACTTTTTGGGCGTAGCACGAGGATAGCCTTTCTGACCGGTGCCGGTCTCTTTCAGATCGGTGAGTTTAGCTTCATCCTGGCTCAGGGAGGCATAAATAACGGTATCATCTCAGACCATTTCTATTCCGTAATTCTGGCCAGTGCCATCATTACCATGCTGCTGACCCCGGTTTCTATAAACTTGGCCTCTCGGCTATTCTCCAAAATAGCCCGGACAGCGGATGGTAAACGAATTGTGGCTCGAGAGGCTTTGCCGGTTTCAGTATCACGGGAGACTATCAACCGCGTAGTGGTGGCTGGTTATGGTCGGGTTGGTCAGAATATTGCCCAGGGGCTGCAGGACGCCGGCATCCCATATCTGGTTATTGACATTGACCCCGAGCGTGTTTCTGAGGCACGGAGCAGTGGCCGACCGCGAATTTACGGCGATGCCACCAACGTCCATCTCCTGAACAAGGCGGGTCTGGATAAAGCGAGAGCATTAGTCATAACCTATCCGGACCCGATGGCGGTGGTAACGACGGCCAAGGTCGCGTTAAGTATAAACCCCGAGCTCAAGATTTTGGCACGGGTTCACCGCGCTAAAGAGGCGAATATACTTAAGGGGATGGGGATTACCGAATTGGTCAGCCCCGAGTATGAGGCCAGTTTCAGGTTTATCAAGAGGTTGTTAAACATAACTGGTCTGTCGAAAGAAGATAGAAAGCGTGTCCTGGCCTTAATACGCAGGGACAAGGAAATTGCTGAGTTCAACCCCGACCAATCTGCGTGAGAAGTCACACCTGTAAACTTATTCTGGCTTTTCCAGGTTTGCCCTGGCCATAGATATCGTTTTTCGAATGGCTTTAATCCGCTCGTATTACCGAGGTCAGGTTCCAAGGGTCGTCTCTTGCGGGACTCTCAGCTTTACAGCTCCCCTGGTAGCTATTTAATTGGCTTTATTCTATCAATGGTAGTGGCGGAATGTTAATAATGGGCACTGGTTAAAAGGCGGAGGCTGTTTGCCTCACTTTGTGCACCAAATTATAACTTCAACTTTTACCTAAATCAATAAATACTATTAAGGGGAGCTAAAATGCTCCCCATCTCTCATTATCAACCTTCACTCCCTGTCAAGAATGAAGGTTTCACCCGACCTTCAGTCGTTCTTGACAGGGTATTTCCCCAAATCCCTATTTGCTATTCCTTTGTTTTATAATAATCTGCAGTGGTATATTAGCCACTGTTGCCCAATCTTGACTTCTTTCATCTTTTAATTGCACAGAAAATACATGCTTACCATCAACACCAATTGGTAAAGCAGCGAACCTTTGCCGAGTTCTAAGCCTTTCAAACGAGCGCAGGTCGACATCTATTTCCGATAATTTCGTTCGTTTGCCAATTGGGTCTATCATCATTATTCTTTCACGTCCCAATGCAGGATCACTGGTTCTTTCCCTTGCCCATAAAGATACAATCTCATATTTTATGGGCATTACTCCATATCGTTTCTCCTCATCGCTCTCTTTCTTGCTTGGAGGTGGCACTACAGTCAATTGTTCAAGTACGTTTAACAGGCTTATATTGTTACTGTCTTTATCTATAATGCTTCTTTCGCATAACACCGACCATACATGCTTGACCATTTTTATTCCCCCGCTAAAACCCCGATTCTGCCACCTGTTTTATAAAAGAAAAAAGGATTATCTTTATCCCACTTCCATATTTGCATTGTTCCACTATTCTTTATTTCGTGACCATATGCAACATCTGCCCACACTTCTGACGGTTCATCTCCCATAAAAGCATAACCAGCCAAAATCAGACTTTCTCCAACGTTTACCATTTTTACAGTACTAACTTCACCGGCACGCCTAACCACCAATACATTGCTTATAGCACCGGCTTCATTCTGAAAAGTTGTTTCACGCAGTAGTGAGTAAGACATTTTCGATGCCCACCAACAATGCTGAACACTCGATATGACGTTACTAGCTATTTGGGCTAATTCTGTATCTTTCAGGCTAATCAACCACAAATACACCGCCATAGCAACATCCCACTTATTCTCATATCGTATATCACTAGAACTTTTTGAAAGTTCCATCAGTCTCGAATATACATAAATAACATTATCCATAGAATCCAGCTGTTCGTAAATGTCGTTTACTGCCGCTTCATCGCGAACAATTCTTAAAAACATCGCAAAGTCACTAGCCATGTTTACCTTTGCGTCAAATTCAAGGCTTTCTATTTCTTTCATCGCTTCAATGAGCATCATTACAATGTTTTCCTATCTGTCCAATATTCTTTTTCTTTGCCATACTTCTTAGGCACATGCCCTACAGGATGAAAATATTCACCATCCGCGCCCCATTTGCTCATAACTGCAACCTTCTTCCGCAGCTTCCCATCATAACCTATTTCCGTTACAATCCCTACATGGGTGTCTTCGCCTTCTTCATTAGCATAGACCACGATATCACCCACTTTTATTTCTGCCTCATCCTTTATTCTATCATAACCATCATCAAATAAAATCTTCCTTAATTCACTAACATCAATATGTGTTCTCCTCGATGCGAAAACCATACCCAGGCAATTATATACCGCCGTAATTGACCTAAGTTCGGCAGATGGGTGTGACTTACTGAAAAAATCTATTGCCGCCTTTAATGAGGCTGGAGGCCTTTCCATCCGCCGTTCATTTGGAATTATGTTACCTTTCCTAGTGGCCAGCGTTAAATAATTCCTATCACCTGGCCTCCCTGCACCCAAAACAATCATTTCTAAGCTGTTATGCCTTTCTTCTCTTTAAGATTGTTTTCGTCTAAACTCTTTTTTCAACTAACATTTTTTCTATAGCATATCTGAATCTTCTTTTTATTTGTAAGGCTACTTTACCAGTGAAACATTTCCTTGTCAATATTCTAATATTTACGTCTTTTTTTTATTGCATAATTTGTAGCGAGGGCTAATCCTAGTTCCCGCTGGGCTTGATTATCTTTCTACTTCACCAGCTGTCAAGAATAAAGGCTTTGCCCGGCCTGGTTATGGGTAAAATTCCCTGGTTCTAACGGGTGTCAGAGTCGCTCCCAGACGAGTCTGCCCACCACCTTTTTACCGCCCATTAAAAGCGGCACCGTGCGGAGTGTCAGGCCATCTCCGGAGAAATCGTAATAGCGGACGTGCTTCACTTCTTCTGTCATCCAGTTTGGGAAGCTGCTTCCCTGAACGTGATGCGTTACCATCTTCTTTTCTTCATCCACGTCGTAAGTGCCGAAATAGCACCGGTAGCCCTCAAAGGCGGCCTTTATCTCTGCCGGTGTCCCTTTAAGCCAGTCATTCGAAGCAAAATCGGGACGCTCGGCCTTGATAATTTGTGCCGCCATGTTCCCTTTGCCGTCATACATCAGCCGCCCGATGACCTCCTGTCCAAACGGATAAATCACCTCACCCTCTTCGTTCCGATAATCCGTCGAGATGAGTTTCCAGGCACCAGTGAACTTCTCTTTATCCATGAGGCTCTCCTAAGCTGGTATTCAGTTACAGGACAATAGAAAGTGGGCAGTACAGGGATCGAACCTGTGACCTCCTGCGTGTAAAACAGGCGCTCTAACCAGCTGAGCTAACCGCCCGTATGGCGCGCTTGGCGGGGCTCGAACCCACGGCCTCAGCCTCCGCAG
>SDBT01011537.1_pt1 | contig 14212 bp, 13 predicted proteins | sample 2277101 | NCBI WGS metagenome assembly SDBT01 (sample SAMN10404973, study PRJNA504765) | marine sediment metagenome | isolation source: marine sediment core GS10_PC15, 103 cmbsf | place: Arctic Ocean: Southern Knipovich Ridge | collected 2010 | reverse complement strand
CACATTGGCGGTCGATGCCACAGCACACACGGATGAGGATGTCGTTGTGGCAACGACCTGCCTGTACCGGGTACTGGCCTGCAACGTGGCGGGCTGCTCGGCTCCCTCCAACGAGGTCACGGTGACCGTTCCGGCACTGACGATTTACATCGGCGAGTAGTGGGTGGCTTGCTCCAGCCGGGGCCATCGAGGTGCTACTGCCTCTCCCACTCGTCTCTGCTCATCAGCTTCAGCGGATCGAGGCCCTCCTCCTGTAGCCGGGAGATCAGCTCCTCGAGATCCTCCCCGGTGAGCGCCGCGAAGCGTGCCTCGGCTGCCTCGAGCTCCGTCTCCAGGCTCTCGATCCATAGCAGTTGCGAGTCGGTGGGGCGGCCTTCGTAGCCGTTGACGCTACCGTACAGATCGACCAGCTTCTCGCGCAGGCGCTCCTCCCCGGCGAGCATGCCGGCCTCGCTGGTCGACACCAGCCCCTCGCGGAACTCGTCGAGCAGTTGGGCGTACGCACCGAGCCGGCCCGCCAGGCTGCCTTCGTCGCCGAGGGCCTCCGACCGCTCCGTCGCCTGTTCCCTCAGGTCGATGCACCCTTCCACAACGTATGTCAGGCGCCCGAGTAGCCCGTAGAGCTTCCACGCCGCCTCGTCCTGTTGACTGCGCTCTTCGGGCGTATACGTCGAGCGGGGGTCCGGGACCAGCGTCACCTCGCCCTCGGCGACAATATCTCCTTTGGTGATCCTCACCGTGTACGTGCCGGCCGGCACTCGCGGCCCCACGAAGGAAAACGGCTGCGGGACCATCGTGGTCGCCGGCGGGACCTTCGGCGGCCTGCTCCTCATCGGCCAGTTCAGCCGGTTGATGCCGCGACGCTTCCCTCCCATCGGCGTGGCCACGAGGTTGCCGTCGCCGTCGAAAACCTCGACCACGAAGTCCCCGAACATGTGGCGTCTGCGCAGATAGTAGGCAATCGTGGCCGCCTCGGGTGGGTTGGGGCCAACGAACTCGTCGTCGCCTGAGAATTCCTGCACGGACGCAGGCAATACCATGGCGGCCGGGCGAGTCGGCAGGATCGCCAGGTCCTCCTCGAGCACCTCGGCGCTCAGGTGACGCAAAGGTGTGATGTCGTCGAGGATGTAGATGCCGCGGCCGTGGGTGGCGAGGATCAGGTCGTGCTCGCGAGGGTGAATGGCGATGTCGCGAACGGACACCCTCGGGAGATTGCCTGTGAAGGGAGTCCACCCGAGTCCGCCGTCGAAGGACAGAAAGAGGCCGAGCTCCGTCCCCAGGAAGAGAAGCTCCGGGCGCTCCAGGTCCTCACGAATCACGTGGGCGTGACCGATGGGGCTGTCTTCGTCGTCGGTGGCCGAGCCACTTTCCCCGCCTCCCCCACCGACCACCGACTCCCAGGATTCCCCGAAATCCCGCGTGCGATAGGCGTAGGTGCTCATGTCGCCCGTTCGGTGACCATCGAAGGTGACGTAGGCCGTGCCCTCCTGGTGGTGGCTCGCCTCGACGTGCGACACCCAGGTGTATTTCGGCAGGCCGGCGATGTTGCCGACAACGTTTTCCCAGGTGCCACCTCCGTCGCGGGTGACCTGCAGATTGCCGTCGTCGGTGCCCACCCAGACCACATCAGCGTTCAGAGGCGACTCGCTGATGGTGTAGATCGTCGTGTGGTTCTCGGCCGTGGAGTTGTCTATGGTCAAGCCACCCGATTCCTTCTGCTGCTGTTTCTCGGGATCGTTGGTCGTCAGGTCCGGAGAAACTCGTACCCAGGAGTCACCTCGATCACGCGAGCGGAACAGGTACTGGGCGCCCAGGTAGATCGTCCCGGGCTGGCTCGTCGACAGGTGAATCGGCGTGTTCCAGTTGAAGCGCAGGTCCGGCTCGCCTTCCGCCGGGTAGGGCTTGATCCGTTTGGCCACGCCCGTGGAGGGTTGGAACCGCATGACGTTGCCGCCCTGGTACTCCACGTAGACGAGGTCCGAGTCGCTAGGATCCGGGATGGCGTGGAAGCCGTCACCGACGCCGATGTTCATCCAATCGCGATTCTGGATCCCCGAGATCGCCCGCGACGGCCCCCTCCAGCTGCCATTGTCCTGCAGCCCGCCGTAGACGTTGTACGGCCACTCCATGTCGTAGGCAACCTCGTAGAACTGCGAGATCGGCAGAGCCTTCACGTGGCGCCACCCGTTGCCCCGGTCGTGGGAGACATAGAGGCCACCGTCGGTGCCGAGCAGGAGCTGGTGCGGGTTGTCAGGGTTGATCCAAAGTGCGTGATGGTCGGCGTGAACCGCCCCCGCCAAGCCCTGGGAAAATGTGGCGCCACCGTCGGTGGAGACCGTCAGGGTGGAGCCGGGTTTGTAGATTCTGTTGAAGTCGGTGGGATCGACCACCAGATGGGCGAAATAGAAGGGTCGAGCGCGGACGTTTGACGAGGAGCTCACCTCGGCCCAGCTCTCGCCGAGGTCGTCGGAACGGTAGAGCGCCGTCTGTTCGGCCTCGACCACGGCGTAGACCACGCTCGGGCGTGAGGGAGCCACGCCGATCGCGATCCTTCCCTTCTCGCCCTCGGGCAAACCTTCGGTGAGCTCGCGCCACGTGTCGCCGCCGTCGGTGGACTTGTACAGGCCGCTGCCCGGACCACCCGACGTGAAGAAGTCGGGTCGGCGGCGAAACTGCCACATCGCGGCGTACAGAATCCTGGGGTCCTGGAGGTCGATGGCGATGTCGGCGCACCCTGTGTCGTCGTCTACGAACAGCATCTGCTCCCAGGTCTCGCCCCCATCGGTGGTTCGATAAACACCGCGCTCCTGGTTGGCGTTCCAAAGATGCCCGGTGGCACAGACGAAGACCCTGTCGCCGTCCTCAGGATCAATGACGATCCTGGCGATGCGCTCGGAGTCGCCGAGCCCCACGTTCCGCCAGCTATCGCCCCCATCGGTGCTCTTGTAAACGCCGTCGCCCACGGACACGCTGTTGCGGGTCCACGATTCTCCGGATCCCACCCACACCACCTCCGGGTCGGACGGGTCGACCTTGATAGCGCCGATCGACTGGTTGTGGTCGTCGAAGACCGCCTCGAAGGCAATGCCACCGTCCGTCGACCTCCACACACCACCGCCCGCCGCGCCCACGAAGATGGTAATCGGGGCCTCGGGCACCGCATCGATGGCGGCAATTCGCCCACTCATCACAGCAGGACCAATGGCACGTGCCGCCAGGTCCCCCAAAACGCCGGCGTCGACCTTCACCTGGCCCGAGGCGGCGGGGGCGATTGCCGCAATCGCCAGCCCGGCCAGTAGTAACGACAGACCCCTCCCGCGACGGACGATCATGGTCATCGCACCGAGCCCGCTCACGACGGCATTGTGAATATGCTGTCGTCGATCTCGACGTTCATTTCGATCGAATCGATAATGATGGAGCCCTGGCTGCCAGGCCCCTGCATGCCGAGCAATTGCATGGAGTGAGGAATCAGCAAGCCGCCGACTTCCTTGTAGTCGCTGAAGCTGTTCTCGAATTCGATCTCCATCCCCTGGATCGAGGTGGTCCCCGTGACCTTGATCAGCAGGTAGTACTCCTGATCGATGTAGTAGTACTGAACGTCACCGTTGTTCAGTGTCACCTTGAGCTTGTAGCAGGGCGCGCCCTCGACATCTTCCGTTCCCATGAGCTCGATCTGGTGTCCCTTCGCCTGGTAGTCGACCAGGGGACCGTCCATGTCGGATTCCTGCTCCATCTGCGAAGCCAGGTCAGCCGGCATCGGCTCGGGCCCGGTCTGGCCCGCGAACGGCATGAACATCCACCCCGTCTCGCCGTCGTACGCCTGAATGCCTGTCATGCCCTGGAATTCGAACTCGAGACGGACCTTATCGGGGCGCACGGCGTATCGTGTGAAGGTGGTCTCCATGCCCGGTCCAAGCGTCATCCGGCCGGTCGCCTTCGTCGTCTGTACCAACTTGATGGCGTCCAGGCCCCCGAGGGCATCGAAATGACTCGACAGCAGGGCATCGAGGGCGATCTCCTGGGCCTGCGCCGGCAGGCAAAGCAGCGCGACAGCGGCGAGCAGCAAGGTTGACTTGCGCAGCATGGATCCTCCTTTTCGAGGGGAGCTGGTATGCGATAAGGGTGGGTCGCGGTCGCCAGCTACCCCGTTGAGCGGCGAACCAGCCAAATGCCAGGCCTCAGATGCTATGCCCCACGACCCCTTTGCATCAATGGCGGTTCCGTCTGGAGGTATTGGCGGTTCCACCTGGAGGCATTTCCTCTTCTCTCAAGGGATCAGACTGACTGCGCCCGCCGGCCCTTCGGTTCGGGAATCTCACGCCCGAACTCCCTTGCAGTCTGCAGCCACAGGTCGATCGCATCTTGGGCGCTGTCCAAGGCCGCGGCAGGTGAATCACCATGCGCCGTACATCCGTGCAAATCCGGAACCTCGGCTACAAACACGGCGTCGTCGTCGCTCCAGAAAATGACGATTTCGTATTTGTGCATCAATCGCCTCCAGCGACATCAAGCGCCTGCACCGCCTCGCAGGAGCAGGTCGTCGTGTTTGAGTGATCGAGAGAGTCGAGTATCTCCGGGTAGTTCGCAAGATCGCGGGAGCTCTGCCCGGCGGCGACGGTTCCCTGGTTGTTGGTGATGATGTTGTCGACGACGGTGACGAAGCCGCGGGCCGCGTCGTCGACAGGTTCGGCGAAGATCCCGTACCCCGGTGAGCTCGTGCCATTGTGGGAGATCGTGTTGTTGTAGACGAGGAGGCTTCGTTCGCGACCGATATTCAGTCCATTCAGGCAGTTGTGTTGGATGAGGTTGTGTTTAATGTAGTAATTATCGTCTCCCTCTCCTGCCAGGTGAATTCCGTCGCCGGCGTTGTGGTGCACGTAGTTTCCGGTGAGGTCGATTTCCCAATTAGAAGGGCCTACGAATACGCCGTGGCCTTGGGAGTTGGCGATCTCGTTGCCTGAGATCGTGATCCCGACGTTCGAGACTTCCTCGCCGAGAAGTGTGATCGCGGCCTCGCCGGTGTCTGAAGCGTCGATGCGGAAGCCGCTGATCGTGACGTTGTTGCTGGATTCGACACGCCACCCGCTCACGTCGGTGCCGCATCTGGCAATGATGGAGACGTTGGTCTTGCCCGAGACCTCGACGACGTATGGAAACACTCCTGGCGCGACTTCGATCCGCGAGCCGTCGCTTGCCGAAGCCACCGCCCGTTGGAGATCGGTGAACGTCGTGGATTCACCATGGTTGTCGAACACTCGGACTCCGGATTTTGGACAGGACGGCAGGAAGTCCAATGGCGTAACGATGCCACGTGAAACACGGATCTCGTCGATTACGCCGGCAAACCCTGTGCGTGTGGCCTGGCTGCTGCCTCCGATGTGCACCGGCGCGGGGCTCGGCGTGGCGGGTCGAGCGGCTCCCAAGGGTGCTTCGATTTCAACCCTGCCGTCGACATAGGCTCGGGCGATGTTCCCGTCCTGCTGCCACACGACGTGATGCCATTCATCTAACGAGAGGTTCGTTGCTCCGAGGTAGGTTTGGAGGACGCAGTCATCTCCGTGTCCCCGGAGTTGCAGCTCGTACCCGTTGCCTGTGACGCCCGGTAGGTTCTTCACGATGATTGTGATCCAAGACCCTGTCTGTGGCCCGATGCACTTGATGACGGCCTCGATCGTGATCGCGCCGCGCACGTCAAGTTCCGGGTCATGGGGGATAACCACGCTATCGTCTCCATCAAACGCCAGCGCTCCTCCGGAGAGTCCCGGCACTCGGGTGGCGCCGAAGATTTGGCCATCGTGCCCATTCCCCGAGCTGTCCACCGCGGTAGCTCCTGAGGACTCGTCGAATTTCCAGTGCCCGACTACTTCGAAGTACTCGGGGGGCCTGCCGCGCATCGGTGCGCGCGCCACCGCGCTTGCATCTTGGATCTCCGGTGCCGGCGCGTAGCCTGGTTCGTCGTCTTGGAACCACTGCACGTAGGCGAATGCGCCCAGGACCAGGGCGAGCGCTCCGGCCGCCAGGCCGATCGTTTTGTAGTTCGCCCGAGCGGCTACTGCCTGGTGCTCGCGGCGCTCTCGCTCCCACTCGTCGATTTCGCTTCGTAGCGCGGAGACGATGGGGCGGTGGCTACCGGATATGCGGCGGACTGGTAGGTCGAGTTCCTTATGCCACCTGATCGCGGTACGAGTACTTCTCCCGATGTAGCTCGCGATCTCTTTCCAACCATCTAGGCGATCTGGCGCATCCATCATCTGGTCGACATCCTCGCGCTGCAGTCTTCCCAAGAAGATATCGGTGGTTGGCAAAATCTAACCGTGTCCCCCTTGATACACCGATTGACGAGTGTTGTCACCGGACCGACGGCATTATTTGGAGTTTGGCATGCCTACCCCGGGGTGTGGCTAGATTGAGTGGGCGCGGAGAAACGTGACCTGCCCCGCCAGAACGGATCCAGGCGCAATTGGAAACGTATGCGTAGCCAACACCGAAAACGCGAGAGCTCAGAAGGTCAATTGCTCCAAGACGAGCTGCTCAACGGCGAGATCTTCTACACGCTCCAGGAGGCCCGAGTGCTGATCGCACGCTGGCGGCACGAGTACAACCACATCCGCCCGCACAGCTCGCTCGGACAACTCCCGCCGGCACCGGAAGCGATCCAGTGGCAGACGCAAACATGAAATGGAGGGAGACGATGAGGGAAGCAAGAGACGATCTTCCGTTAACTCTCGAGGCCCCTGGCGTGAGAATCCGGTCAGCTCAATGGGGTGGAATGACCGCATCGTTCAACACACTCGCCAAGGGCACAGACTTCACCCCGATACTGAAGGGCCTGAAGGATGACATGTGTCAGTGCCCCCATTGGGGGTACGTATTAACAGGCGCCCTTCATCTCCGGTATACCGATGGGCAAGAAGAGGTCGCGAAAGCCGGCGAGCTATGGTACGCCCCAGCGGACCACACCGCGTGGGCTGAAGAGGACACCGAGATCATCGAGTTTAGCCCCCAGGATCAGCTGGAGGAGGTCCAGGTGCACATAAATAGACAGATGGGGCGCTTAGAAGTCCCAGCGACGTGGGGGCGCTGTAGAGTATGCGGCTGGAGAGGAGCAGATCATGAGGCGCCAATTCGTTGACCTGTTCGACCCCGACAATTACGGATGGAACTACTCCGCCGCTCTGTGGCTACTTGCGGGTCTTCTGGCCAGCTACTTCATCTCGCTGTTTCAGGCTGTTTACAGCACCGCTACATTTGCGGGCGCTGATTCTCTCGAGTCGTTCTTCGACTTCCTCGCCTTGTGGGCTCGAGGGAAAGAGACCGCCGGCATCGCTCCGCCCATCGGGGATTTCTTTTTCGCCTGGGTGTGGGGGCTCGTCAGCGCTCCGATCCTGGCCGCGTCCTTGATAGGCCTGGCTCACATCTTCAAGAAGGACTACCTGCTCCCTTTCGGCGTGAGTGGAGTGACTTTCAGCTGGGTGTTTGTGATGCAGCTACTTGTCGGCGGTGGCTTCGAGTTGCGGTTGGCCCTGATGCCCACAGCATGGTCGTTTCTTCTGTCGGGCTGCCTCGTGGTCTGCTACCGGGTCGTGGGGAACAAGCTCACATCCATCGTGTTGGCGTTCGCGGTAGCGTCCATCCTTCAGGACGTTACTGCCTCTTTGCTGTTTGGGGTGCCCCTCGTTCTGGCCCTCTTCAGTTTCAACACCGTCATGGGCGTGGCGCAGAGCTCGCTTGCGGGCTTCATTTTCGGCCGCGGGATGGCCACCACCATCCGACGATACGGAGATTCGCGGACGACCTGAAGCGCAAGTAGCATCGCGCTGCCGCAGAGCACCAATCGCCTCCTAGATGGCCTGTGAACCAAGCCTATCATGACACTAGTAATGTCATGATAGGTCCGGAACGGAACACACATGGCGTGATTATCCTGCAACTACAGCTAGTATATGTCGTATTCTACGACACATGATGAAAACTAGACACAGAGTGGAAGCACAGAAAATAGGCTATTAAGTCTTTAGTTTCAGCTATTTACATGATTACCGAGAGGAAGGATCCCCGGAGAGCACCACGGAGCCACCAAAATCGAGGACTGTGCTGGTTGTTCTTGACACATTACGTGTTATGTGGTACGTTGAGTTCATCGACACGAAACCCGCGAGACAGAACCCCATGGAACCCGAGGCCAGATTCAAGATCGATGAGCTCGCTGAGGCCACCGACCTCAGCCGGCGCACGATCCATCACTACATCGCCGAGGGGATGATTCCGCGCGCCCGCGGGGGCGCTGGGCCGGCCGCCTACTACGACGAGGAGCACTACCTGCGCCTCCGCATTCTCACCCGGCTCAAGGGGATGGGGCTCAGCCTGTCGACCATTCGCGACTCGCTGAACGACCTCTCGCTCGAGGAGATGCGCGAGGTTCTGGAGTTGCCCGAGGATTTCAACTATCGCGCCATCTGGGCGCATGTCGCCATGAAAAGGTCCGGGACCCCCGAAAGCTTCCGCGTGGAGGAGGCGGAGCTGCACGAGGGACGGGGCGATATGCTTTGGCAGCGCCTGGATTCAGAACCACGGCGCCGGGCGCGGCCAACGAGGCGAGCGACGCGAGCAATGCCTGCCATGGACACGCCCGACATCGATCTGCGGCAAGAGGCCTTCGGCGCTTCCTCCTCGCCCGGCGCCATCCGCCGCGATCCGGAGTTCATCGAGAGGCTGGCGGATGAGCGCCGGCGCCACGATGCACAAGACTTCAAGCAACGCACGGAGGATTCCCCGCCGAACTCACTCCACCAGTTTGATGTGGATGAAGACGTCGCGAGCCTGATGGCACCGCCCGCCTACCGCGACCTCGACCCTCGAGACGAAGCCCTCCACCCCGAGATGCATTCGCAGCCGTGGCGGCGCGTCCGCGTCTCCAACGATCTGGAGATCAGCTACCGCCCCAGCTCCGATCCCCTGACGAAAAAGAAGCTGCGGCACCTGCTCGAGTTCGCGCACCGGCTCTTCCGCCTGGAAAGAAGCACGGACGAACGCACATTGGACACAGAAACGGATCTGACCCGTGGCCCCCGCACCCCCGGGGAGCGACCGCAAGACCCAGAAGAGGAAACCTGATAGCAGCGAAACGGGGCCCCGAAGGGCCCCGTCATGAGACCTACTCGCGGCGCCGGTTTGCAGTCCTCGCACCGCGGGTGAGTACCCCCAAAAGCAAGCCGAGGGAACCGTCTCGCTGTTGACCCTATCATGGGCCCACGAGGCAGCAAAGAGACGCTTCCCTCCTGAATTCGGCCTCATCACAGGCCGGCAAAGGATGGAACGACATGCCTAACACCTCGCCTGAAACTCACTCCAACCAACCCGGCGACAATTCCGGGAACCATTCCGGCAACAACCCCGCTGGAATCCCGCTCAACGGCGCCAACTCGGCCTCCGGCGGCCCCCCACCCAACGGCCCCATCGGCTGGCCCGTGCTCGTGCCCGGCGCGCCCGTCACGAGCGGCCCCCTCACCGTCTTCCCCATCCAGGGAGCTGAGGACCACACCCCCGCATATACCCTCCTCGCCGAGGCCATCAAGCACGAGCAAGCGGTGGTCATGGAGATCTCCGAGGGCGGCAACGTCCCCGTGCTCCTTCTCGACAACCGCTCGGAGAAACCCATCCTCGCCATCCAAGGAGAGGAGCTCATTGGCGCCAAGCAGAACCGCACCCTGAACGTCTCGATTCTCGCGGCCCAGGGCAAAACCGAGATCCCGGTGACCTGCATCGAGGCGGGCCGCTGGGGCTACCGCGGCCGCAGCTTCGAATCCGGAGGCTTCGAGCACTACAAGCTGCGGCAGGCGAAGGCGGCGATGGTCTCGAGAAGCAGGAAGCACAAGCGGCCCGAACGCCCTCGGGTGGAGAGCTACGGCGCCGACCAGGGCGCCGTCTGGGAGGAAGTGGATTGCCAGCTTGCCCAGCACTCGGTGCCCTCCCCTACCTCGTCGATGAGCGACGTCTACGCCGACCGGAGCGTGCGCTCCCGGTTGGACCGGTTCGACGTCGGCCTCAAGCTGCCCGAGGCGACAAGAGGCGTCGTCGTTGCCTTCGGCCAGCGCGTCGTTTCGGCCGAGATCTTCGAATGCCCCGCGGTCTTCCAGAAGCTCTGGCCCCGAATCCTGCGCAGCTACGCGTTCACGGCGATGAACGAGTTGGCCCACCACCAGGGGCACGGCAAGGACCAGGCCGGGACAAATGGCGGCCCCACGCTCGAACAAGCCGAGGCATTCCTGCTCGAGCCCTGCAACGCCGAGGCCCAGCCCGAGGATTCCGTCGGGCTGGGCCAGGACGTTCGCTGGGAAGCCGACGGCTTCCTCGCCTGCAGCCTCTTCCACGAGGGCCGCATGCTGCACGGGACGGTGTATGCGAGAGGGTAGACCAGTGAGAAAAATGAACGTACACGTGGTAATCGACCGGAGCGGGTCGATGCAGGGTATTCGTGACGATGCGATCGGGGGGTTCAACTCCTTCCTGAAAGAAACCAAGGGGGCCGGGCAGAAGTGGTGGGTGTGGTTGTTCGACACCCAGGGCATCGACCTGATCCAAGATGGCGTCGCATCATCGAAGGTCGAGAAGCTCTCGACCTCCAACTACATCCCGCGAGCGGGCACCCCGCTCTACGATGCCGTCGGCGCGGCGATCGCCAAGTCCAAACTGGTCCGCAAGACGAAGCTCAACATCCTGATGGTGCTGACCGACGGGCAGGAAAACTCCAGCAAAGAGTGGTCGGCCAAGGCTGTGAAGAAGGAGCTGACCCGGTTGGCGGAGGAGGAAAACTGGCAGGTGATCTTCGTAGCCGTCGGTGCGGAAGCATGGGGTGAAACCGCCCGCTTCGACATGGGTGTCGTGATCAGAAACAAGCGCAGCAAGAGGTCGATGCGGCAGGCGTATGGAAGCGCGGCCGCAGCCTCGATGGACTACGCGTTTGAGGGCACTCGGAGGCAAGCGTCGTTGGACATCGATGACGAAGGTGAGGAGAGTGGGTCAGACGCCTCCTGACGAGCGGTCTCGAGACAACTCTCGAGGGTCGCCACCACCGACATGCATGTCGATCTGATGGACGTGCTGTCCGGCTACGGGGCGTCGCGGTGGGTGGGCCTGGGTAAGATCTGCGACCCGCTGCAGATTCCCTCCAGAGAGCTTCCCCACGAAGCCCATCTCGCGGCTTAGCGTGGAACTTTGGAGTTGTTCACAATAACTACTTGTTCAATACTATTGAACATGTGATTATGTGGAACATGCGAACCCAAGACCTGCTGACAAAATGCTTAGATCACTTGGCCGATCTGCCATTCGTGGCCGCGCTCGATCTGCCCGACCTTGGAGTTCGCCTTCCAGACGGTCGAATCGCTGACGCCATACTGAAACTGCAGCTAAAGGATGGCCAGCTTCATGAACTGATCCCCGAGATCAAGCGCACAAACCTAACCTATGCACTCGCGGAAGGCCTCATCGCTCGCGCCCGACGGAAGCCTCAGAAAGCGATGCTCATCGTCGCACCCAATATCACCCGAGGGGTTGGTCGAACACTCGGAGAGAACGGCGTCAACTTCGTCGATGCGGCTGGCAACTGCTGGCTAAACATCGAAAACCGCTACGTAGCCGTGATCGAAGGACGTCGACCTATCACTCCCGAGCCGCGCGGGCGCGGCATGGGGGCTGCCGGATATCAGGTCCTATTTGCTCTGCTAGCGATGCCCGACGCTCAGAACGCTACCTTGCGCGACATAGCAGAGCAGGCAGGAACTGCCCTGGGCACAGCCACTCGGACACTCAAGCACCTCGAGGAGGAGGGCATCCTGGCGCGCGGTCGAGGGAGGCAAATCCTCCTCGACAAGCAGGAGATTCTCGAGCGTTGGCTGCATGGATATCAGACCCAGGTACGACCGCGGTGGCTGATTGGACGATTCCAGACGGCCGACCCCGATCCGGAAATGCTCGAGCAACGCGTAACCGATGCACTTACTGGGAAGGAGCCAGAGTTGAATTGGGCTTGGGGTGGAGGCGCTGGCGGAATGCGCCTGACCGGCTACTACCATGGCTTGGAAACAGCCTTGCTGGTCGAGAGACCACCAGCCGATCTGCCGAGAACGCTAAGGGCTTTGCCCGCAAGAGATGGACCGCTGATTTTGCTGGAGGTCCCTACCGCCCTGGCGCTCGCGGGTCCGCAGGAACATGTCGCCCATCCTCTGCTCATCTATACCGAGTTGCTCGCCACCCGTGATGAGCGCGCAAGAGAGGCAGCAGAAGAAATCCGCGAGCGCTATCTGCAATGAGACGCCACGGACTTGCGGACGAGCAACTCGAGACCTTGCGAGACCTGGTGGGGTGTTGGGGAATCGGTGGCTTCGTCTTGATCGGTGCGCGAGCCCTTAGCTGTTTCGTCCCGCTTACCTGGCGCCAGACGGAAGACCTGGACGTGTCGGTCATGGTGTCAATGGAGGAATATCCGGCCGGGTTGGATGACCTCCCCGGGTGGCGGACGGACGGCGCGATCACTCAGCGTTGGTACTCCCGCTCGGGGGTGCGCGTCGACGTGCTTCCATCTGGTCGAGACGGACGTGCGGAAGATGCCTTTCAGTGGCCAGGAGAGGATCGCACCTTCAGCCGGGTGGGCTTACGGCTAGCGAGCGACTTCGCCATCGAGGTGGGGTTCGATGACGAGCTCTCGGTCCATGTCGCGCCCGTGTCAGTAGTGTGCGTCCTCAAGATGATCGCTTATCTGGACCGCCCCCAAGAGCGCAGTCGCGACTTGCTTGATATCGCTCACCTTCTAGCTGACTACCCAGATCTGGAGCGCCGATTCGAGCTTGAAGGCGTGTATGAGCGTGGTCTCGACTACGACCAAGCGGGGCCCTTCACCCTCGGTCAGGAGATTCAAGCCTTGGGCCTCAGCGCGACAGAACATGATTCGGTCGACCGGTTCCTAGTCTGCGTGGAAACCGACGAGGTAGTGGCAAGCCGGATGGCTCAGGAGGCGGGTACTGGGAGGAGCAGAGTCGACATGCTCCGGCTTGTACAAGCCTTGCGCCTGGGTCTCCTGCGTCCTCCAGGCGAGTGATCTTCGCAGGAGGCCCTAAACCCCGGAAACAGAGTGAGATCGATGTTCAGGAAATCGGCGCTCTCACCTCGCCGGCGGTATCCCCTCGAGCGTCTTCGCGTAGGCCCGGCCCTCGTCGTCGTCGTTGGAGCCCAGCTCCTTTCTCGGGGTGCCTGGGTCCTCTAGCGGGGCTTGTCGGGCACCTCCGGTCCAGCCATTGGCGGTGACCACAGCCCAGGCACTGCCGCCTGGTAGAACTGCAAGGTCGCGCCGACGGGATAGACCGGAATCTGAGTGATCGAGACGATGTTCTTGCTCATGCCTTGTCCGTCGCGGCAATACTGAAATGCCGCCACCAGAATCCGTGGGTCGCTGGAATGCACGCGCGCGTAGCCACCCTCGATGTCGGCTAGCATGGCTGCTTCATCGCCGTCGAAGGGTCGATAGTCGGTATCTGGGACCATATACCCCGTCCCAGATATGAAGTTTCGTAGCTGCATGGAGCTAACCGACAACGGCTTCAAGGCCAGGGCTGAGCCATCCTTGTCGAACCACTCCACCTCGATGTTCACCGACGAGCTGGATTCATTCGTCACGAGGACCGCGGTCCCACAGTGGGTTGTGTCGGTTGAGCGTTCGGTAGCCCACGAGACTTTCCACCGGAGTGGCAAGGTCGCGCTGGAAGCTCGGGGAGAAGAGGCGGGCTTGCTGAGAGAACCTCCATCGTCCGGCTGCTGGGGAGCTCTCATTACCGATGCCCCCGCCCCGGCTGTATCCCGGGGATCCGGTTTCAGGCCTCCTCCCGCGTACGCCGAATCCAGGGCCAGTCCTCCCCCGGTAGCAACGAGCGCCCACAGCCCGGCAGCGATCACAACGAGCAGCAGCTTGGTTATCCAGTCGCTTTGCATACGAGCTCCTTTCTTCACGTAGATGGTTGTGTCTGAGTTTATGGGAATCTCTCACATCCTCAAGGGGTGAGGTCAGGCGTCGCGACCCACCGCCCTCCCCCTCCCAGAGGTGGACCCCGAAATTCGGACAGTTTGCTAAGGTGGGATCCAGACTAAGGAGAAGGAGTCTGGAATGCCACGGAAGAGACGGAGTTATCCCGCTGAGCTGAAGGCGAAGATCGCTTTG
>SDBT01011536.1_pt1 | contig 14213 bp, 13 predicted proteins | sample 2277101 | NCBI WGS metagenome assembly SDBT01 (sample SAMN10404973, study PRJNA504765) | marine sediment metagenome | isolation source: marine sediment core GS10_PC15, 103 cmbsf | place: Arctic Ocean: Southern Knipovich Ridge | collected 2010 | reverse complement strand
AATCTGTAATGCGAATACCAGGATCTAAAACATGAAACACTACCTGGCGCTGACCTGTGAGGCTATGGCTCGCAGCATATACGCTTCTGCCGCAACCTCTCAAAATATTATTTCAGTGCGCCTATTCAAGCAGGGCTTGCATAACACTCCCAAGAAACTGCGTACAATCTTACAGGAGGAAATCGATGCCCTCGACGCGGGTCAATACGACGCAATCTTGCTTATTTATGGGATGTGCGGGACATCTACTGTGGGGTTAACGGCAAGAAGAGTACCTCTTGTAATCCCGCGCGCCCACGATTGCATCAGCCTGTATTTGGGTTCAAGACAACGATACCAACAGGAATTTGATAAACATCCAGGGACATATTGGTACAGCACGGATTATTTAGAGCACAATGATGAGGGAGCCAATGTTGCCCTGGGTGCAGCCGATATGATGATCCAGGAATCTCGATATCAAGAATACGTCAGCAAGTTCGGCAAAAAATCCGCCGATATGTTGATGGAAACAATGAGCCAATGGTCGCAGCACTACAGCCGGGCTGTTTTTATTGACACAGGGTTGGGCAACTGCGAGCCGTACGAAGAGATGGCGCGTGAGAAGGCAAAAAAAGAAGGGTGGGTATTCGAACGCAAAACCGGCAACCGGCGATTGGTGGAGATGCTGATCAACGGTGATTGGAACGAGGGGGAATTTCTCGTCGTTCAGCCCGGATACACAATCCGACAATCTTACGACGAAGGCTTGATCAACGCCCGAATGGAAATGTAAGGCGAGCGATTATCCTAAAATGTGTCCGGCGTTTATATTGAGGTTGTCAAAAGCAAGAGTTTACAGAATGGTACCGGGCATCCGGTGAAGCGCTACGGTGCTTTTTAGACAGTCCCGCGTTTACTAATTGATAACTGACCTGTTTTCCGGTTTCATGCAGGAATCTTGTCTGCCTTATAAACCTTCTCGCCAGCTCGGATCGGTACTTTGAGCCTGTTTTCGAAAGGAGTAAGGGGGCAAGACCATTGCTCGTTGTAAGCGCAGTAAGGATTATAGGCAAAATTAAAATCCAGCAAGAATTTACCGTTGGGTAATTGTTCAGGCTCCATGTAACGTCCTGCCGGGTATGTTTCGCTTCCAGCCAAAGAGTCAACAAACGGGAGGAAGTAGCCATGTTGACTTGCGTAGATCGTTAATCCGGTCTCCTGACCATCGACTTCGAATCGGAACGTGCCAGCCCGCTGGTAGGTTTGGAAGTCCCCCGTAGAGGTCTGGATAGTGATCTCTTCTTTGTCAGGTAATTCCTCAAGGGTCAATTCTAAACGCAGGCCGGGATTCTCAGGGAAGTAATCCAATCCCTCAAAATGCCCTTTTTGTTCGTGGGTCAGCGGGCTGTGCGGGTTATCGGTAAAAAAGTGGTCTTTTTCATGGCGGAATTCTTCTAGACTGCTCATTTAATATTTCTCCTGGGTTTTTTTTAAGTAGGTTTTTTTAACAAGTTTCGGGCGAAGGTCTTTATCCCTTCTCAATAGCAGACGTGTTTTGTCTGTAACATCTTACTTGTGGATTTCAAAATACTGGAATAGAATATGCTCACTAAACTGCATGCCATGTGATATCCCCCAATAAGAATTATTTCCAATCGACCGTCATTAAGGCTTGTATGTTGATGACACAGGTTGCACAAAAGTGTATGCCATAGTTTTATGAGAACATCAAATTAGTTGGGTCTTCAATTGAGGCTCCACAAAATAGAAAGGATAAATCAAATGAATGTAATCGCCCGTCACAAAAAAAAACTGCAAGTTGAAATCACAGCCGGAGTCCACCAGTTTTTAGCTGATGAACCCATGGGTGTCGGCGACGACACCGGTCCAAACCCTTATGAACTGCTTCTGAGCGCTTTAGGTTCCTGCAAGGTGATAACTGTGCAGATGTATGCCCGGCGCAAGAATTGGCAACTCGAAGGAGTGCAGGTCAGTCTGAACATTGACAAGGTATATGCCAAGGATTGTGAAGACTGTGAGAGCAATCCTAATGCAAAGGTGGATATTATCGAATGCCAGATCAGCTTTCAAGGCGACCTGACCCCCGAACAATTGCAGCGCCTGACCGAGATTTCAGAGCGCTGCCCCGTGCACCGCACCCTGACCAGCGAGACGAAGATTCACACCCAATTAGTCTAGATAGCTGTCTTGTCCCATGAGTATCGTACCAGGACAATAACACTTGGGAACTCAAAAAGAGCTGCCCTTATGGAGCAGCCCTTTTTAATATATTCTTTAGTATTAAGTTTTTGGGTTATTTCAGTTTGAAGGCTATCACGATGGCAAAGATACCGCCGATGATGCCGAAGATACCCAGCATGTACGGCAGTGCAACCGCACCGATAACAGGGTGGCTTAGAAGGATGAGACCGAAGATGAGACTCAATACACCCAAAATTCCGGCTCCCCAACCTTCACCTTTGAACGCCATAATCAGCTTTATGACACCCATGATCAGTCCTTCAATACCGAGGATGATGATCACGATTGTGGGGATCAGCAGCGTGCTCCACAGCGGGTGGCGGATAATGATGATCCCGGCGATGATGCCCAGGATGCCGACGAAGAGCTTCCAGCCCCACATCTCGCTGTTAATGAAGATACTGATAATCGAGAATATACCACTGATGAACCAATATACGGCCAATATCTGGATCAGGACGAACAAGGTCGCGCCCGGTGATGTCAATAGAAAAATACCAATGAGTACCGCGGCGATACCTTCCAACAGGACGAGCCACCAGGGTACCGATCTTCCTTCTTGCGTTGTTTCAACTGTTGTCATTTCTCTCCTCACTTTCTTTTTAATTGGATGATGTCCTTAGTCAACCGAATAACAATTCGATTATAAAATCAATTATACGTATTCCACAGGAATAGTCAATTGAGTCGTTCTGAATATTCAGTTTCCCAAATTTACCCTCACTTATTAACAAATAGGTTTTCGTGTAAGGCTGTTTTTTTACCTACGAAATCTTTTGTATTTGGAACTTAGCCTGGGTCTTTATAAGCCAAGCAGTTGTTGTTTCTTTTTCTCGAAATCCTGTTCACTGATCACACCCCTATCGCGCAGATCAGCCAGTTTTACTAATTCATCGATGTAAGATTCTTGAGACGCTGGAGCAGCGGATTCTGCCTGGGAGCTCTCTTCGTACTCTATGGCAGCTTTATCTTCATCGGTGAGTTCTAATTTTTTAATTCCCAGCTTGTCCATTGCGTCAATGAGCTCTTCTTCTGTTAAATCATCTGCAGATTTGCCGGTGTACTGCTCGACTCTCTCAACATCTGGCTGGCTCAATTTGTAAGCGCCGTATGCAGCGCCTCCTACTGCCAGGAGCACAGCACCGCCCACAATGATGCGCCTTCTCCTGCGGCGCCTGACTCTATGCGTAGTCCGTCTTGCTGTGCGTCTTGAAGTCCGCCTCACAGTACGGCGAGCGCCTCTTCTTCTCATACGAAACCTCCTCTCAAATCATTAATTTTAAAAATTGGAATGGATTTTATCATCGGGGCAATTTTTCTCGGATCAATGCCCCCCGTCGCCAGTTGTTAACCTTGGTCAATTCATTGACAGAATTAAGTGAGCATTCAGGATGGCTTATGAGCGCGTTCTGAATGCCCATCTTTACGGGTTCTGAATTAATAAACCCGATCTCGCAATAATCCGGTATCTATCGATAGGCGAGGATCTCCCGGTCGAGCGAATGCTACGTAATGCGCTTTTTAAGTTCCTTACGCAGTTCTTCCTCCGAATCCGCCGGCAGAGAAGTATGGTAAATTTTGCCTTTGTAAGGTCGCAGGCTTGCCATGGCATAATCCACGTTTGCATCACGCACGATGAAAATGATCCCTGAAGTACCTGGCGTTAAGTCGTTCTCCAAATCCTCAACAAATTTCTTGTCAATCCCAGGCGCCGCTAATTTACCTACCAGAGCACCGCCGACCACACCAAGAACCAGACCCACCACCGGGAACATGAGACCGCCGATGAGCAGCCCGAGGAATCCACCACCTACAGCCCCGACCTTTGCACCGCGATCCATCTCATTTTTAACATGGGCTTTGACTTCTTCATCCATAACAATTACTGCCGAATCGTCCAGGCTAATATAATCCCCTTTTTGACCTTTGCTTAAGGTCTCGCGAACCTTATCGGCCTCTTCGGCGTTATCAAACGTAATGGCAACTACATATGACATAACAATCCTCCTTGAAACATGGTTTATTTACTTTCGCACTTAATTCACCTCAAGAATAATATCTGAGGTTAACTTATAAAAGAACAGTGTCTTTTATTATACTCGAACCGAATCCTCATAGAGCCCATATATGAACCAGAAAATGAAATCCCGCCTTAATTAATCATTTAAGAACAGCATCGATAGCAGGAACGATACAACGCTAACTATCAGCCCCCCTAAAAAGGCTGGTAGAAAGCCATCCACAACAAAGCCAATCCCCAGTAAATTCGCCAGATAAGCCGAAAACCATAATACAAATGCGTTAATTACCAGCATGAACAAACCTAATGTAAGCGCGATGCACCCGCAAGACAGAAAGTTGAGAATCGGTTTGATAAATACGTTGACCAGACCCAAAATTAGCGCCATCGCACCGAAAGCGATCCAAGCGTTTGTACCCTCAATATATATTCCCGGAACGATTAGAACAGCGACGACCAATGAAATCAAAATAATGATCAAGCTAATAAGAAATTTCATTTCATCCTCCTAATTGGTCATACTTAACCGGTTTTTTCTTGTCTGATGTTGCGTTATTTAAAATAGCCAGATCTTTAACGCCATGACGGGTAAAGATCCTCGGCTGGGTTATTGGTAATATTGAACAATTGAGAAGCATCGATTTTTAACACATAAATCTCTTGCGGACCATCACGGGTGGTTGTGAACGCGATCCAATCCCCGTTGTGCGACCAGGTCGGGTAATTGTCTGCAGCAGGGTTGTTGGTCATCCTGATCAGGTCGTCTCCATCCACGTCCATGATATAAACTTCCGGATTACCATCTCGCTCAGAGACAAAAACGACTCGATTACCATCGGGCGACCCTGATGGGAAATTATCGGTTGCCGGGTGATCGGTCAGGCGAGTCTGTTCGGAACCATCTGATTTCATGCGGTAGATTTCAGGGTTGCCGTCACGATTGGACGTGAAGACGATCAAATCACTTCCAAACAATATCCCACCACTTTTAAACCATTGAGGCTGGTAATCTTCTACCCCGGGATTATTGGACAAATTGTGAATTCCCGGACCATCCAGTTCGGTGATGTAAACCTCCTGATTCCCATCTCGATTGGTGGAGAATGCTATCCAATTGCCGTCCGGAGACCAGGCGGGGTACAAATCGTCGCCAAGCTCGTTGTTTGTTATGTTGATCACATTTGAGCCGTCGGCGTTCATCACATAGACCTCAAAATTACCGCTGCGATTGGAGGCAAAAGCGATCCGGTTACCGTCGGACGACCAGGCGGGCTGGGTATCAACGGATGCATCGTTCGTCAAACGAGTCACAACAAAACTCTGGGTGTCCATTACATAGATTTCAGCGTTGCCGTCCCGGTTGGACTCGAAGGTGATCGCGCCCGGTCCTAAGTCACTGGAAGGTTCGGTGGGCTCCCCTGTAGGAACACCCGTTGAAGGGGCGATTGTAGCACTGGGCGGGATGGCAGAGGCGGTCATGGATGGGTTGGCAGGGTCACACGGATCAAGGTCAAGACCATCAATGATCCCATCGCCGTCCGAATCCGGGTTGAGCGGGTCCGGGCAGGGGGGAGACTCGTCACCGTCTATCAAACGATCGTTATCCGTGTCCGGGTTGAGCGGGTCGGTGCCAAGCTGGAGTTCCTGCCCATCAGGCAGTTTATCATCATCCGTGTCGGGTTTCAGCGGATCAGTTCCGATCTGGACTTCTTCCCCATCTCTGAGACCATCAGCGTCTGTGTCCGGGTTGAGCGGGTCGGTGCCGCGCTGTACTTCATCGCCATCGTTGAGCACATCGTTGTCCGTGTCGGGTCTGAGAGGATCGGTGCCCCGTTGGACTTCATCGCCGTCATTGAGAACGTCCGCATCCGTATCCGGGTTGAGAGGATTGGTACCGTACTGTTTTACTTCAGGTCCGTCCAGAAGCTGGTCGCCATCCGAGTCTGGATTGTAGGGGTCCGTGCCCAACTCGCCCTCTTCTCTGTTCGTGAGACCATCACCATCGCTGTCTTCTTCGCCAATAATTGCAGCAGCGGTTTGGTTCGCTGAAGCCGTTTGGGTTGCGCTGCTTATATCCGATTGTCCGTTATAGATCTTAGTGAACAGATAAATCGAAATGCACATCAAGGTCATGCACAAAACGATCACAACCGGTATCACCCAAATTGGGATCCAAGCCCGGCTTAATACCACGCCCTTGTGCGCCTTCTCCTCTTTTTCGGTGGACTGCACAACAGCAGTGAAGGGAAAATCTACCTCACCACCCAGGATTGGGCGATTGAGTGGCTTAGCATGAAACTCGGCTGCCCCAACTTCTCCTGGGGAAACGCGCAGGGTCTGGGTTTGATCCGGTTCGAACTCTAAGTCAGCACCATCACCCTGCAAGATCAAGTTAAACATCTCTTGAATGTTGCCCTGGTTTTCAACCATAACACGGGCAGTTTGACCGGCTTCGATCTGGTACGGGCGCAGTTCACTTTGGAACTTTGAAAAGGCTGACACGGTCAGGGTGCATTCCACCTCAGCTACCTGCTCGGGAGCTTGCTGGCTGATCACACGTAAGCTCAGGGAGTGCCTCCCAGCGCGACTGTGGGAGGAGCGCGGTGGCTGCACGGTCAGAGTGATCTCCTTTTGATCACCGGGGTTTAATTGTGTGACAGGCGATGGGGTTGAAATCCAATTGACCGGGATGCCTTCCACCGCCAACTTGAAGTAATCTTCCGCCAATCCCTGGTTGAGCAGGACGATTGGAATGCTTGTGCTAGCACCCGGAGATACGGAAAATTGGGTCGCTTCCATCAAGACACCAATGCGCCCCTTCACTTCATAAGCTGCGACGGTTAATGTGACTCCGATATCGACAACTTCGTCAGGGGATTCCTGGCTGAATATTCGCACAGTTATCGGATAGCGACCGGCTCGAATCTGTGGGGGGTGCGGCGGTTGGATTGTAATGGTGGTTTCTTTTTCTTCACCTGCCAGCAGTGGAACGATAGGGGTTCCAATCGAGACCCAATCCATAGGAACACCGTCCAGGGATATTTCGAACGAATCGTCCTGTGAGCCCTGATTGCGAAGCACCATCCGGATGTCTGTGCTTTCACCTGGGGGAACCGTATATCCTGTGGCTTCCACCAGGACTCCAATTCTGCCCTGCACCTCATATGCGGCAACCGTCAACACAGCCTCAATTTCGACCCTTCCTTCTGGATCTTCCTGGGAGGTCACCACAAACACAATCGGATATCGCCCGGCGCGTCCTTTGGGAGGCGGGGGAGGCTTAATTGTCAAGGTTACTTCTTTATGCTGATCTGGAGACAACTGCAATGTCGGGTGCGGTACAGTTATCCACTCGCTCGGGATGCCCATTATCTGCAACTCAAATACATCTTGGATGGAACTCTGGTTAGAGAGGACAATTGGAATTGTGATGCTGCCCCCGGGAGCCACAGAAAAAGTTGTGGACTTCATTTGAACGCCGATGCGTTCTTCGCCACTCGATGGATTATCATTCATTGCTAACGCTCCTCTAGTTCGTGCTCCGTAATGGGTTTATTACCACCCTTTGCATTCTTTTGTACGGGGATTTCATCCTCTGTTTGACCAAATTCGGTCTCACGATGCAATAGTTTCTGCGCCTTATCCCGTAATTCTTCAATAGATTCCCGCAGTGATACCTGTGTACGTTCGATTTTATCCTGCTCTGGTGGGAATGGGTTTTCACCTAACGAGCGCCGGTATAAATAACGCACAATTTCCCTCCCCGAGGCGATCACGGGTGCAGCTAATAACGCCCCCATAATGCCCCATACAGAAGCGCCAACCAGGACGCCTATGATTATCACCAGGGGATGCAGCTGCACCGATTCGCCCATCACGCGGGGTACTACGAGCGTGTTTTCGAGAGATTGGACCAATACATAAAATCCAATCACGATCAGGGCAAAGACAAAATTGTTTATCGCGAAATGCTCAGACCCTTGCAGCAGGGCTACAATCACGGCTGGAATCACAGCCAGGAAAGGGCCCAAATTGGGGATTATCTCTAATAACCCTGCAATGATCCCTAGAGCAAACGCACCAGGCAGACCAAGGATGGTCAACCCCAGCCAGACCATACTTCCGATGATGACCATCAAAGTGACTTGCCCACGGAAAAAGGCATCCCAGATTACTGTCAACCGGTTTTGTAAAATGACGATTTCGGACCTGTACGCCTTGGGGACACTATTCACAAACCGGTTGATAAACTTCACCCCGTCCAGGCTGAGATAGATTGACGAGATGATTAAAAATATAAAGGCAATAAAACCGGAAAATAAAGTACCTGCTACATCGACCGCCACACCGTAACTCACTACAAACGCCTGACCAGCCGAGTTGATGATGACCGGTAACGATGGCAGTTCGGGTATAAAACCCGTCCCCGCATTTTCTATTGTGGACAAAATGGGGTCTACCATACTATCAAGTACTACATTGACCCCCAACAAGTGTATACCAGATTCTTTCAGCGCCGATAATGTGTCTTGCGACCACTGAACGCTGTTTATTGTCAACGCTTCGTAATCAAGGTTTATCAGGAAATTTACCGCATCAATAATCGGGGGGAGGAGAATCAGGGGAGCAAGCAAGAGCACAATCGCCACCAGCAGGTAGGTGATCAAGACCACCACGCTGCGCGGCAACCTGGTGCGTGAGCACAGGTATCCGATCAATGGTCTCACCAGAAAAGCGATCAGCGCCGCGATGACCAGCATCGTCAGCACTGAACGGCTCAAGTAGATGATTACAAGCCCGAATAAGAAGAGACCTACCCCAACGATATACCTGGTTGTTGACTTCCATTCTGTATACATGCTGCGCCCCGACTGACTAGATCCAAATCCTCTACTGGTTTATGTTATTCACATTTCGTCTTCGTTTGCAAACCATTATCTCACAATTCCTCGATTTCTCAACCTCTGCCTATCCGCTGTGTTATTGTTTTAACGAAAATGAAACCTCTGCCTATCAAGCGTCAATTCTGAAGGTTTCGCCGGGAGAGATGATTTTCACTTTCACGTCAGGAGCAAATCGGGCAGCGAAACTGGCAAACGATCTGGGCGGCTCAGCCAGAATCCTGGGCATAAGCCATTTAAATCCAAGGGGGAAGTAAGTACCCCAGTGAATTGGAATTGCATACCTCGGTTTGAGCATTTGGAGCGCCTGCGCCGCCTGGTATGGGTCCATATGCCCGGGACCTAAACTTGGTCCCCAACCCCACACAGGCAGCAAAGCGACATCCAAGTCTTCAGCTATAGCATCCATCTCCGGAAATAGTTCAGTGTCGCCGGCAAAATATATTCTCTGCGAGCCATCAATCACGTATCCCAGGGTTTCCACAGGAGTATTAAACCGGAAACGAGCGCCGTCATGATCAGCGCGAGCGGCATTTATTACCACTGGACCCACCATCGCCCTTTCACCAGTCGATAATTCCACAATATCCTTGAACCCCACCTTTCGTAACAAACCAGCCGCACCGCGCGGTGCGATCACGGGAATATCCCGGTCAAGCAATTTAAGGGAAGGCAGATCAAGGTGATCCGAGTGGGCGTGTGAGATTAAAATGGTGGAGATTTTCTGATACATGCCTGGATCAATGCGCTTGTCCTGGCGGCTCAAATGCCAGACCCTGTTACGCAAGAGCGGATCTGTCAATATACACACGCCGTTCATTTCAATTAATATGGTGGCATGACCGACATAAGTTAGATTACACATGTTTTAATCACGCAAAGAACCTGACTAACATAACTGTCGCCAATCCCAAATAAATAAAATATCCAAACGAGTCGGTAATCGTTGACACCAGAATTGGCGACGCCAGGGCGGGATCGATTTTCAAAGCCGGCATAACCAGCGGCACCAATGCGCCGGCAAATCCCGCCGCTATCATATTCAACAGCGTAGCCAATCCAACAATAAGTCCTAACTCAGGGGTTCCCTTCCAAACTAACGCGATCAAAGCTACCAGCAATCCGATCACTAATCCATTGGTCAAACCGATGGTGCTCTCGCGAACCAGCGCTCGTATCCCATTTCTGGGGCTGATCTCCCCCAGCGCTAAACCGCGCACGATAACAGTTAGCGTCTGCGTACCTGCACTGCCGCTGACACCTGCTACGATAGGGAAAAAGACAGCCAGGATCGCCAACTGGGCAATCGTATTTTCAAAGAGGCTCAGCACCGCCACTGAGACCATGGCTGTGCCCAGATTCAGCACCAACCAGGGTAAACGGGTTCTCAGGGCAGAAACCACCGGAACATCGACAGCCTGTTCCTCAGGGATACCGCCCAAACGGTAAATATCCTCGGTTGCCTCATCCTCGAGCACATCAACCAGGTCATCGTGAGTTATGGCGCCCAACAACTGACCTGTCTCGTCAACCACTGGAAGTGCTAACAGGTCATAACGTGCCATAAGACGGGCTGCCTCTTCTTGATCGGCTTCGGCATTAATGGAAATTACATCTGGATCCATGATTTCTGAAATACTGGCATCAGAAGGAGCGATGAGCAATTGGTAGATCGGGACCACGCCCACCAAGACGTTATTGTCGTCGACCACATATATGTAATGGACGTCCCGCGCGTCCAATCCTATCCTGCGTAAATGTGCTATGGCTTCCTGGGCAGTAATGTCCTTATGGAGCACTACCTTTGCCGAGGTCATCAAACCGCCGGCTGTTTCGTCTTGATGTTCCAAAAGCAGGCGTATCTCACCCGGGTCTGCTAGCGCCGATAAGGTTTCGGCAACCTGTTCGGGCGCGATGTCACCCAGCAGGTCTGCTGCCTCGTCCGGTTCCATCCTATTGAGAATCGGAGCCAGTTCATTCGTCTCCAGGCGCGTGGCGATTTCAGCCGCCTCTTCATCTTCCAGTTCCTCTAGAATATCGGCTGAATCTTCCGGGTCGAGGCGGGGCAGAAGTTCGTCCTGAGTCTCCGGAGGGAGTTCAGTGAACACATCGGCTTGGTCCGCAGGGCGCAGCGCTTCCACAATGTCGACTGCGTGATCCCAATCCTCTTTTGTCAATGCCTCTCGCAGCTGCGATAGGACATCATCCAGATTCACTTGATCGATTGCCATCATGTTTACCTTTACATACGTAATGATTTATAATTTTACTGTAGAATGGGCGATTAATGCATAGTTTTTCTGGGTTCAAATCCTGTTCTCTATTATGGACCCCGACCAATATGGGTTAATATAACGATTTAACCCTCTGAAAGCCTGGGGAACACTGTATAATTAACTGATCATTTCGAATATTAAGATCGTCCAATCAAACCCAAGCAGCTACAAGAAAACAGGAATGATAATGAATTCAATATGCATCTACTGCGGATCTTCTGACAAAACAAAACCCATATACTTGGACGCAGCCTATGAGATGGGAAAAGAAATCGCCCAGCGCGGTTTACTATTATGGTTTGGAGCAGGCAGTACGGGCTTGATGGGCGCTGTGGCAGACGGCGCCTTGGAGGCGGGCGGCGAAGTGGTTGGTGTGATCCCAGATTACTTCAACACCCCGGTTTTGGCTCATCAAGGTCTTACGAAGCTGGAAGTGGTCGCGTCGATGCGGGAACAAATGGGGCGCCTGATGGAACAGTCAGATTCATTTATTGCGCTCCCGGGTGGTTATGGAACTTATAAAGAGCTTTTTGAGACCCTGACTCTGGCTCAAATTGGGAGGCATCAAAAACCGGTTGGGCTGTTGAACACCAATAACTATTTCTCTCCTCTCCTGGTGATGATCCAACATACGCAGGATGAGGGCTTTATATACGACGAACACAGCGACCTGTTCACGTGCGCCGATAACCCAGCTGAATTGGTGGATGCATTGTCAATCTATCTTCATCCTGTGGGGCTTGAACGTTGGATGACACGCAATGATGAATGAGAGTATCAGCTCGATAATCTTGCACACTTCCCGTGACCGTAAGTAAACCGCTAAGGTCTAAACCAAATTCCTGATATAATGAAAAACACGACCGGATTCCTGCTGTTGGTTTCACGTTATCAAATTGACTCTTGAATTTGACGATACAATTTTGACGACACAATTTTTTTTTACTCAACGCAATTTTGACACACCGTAATTTTGATACAATGTATTTTTGTACACTATCAATCAAGAAGAAGCGGCTGGGCGCCTCTCGATTTCATCGCTCGCTGTGATTATTCAGCTGCTGTACTCAATATCTCAACTGGTGAGCATCTGACCATAGCGAACCCGGTCGGTGGTTGGTGTTGGGCATATAAATAAACTGGCTTATATGCTTGGGTCCCTGTCACCCACATTAAAACCGCCTCAAAAACATTTGCATAAATAAATTCAGAGCAAGACTGGGAGGAACAATATCATGTCGAAAAAACGAAATTTAAGATCATACAAAATCCTGGCAATCGTCATCCTGATCGCTGCTGCCATGCTCGCATGCGGTATTGGCGGACAGGCGACCCAGGCGCCTGAGGCACAACCACCGGAAGAACCACAAGCCCAGGTCCCTCCTGAGGGCGCCGCAGCCCCTATCGAACAAGATGCATCTTCACAGGCAGCAGGCAGCGGGATTTTATTCCAGGACGACTTTCAGGACGGGCAGCCAGATAACTGGCAGATTACTTCTTCCTGGGATATCCAGCAGGCTGGGGATATCTATAACTTCAGTGCCGCAGGAAGAGGTGGCGCTTGGGTACCTGCTGGTTACAATTGGAGTGATTATGCTTTCGATACCGATGTCGTGCTGAATGATGGCAGCCTGATATTGAGCTTCGATTATACAAATACAGGTCGCTATATGCTTCATCTTCGTGAGGACGGCTTGTTTCTTGTTAAGGAACAACCGCCTCTCAACTACACAGTTCTGGCGCACACCGGTCCTGTTCCGGTTGGTCAATGGCACCGCATTGGGGTCAAAGGTAAGGACGGGCGTCTCCAGGTTCGGGTGGATGACCAATTGTGGATCGACACAATCGATCCGCAGCCGCTTTATAAGGGCACCATCTCTGTGAGTACACTAAGTGGATCGCAGGCTTCGGTGGACAACGTGCTGGTTAGCCAGCTGTCAGGTCCGCTCGAAGCAGACCCAGTCGTCGCTCCTCCGCCAATCGCTGATCCCCAGGTAGTTGAAGATGAGCTTGAAGAAATTTCCAGTGTGATGCCCGTTGAGAATATTGAACCCATCCCGGAGCCTGTACTTGCGCCACCTCAAGCGCCGCCTGAGGCGCAGGAAGCTGCCCCTCCTCAAGAAGTACCCTCCAATGAGGATGAAGCGCCACCCCAGGTGGTGCCAGTCGACCAGGGTCAGCCCGAGTCCGATCTATCAATCGTGGATGTCGATCTACCTTCGCAGAACAACCAGGGTACGCCGTTCTCCGTTAGTGTAACAATCCATAATGCTGGACCTGACGCTGCCGTCCCTTATACTGTCCTCTGGTATCCAGATGGACCCTCGTTTATTGGCTGCAGCTGGGATATTTATGATCACCAAACGGGCACAGATAATCGAAGGACCGTAACATGTGAATTTGCTGGTTATCCCAATGCGGGTACATTCACCTGGATTGTCCTGGCAGATCGTGAGGATGCCACTAATGATTTTGATCGGGGAGGGAATAAGAAGACCAGTACGATCGTCGTGAGCCCAGAATAAGAAATTCCGCCATTCCATTGGCAGGTATAGAAACCCGCCCTACGAAGCCAACCTTGGAGTGCTTATCATGCCAGGGGCATGACAGCCCTGCATCAGCTTTGTTACAAGAAAGGGGGCTGTCTAATAAACTGTAGTCGGTAGGTATGGAAGCCTGCCCTGCGGATATTTCCCGGGCGTGGGAGCCCGGGCAGCTGGGAAGTCGGCAGGTATGGCAACCTCCCCTACGAAATTTGTAGGGCGGATATCC
>SDBT01011535.1_pt1 | contig 14214 bp, 8 predicted proteins | sample 2277101 | NCBI WGS metagenome assembly SDBT01 (sample SAMN10404973, study PRJNA504765) | marine sediment metagenome | isolation source: marine sediment core GS10_PC15, 103 cmbsf | place: Arctic Ocean: Southern Knipovich Ridge | collected 2010 | reverse complement strand
GCAAAGCAAAAAGCTCCAAGTTCAAGGCGCGCAAATCCTGAGGAATGAGGCGTAGTTACTGTACTCCGCAGTGACGAAGGATGCAGCGCAACACAGAAATTGGACTTTTTGCGAAGCCGTCATGATTGTTCTGAACATTTTGATCCTTTGGGCCTTAGGATACCTGAGCTTCCTGCCTTCCCTGACCAAACTCTTGTTGATCCGCAGTAGAGGAGAATCGGGAAAATGTATTTGCGACAGGTATCAGCCTCGGTACTCATTATTGTTGTTATTTCTGCCTAGTCGATAGCATTCTGTGCGTCGCAGCGAAAGATATTACGGACGCAACTGATTGGACGGAACTGCAAGTGGCGCTAAGTTACCAGATTTATATGGGGATTGTAAAGAGCAGCTTGTTTGCTAGTTTAGAGATTCACGGAACCGCGTTGTTCTTGAGATGATGCGTGCTTTCGTGGTAATCTTTGTTGTTTTGCGCGAAGAGGATATCAATACATGCCCAACCAAGTCATCCAGATCAGAGGCGCCAGACAGAACAACCTCAAAAATCTTGACCTGGACATCCCGCTAAACCGGATCACTGTGGTCACAGGGGTCAGCGGCTCGGGAAAGTCATCTCTTGCCTTTGATACTCTCTATGCCGAGGGGCAGCGCCGATATGTGGAGACCTTCTCCCCATACGCCCGCCAGTTCATGGAGCGCATGGACCGGCCTCAGGTGGATCGAATCGAGGGTATCCCTCCGGCCATTGCCATCGACCGAAAAGACCCTGTGCGCACGTCTCGCTCCACCGTGGGCACCATGACTGAAATCACGGATTACGTAAAGCTGCTCTATGCACGGCTTGGCAAACTCCACTGCAAAGGCTGCGGAAAAGCCGTGGTGCCTGAAACCCCGGAGCACGTTTGGGGGGTGCTGAGCGATCTTCCGACTGGATGCCAGATCGTGATCACCTTCCCCTTTTCCATCAAAGAGACCGGAACAGATCAAGTGCGCAACGAATTGGGCCGCATGGGCTTTGACCGTATTTATGTCGCCGGCCAGATCAAGCCCCTGGAGGCACGGTCACACAAAACCCGCGCCAAGAAACTTCACGTTGTGGCAGATCGGGTCGTGCTGCGCGCCAGGGATCGGGCACGTGTTGTGGGTTCCCTGGAGCAGGCCTTCCGTTTTGGCTCAGGCACACTAGACGTGTGGATCAAGCCAAAGAAGCGCCTTTCGTTCAGCAACAAACTTGAATGCGCCCACTGCAAAATCCCTTACAAGGCCCCTATGCTCAACCTTTTTTCCTTTAACAGCCCAGTGGGGGCTTGCCAGAATTGCCGTGGATTCGGCCGGACCATCGACATAGACCTGGACCTTATCGTGCCGGACCCGACACTTTCTCTGCAGGACGGGGCCATCAAGCCGTGGGGAGATTGGCTGGATCACCGCGTGGAGTTTGAGGACTTGATGACGTTTTGCCGGCGCAAGAAAATACCCGCGGATATCCCCTTTAATCACCTGACAACGACCCAAAAACAAGCGATCATCGAGGGGACTCCCAGCTATCATGGTGTGCGCGGGTTTTTCAGTTGGCTTGAATCCAGGACCTACAAGATGCATGTGAGGGTGTTTCTTTCCCGCTACCGAAGCTACAAGGTTTGTTCTGATTGCGGTGGCGCCCGGTTCAATCAAGAGGCCCTGCTGTATCGGCTGGGCGGCCTTGACATCGGTCAGGCCTACGCCTTGAATATTGATGAGGCAGACACGTTTTTTCACGCCCTGTCTGTACCCCACGGAGACGAAGCCGGTCGACTGGTACTGGGAGAAGTTCACAGCCGGCTAAAATACCTTCGTGAGGTGGGGCTGGGGTATCTCACCCTGGATCGGCAGTCCCGCACCCTTTCAGGGGGTGAGGTGCAGCGTGTGGCTCTTGCTTCGGCCCTGGGATCTTCCCTTGTCAATACCCTCTATATCCTGGACGAACCAAGCATCGGCCTTCATCCCCGAGACAACCACCGCCTCATCCGCATCATGAAAGGTCTGAGAGACCTGCAAAACACGCTGGTCGTGGTGGAACATGACCCTGAGATCATCACGCAAAGCGACTTCATGCTGGATCTGGGCCCAAAAGCCGGCGAACTCGGTGGCCAGATCATGTACTTCGGCCCCACAGGCAACGTTAACGGCTCCCTGACAGGCCAATACCTGAAGGGGGCGCGATCTGTCCCCGTGCCTGAACAGCGACGAGAGCCCAAGCAGGATCAATGGCTTTTGGTTGAAGGGGCCTCAGAGCACAACCTAAAGGACATTGATGTTCATATCCCACTCGGACTCTTTGTCTGCCTGACCGGCGTGTCGGGCTCCGGCAAATCCACCCTGGCCGAAGAGGTTCTTTTCAAGGCCATCAAGTGGGCCAAGTGGGACCCTCAGGGCCGCCCGGGCCGCCACAGGGCGATCAAGGGGATGGAGCATATCTTCGATGTGATACTGGTTGACCAAAGGCCCGTTGGACGCACGCCCAGGGCAAACCCTTTGACCTACACCAAGGCCATGGACCCCATCCGCCGTCTGCTGGCTGCCACCCCCGAGGCCCGCGCAAGGGGTCTTGCACCCACGCATTTTTCCTTCAACACAGCTGGGGGTAGGTGCAAAACATGCCGGGGACAAGGCTTTGAAAAGGTGGAGATGCAGTTCCTCTCTGATGTGTTTATTACCTGCCCGGACTGCGATGGGAAGCGTTTTGAGAAAAACGTACTGGAAGTCCATTACAAGGGTCAAAACATTGACGATATCCTCTCTATAACGGTTGATCGGGCCCTGGAGTTCTTCAAAAACCAACAAAAGGTCAAAACCGCCCTCAAGCCTCTGGCCGACGTAGGGCTTGGTTACATGCGCCTTGGCCAGCCCATAAACACCCTGTCAGGCGGAGAGGCGCAGCGGTTGAAGCTTTCCAGATACCTGTCTTTGAAGACAGAGAAAAATAGGCGCCTCCTGTTTATCTTTGACGAACCCACCACGGGGCTTCATTTTGATGATATTGAAAAGCTCTTGGTTGCCCTGCAGAGGCTGGTGGACGCGGGCAATACCGTGCTCGTAATCGAGCACAACATGGATGTCGTAAAGACCGCCGACTGGGTGATCGACCTTGGCCCGGAGGGTGGGGATCAAGGAGGCCGCACTGTGGTGGCTGGCCCACCGGAACAGGTGGCAGCCCACAAGCAGTCTCACACCGGCAGGTTCTTGAAGCGCTATCTGGCCGGTGGAGGCCGCTTGAGCAAAGCGCACCAGGCCGGGGGTAAGCCACGACCGGGCATTTCCGAACCAGCCGGGGAGTTCTCGGGCTCCATTGTCATAAAGGGCGCCCGGGAACACAATCTCAGGGACTTGAGTCTTTCCATTCCCCGCAACCAGCTTGTGGTGCTGACAGGCGTGTCTGGTTCAGGCAAGTCCACCCTGGCATTTGACATTGTTTTTGCCGAGGGCCAGCGCCGTTATCTGGAAAGTCTTGCCCCTTATGTCAGGCAGTACGTGAAAATCCTTGAGCGACCAGAAGTAGATGTTGTGTCCGGCCTTCCACCCACCGTGGCCATCGAGCAACGGATCAGCCATGCCAGCCGTCGATCCACCGTGGCAACGCTAACGGAAATCTATCACTTCCTCAGGCTCATGTACAGCAAGCTCGGCACTCAGCACTGCCCGGGCTGCAGTCGCAAGCTGATCGCTCAAACACAGGAGGCAGTGGTGGATCAGATTCGGCATCGTTACAAGAGGCGGCGCGCCGCTGTGCTGGCACCAAAGGTGGTTGGACGGAAGGGTTTTCACAAAGACGTGCTGGCCCGCGCCCTGCGAATGGGTTACGCACGGGCCCGCATTGACGGGGTTTTTACCACCCTGGAAAAAGACATGGCCCTGAGCCGTTATCATGAGCACACCATTGAGCTCGTGGTGGGAGAAATCCCTGCGGCAAACCTGAAGGATCTGGTGTCCCGATCCCTCAAAGAGGGAAGCGGAAGCCTTGTGGTAACAGACGCTGCAGGCAACGAAGAAGTCTTCAGCCTGCGCGGGGTGTGCCCGGCATGCGGCATAGGCCTTAGAGCCCTGGACCCAAGAATCTTTTCCTTTAACAGCAAGCACGGGGCGTGCCCGGCCTGCGACGGGCTGGGCACGACAGACGATCTTCACGAAAACAAACACGACGCGTGTCCGGAGTGTGCTGGAAGCCGCTTGAAACCCGAGGCCTTGGCCGTAAAGATCCGGGATTATTCCATCTGGGATTTGGTGCAGCACTCGGCCGGGAGGCTGTACAAGGTTCTAAAGGGTTTTTCCTTTGCCAGACACCAGGAACCCGTGGCCGAGCCGGTCATAGCAGAAATCCTCACACGCCTTTCCTTGTTGAATCGTCTGGGATTGTCATATCTCGCCCTGAGTCGATCCGGAGACACCCTTTCTGGCGGAGAGGCCCAACGGGTGCGTCTGGCGGCCCAGCTTGGTTCGAATCTGACCGGTGTGTGCTACATACTCGACGAGCCAACCATCGGCCTTCACGCAAAGGACCACCAAACGCTCCTTGAAGCCCTCATAGAGCTTAAAGATAGGGGAAACTCGATCCTTGTGGTGGAGCATGATGAGGAGACAATTCGGAAGGCCGATCACATAATTGACCTTGGTCCCGGGGCAGGTATGGAGGGCGGCCACGTTGTGGCTTCCGGAAAACTGTCCGACCTGGAGAAAGCACCTTCATCGGCCACGGGCGCTTGCCTCAACAGACAACACCCCCACCGAATATCATCACGCCTCAGGCCCCGCAGAAACCGCCCTTGTCTGAAGGTTAGTGGGGCTGTGGAGCACAATTTGAAAGGTATCAATGTGGATTTCCCCCTGGGCACCCTAATCTGCGTAACAGGTGTGTCAGGCTCCGGCAAATCCACCCTTCTTAAGGAAACGGTATACGAGGGGGTGCGAAACCTGTTGCTGGAAAAAGCGGGCAACGGCGTGCGTTGCAAGGCCATCAAAGGTTGGGAGACCTTGGACCGGGTCCTGGAGGTGGATCACAGCCCCATCGGCCGAACCCCTCGTTCAGTGCCGGCCTCATATGTGGGATTTCTGTCCGACATACGCCGACTCTTTGCCATGACCCCTGAGGCTCGGGCGCGAGGATACAACGCTGGCCGGTTTTCGTTCAACGTCGCAGGCGGTCGATGTGAGGCCTGCAAGGGACACGGAAGCGTGAAGGTGGCCATGAGCTTTCTCCCTGATGTCTATGTCCACTGTGATGTGTGCGACGGGCAAAGATATGATCAGGAGACCCTGGCCGTGACCTTCAAAGGGAAAAACATCTCTGAAGTCCTTGAACTCACCTTTGAGGAGGCAGCAGGCTTTTTTTCTGCGGTGCCGTCCATTCGCCGTCCACTTCAGTTTGTCTGCAATATCGGTCTTGGATACCTGCGCCTGGGACAACCCAGCCCCACACTTTCGGGAGGCGAGGCTCAGCGTGTCAAGCTGGCCCAAGAACTGGCTAAGCGCACCAGGGGTCGCACGCTTTACATCCTTGATGAGCCCACCACTGGACTGCATATGGCCGACACACAGAAGCTTTTGGGCGTATTGCAGGCATTGGTGGACGAAGGAAACACTGTAGCTGTGATCGAACACAATATGGAAATCATAAAGGAGGCAGATTATATCATCGATCTTGGCCCCGGAGGGGGCGACAAAGGCGGGCGCGTGGTGGCAAAAGGCTCGCCAGAACAACTCATAGCCCGCCGCAACCGTTCCCATACCGCAAAATACCTCAAGAAATACCTTGGAAACTGACAATTTGTTCTTTTTTTCATTTTTTTCTTGACAGGCACGACATATTGTGGTCTAGGCGACAAGGGAGTCAACATGTAGTTGCTAAGGTGCTGAAAATGCTTCTATGGTTTGCTCAAAATTCAACGAAAGAATCCCGGCCACGTTCGTATCAAACGCGGGCAAAAAACTTGGCGTCAGTACACGACAAAGCCATGAGCCCCTTTCCCGCCCTGAATAGCCCTCCGGAAAAATCCAGACAGCGCACAAGAATCAGCTGCAAATATACCTCTGGCTTCGGAAAAGTTTATGACGAAGCCTTTACACATATGCATGGCAGGGTAAGCAAAAACGGACACGGGTGATTCACCATGTCAAGAATCTTGGTCGTAGATGACCAGGCGTGTGTTCGCGAGCTGGTTGCTGAAGAACTGACCGAGGAAGGTTACCAGGTTGAGACGGCGGGCAGTGGCGAATCGGCCCGGACGCTCCTCAGGTTCTCGCGTCCGGATTTGGTGCTCCTTGACCTGTATCTGGACGGACCCACGGGATGGGACGTCTTGCGTGATCTCAAAAGGCTTCACCCCGGCTTGCCGGTCCTTATCCTGACAGCCTATGACAGTTTTCAGGAGGATCCTCGCCTGTCTGTGGCAGCCGGCTACGTGCTAAAGAGCACAGATTTCACGGAACTCAAACAAACGGTGGCTGATGTTTTAAGGCTTAACGGGAGCGACTCAAGGGAGGTGCCCGCTACGCAATACCTCTCGCAGGTTAGCATGGCGTAGCGTTCTTGATGCCACTTTCCCAAATCACAACTTATATTTTCCGCGCGAGCCCTTAGAGCTTAGCGCAAAGGAGAACAAATTGAGATTTCAGGAAATCCCAAGAAAGATAGCCAATATCTTCAGGCTGGAGCGGGGCACAAACGGAATGGTGTGGAGGGGATATTTCCGTCGATTTGGCAAGGCACGACGTTTTGGATTCCACTCAGATAGTCACACTCAACGCAAAACAAAGGGGGGCGGAATGACGTTTCAAGAGATTCGGAAAATGGCCAAAGGCATGGGTGTCAACCCATATAGAAAGAAGAAGGTGGAAATCATCAGGGGTATTCAACAGACGGAAAACAACATCGACTGCTTTGCCACCGATAGGATGGATTACTGCAAAGAGCATGAATGTCTCTGGAGAACCGACTGTCTGGCTTCAAACAATCACGGCAAAGCCCATTAGACAAGGCCTTGCACCGGGCAAGCTTTGTGAGAATAGTGGCCGGCTCTTTCTACTGCACAATGGTTCGAATCCCGCTCCAAGGAGCAAGTTGCTGGCTCAGCCAAAATTGATGGTCTCGTAAAAAGCTAGTTTAGGCCGCGTCGCGGCCTCCTGTCAGCAACGAACTTGACTTAAGATCCCAGATTGGCTTTGCATTGGTTCAACTCAATGAAAACATTGACAATATTGCATGTGTGACGAGTTAAGTTCGTTGGAAGTCCGAATTAGACGGCAAAACAAGAAGCTCTAAACCGTATTCTTTTTCGTGTTTTGCGGCCTTCGCCTTGAGAAAACACGTGGTAATATTTTTTCTTTAGGGACTTTCTTTTACTAGTGACGAAGGATGTAGGGCAACACAGTCCCGACACGTAGGGATTTGCAAAGCCGTCAAGAATCATGTTCGTTCGGGACAACCAGGGGGCAGAAATAGTGTTTTCTCCAGTCTCCTCACCATCATGAAGGAGGGAAGAAAAATGAGAAGAATTGCTCTTATCAATCAGAAAGGTGGTTGCGGCAAGACTACTACAGCAACAAATCTGGCCTGTTGTCTGGCAAATGAGGACAAGAAGGTCCTTTTAATCGACATGGACCCGCAGGGGCATTCAGCTCTTGGACTCGGAGTAAAGCCAGAGCACTTGGACAACACAGTATACGAGGTCTTATCAGGCAAGCTACCAATTGGCAACGCCATCCAGGCCCTGAGAGAAAATCTCGACGCGGTGTTCAGCAATGTGGTCTTGAGCGCCTATGAGCAGATCATGGCTGGGGTAGCGGAGCGGGAATACAGGCTTGCACAAAGCCTTGCAGACATTGAGGACAATTACGACTATCTTATCATTGACAGCCCTCCAAGTGTGGGCCTCTTGACTTTCAATGCCCTGATGGCATCCGAAGAGGTGATCATTCCTGTTGACTGCAGTTACTTCTCTCTTCACGGGCTCGGCAAGCTTCTGCACACAATACAGATAATCGAGGAAAAGATGGGGCACCAACTCCACATCAGAATTCTTGCCAACAACATTGACCGAAGGACCAATTTCGGCAAAAGTGTCGTTGACACGTTGATGGACCGCTTTCCTGATAACTGCTTCATAACCGTTGTTCACTCGTGTACACGATTAAGAGAAGCCGCCAGCCTTGGAAAGCCTCTGCGTGAATATGACAAGCGCTGTATTGCTTTCAGCGATTATCAAGATCTTACCGAGGAAATCTTGGATGAAGAAGCCGAAATGACGGCCAAGGGCAAAACTCTCATGTCGTTCTTGGAACCCGAAGGGCTCCTCGGGGACCGCGGGGAAAAAGAGGTCGTGTTCACACTGGTGGCACCGGAAAATGCTTCAGTTCAAGTTGCTGGAGATTTCAATAATTGGGAACCGGAGTCCCTCCGGTTTGCCGGTGCAGAGGATACCCAGGTGTGGCAAAAGGTCGTCGCGCTCAAACCCGGTTCATACCGGTACAAGTATCTGGTTGACGGCAACTGGATTGCTGATCCTGGAAATGATCAGACGGCTGATGACCTCTTTGGGGGTATAAATTCTATCGTGAGGGTCTAACACTTCTTCCGGATGGACGACAACAAGAAACCTGAAAGGGGTCTAGAAGAGATATCTCATCTGTTCTTGTCCCGCCAAAGCGTTCAGCAAAAAACAAAAGGTGCTGTGCAAAAAGAGGTCCGGGCGGCTGATAATCCCGGCAGTGCTCCTTCTGGTAGAGATAGCACAGCGGACAAGCAAAGCAGACAAACTCCGTTCAGACTCGCAGTCAAACAGAACCTGTGCTTGCTTTCTTCTTCAAGCAGCCTCTTTGCAGAAAAGTCTTTTCTTGCCTGTAATCTTGCAATCGAGCTGGCAGGCAGGGGGTTTTCCGTCGGTCTGGTCGAGGCAACCACTACACTGCCGAACGCCCTTTTTCTCTTAGGATCCTTTTGTTCCGAACTGAAAAGCAGACAAAATCGATCATCGCCAACGGAAAAACTGCCGCCGCCTAAACTTCTGGCCCCTGAGCCATTCGAATTGATGGATATCCAGGTTGGTCACCTCAGGGGCATAAAAGCCGTTTTTTTCGACAAAGGCCTTGTAAGCCACCGTTGTTTAGCGCTCTTGGACAAGCTAAACAGTGAGTCTGATTTTCTGATCCTGAACACACCTCATGACATCTTAAGATTCAGGAACACAACATCTCTCACCAGCCCTTTTTTCCTGGTTGTTTCAAGCACCGATCCGCGGGAATTGTTGAGGTCATATTCACTGATCAAGCAGGCTTGCACCGATGTTGCTGGTCGAAAGATCGGATTTCTGATAATGGATGACACCACTGACCAGAAGGCTGAACAGGCCTTTCGAGTAATAGAAAGCATGGCACAGCGGTTTCTCTCGGCCAAGATTGATCCAATGGGAATGGTTCCCGTGGGTGCTGATTTCTCCCGTTTGGTCTTGGCCCGAACTCCAATGCTTCAGGGGCTGCGAAACTCGCCTGCCGCGCACTCCATAAGGAGACTGACCGACAGCCTGATCAAAAAAGTACTGTCATCTGGTAAGACTTCGGCTGTCTGAAAAATGGCCATTTTTCAAAAACGTGAACCCTTACGTCATCTGAAAGGAACCGCCAATGTTGAGATCGGCTTATGAGGCTGTTTCCTCGGTTCTGCCTGCCAACGAATTGAAGGATGCAGCAAAGAGATTCTTGCTGCATTCCGATTCTAACAAAGGTCTCATACTCGCAGATAACATTGATTCTCCAAAGTTTGGCTCCTCAGACTTGCTTTTTCTAGCCCAGGCAAAATCCAGCATAACCGCCGTCAGGCTGAATCATGAAGATGAGGGCGAGGAATTTGTGGTTTCTTCAGCCTCCTACTATTTATGGCTTGAAGAGTCTATGAAGGTCGCCGAGATCTTTTTCAATGCGAAGAATTTGGAAATGTATCTTTTTTCCCGTGACTTCTCTGAAGCCGCTTGTCACATCATGGATTATCTGTCACAGAGAGTCAGGATTCACCTGGTAAGATACATGAGATTGCACGTACAAGGCCTTGACGAGCCGGTCATATACTTTCAGCATCTGACCCCCGAAGACCCCCCTGAAAAAAAGCAGGCAGAAAGAAACGGCCAGGACGAACAGGCCGCGTTGATGAAAGAGAAACGCTGGGCTACTTTGAGGGTGTCGGCCGAAGAACTAGAGGAATTTGACCGCCTGAGAAGGCTCTATCTTGCCTGACCAAGACTTGACGGCTTCGTAAAAAGTCCATCTGCGGCGTTGCGCTTCATCCCCGCCCTGTTAAATTCTCGCCACGCGAGACGGCGGAGCCGATTTAGGCGGCGGGGCCGCTTTAACAGGGTGAATCATTCCGACGTACGATAAGTACGTCTCATTCCTCAATCCCGACGGAGTCGGGACTTGCATATGAACTTTTTACAAAGCCGTCTGTTTATTGACTTTTTACGAGTCCGTCAAGACTTAGGGCTTATGCACCGATAGGATTCAGGCGACTCCGGTGGTGTGGGGTTGGTAGTTCACAACGAAGTCGGAATAGTCCCTGTATTCAGCCTTGTCCAGCTCGTGGACACCATCCTCGTCGAACTTCAGCAACCGCCACGGGAAACCCTCATAAGTTGCAATCTCGTCACAAAGGGCTACCAGATGAGGGACAGCCCCCAACTCGTGCTCAACGGTCGCTTGCAGCACGCCGTAGCGGTTTCCAAATAGAATGGTCTCGGCAGGATTGGCTGCACCATCCACATCGATCGTAAAGGCACCCACGTACAGTTGACTCATTTTTCGGGCATCGTCCATGTTTTGCTCACCCCCTCAAGCGGAGGACTCTGAGAAATCTTCTTAAGCCTGACTTCCCTGGATCTGCAAAAGGGTAGTATCAAAAAACCTGAAAATTAATGCTGCAAGTATAGTGCCAATAATCATAGTGTCTGGGTGTTTGAAAAAAGCCAGCCAGCCAGTCTAGCTTTGACCGTGGGTTGAAATTCTGATAGAAGTTTTTTGCAACATGTGACATCCTTTGACACTTGTGAGATTGTTGTTTTCCTATGCCTACTCGTCTTGAAATCACGTTGAAGCCCGACCTCTTTGATGCCGAAGGCGCTGCCGTCTGCAGGAAGGCAAACGACTATTTCGGATTCGACATAGAGTCAGTTCGCACGGTCAACATACTGACGCTCGACATTGAACTTTCCACAGACCAGCTCGGGGCCATCCGGGAAGAAGTTTTTTCAAACCCTGTTACTCAGATTTCCTCGTACAAACCCCTGGATATTGATTTTGACTGGGCACTTTGGGTGGGTTATCGCCCCGGCGTTCGGGACAACCCGGCAAGCACGGCCGTGGAAGCGGTGGAGGATCTGCTCGGGATCCGCGTGAAACCCCACGAGGGCATCTACACGTCAAGGAGATATTGTGTTAAGGGTGGCAACCTGTCTTTCGAGGATGCGGACCGGTTGTGCCGTCAGCTCCTTGCCAATGATCTTATCCAGCAGTGGAAAGTGTTCTCGCGCAAAGCCTGGGACCCTGGCACGGGTGTGGGGATCATCATTCCCCGAGTGAAGCTGGACCACAAACCCACGGTCACTGTCATCCCGATCGACAGCAACGATGCGCTCATGCGCATCAGCAAGCAGCGCAACCTCGCCTTGAACCCCAATGATATTCCAACCATACGGGCTTACTTCCTCAGGCAAGACGTGCTTGCCGAACGCCGGACGGTGCAGCTTGCTGAGCCAACGGACGTTGAATTGGAATACATATCCCAGGCCAGGAGCGACCATTGCAACCACAACACGTTCAAGGGGTTGTTCCGTTATATCAACCTGGCCACGGGCGAGAAGCAGGACGTGGACAACCTCTTTGACACCTGTATCCAGTCACCCACCCTGACTATCAAGAAGAAAAAGCCTTGGGTTGTTTCCGTCCTTTGGGACAACGCAGGCGTGGGCCGCTTTGACGACGACCACTACTATGTGATTACGGGCGAAACCCACAATTCCCCGTCCAATATGGAGGCCTATGGTGGCGCCATCACCGGAATTGTGGGGGTCTACCGGGACCCTTTGGGTACCGGAAAAGGCTCCAAGCTGATCATGGGCATGTATGGATACTGTGTGGGGCCCAGGGATTATCAGGGGGACTTGAAACCTCACCTTCATCCCAAACGGCTTCTTGACGGAGTCATCGAAGGGGTTCGGGACGGCGGCAACAAGAGTGGTATTCCCACGCCCTTTGGTCAGGTCTGGTTTCATGAGGACTACCTGGGAAAATGCCTCGTATTCGTGACTGCCCTCGGCCTCATGCCTGCCATGGTCAAGGGTACTGCTTGCGAGGAAAAGACCACCTCGGCCGGAGAACTGATCGTCATGTGTGGCGGCCGTGTTGGAAAAGACGGCATCCATGGCGTTACAGCCGCTTCAGAGAGCTTTTCGGCCCACACCCCTGCAGGCCACGTTCAGATTGGAGACCCTTACACGCAGAAAAAAATGCATGACTTTCTCTTGGAGGCCAGAGATGAGGGCCTCATTGCCTTTGTCACGGACAATGGCGGGGGCGGGCTGTCGTCATCCATAGGAGAGTCTGCCTGCTTCAGCGGTGGGGCCACGGTGGAGCTTGATAGGGTTCCCCTGAAATACGAGGGGCTGGACCAGTGGGAAATCTGGGTATCTGAATCTCAGGAACGCATGACAGTTGCCATAAAGCCCAAACATCGAGAGCGATTCATGGCCCTTTCCAAGAAACACGCAGTCGAAAGCACCGTCATCGGCCAATACACTGATTCGGGCAAACTCCACATCACCTATGACGGCAGGACATGCGCATACGTGGACCTGGATTTGCTCACCTCGCAGTTTCCCCAGTGGACCTTTGAGGCCGAATGGACTCCTCCGGAAATGCGGGGGCTTTTTGAGCCGGCACTGGCCGAGCCGACAGATGCGGCCGCCGTGCTCCTGGATATGCTTGCTCGGCCCAATATCTGCTCCAAGGAGTGGATCATCCGGCAGTACGACCATGAGGTCCAGGGAACAAGTGTGATCAAACCTCTTGTAGGAAAAGACCGAGATGTGAACAGCGATGCCGTGGTAATACGACCAGTTCTCGACTCTCTTCGGGGATTGGCTGCGACCCAGGCACTGCTGCCTGCATATTCCCTGATCGACACCTACGCAATGGCAGCGTGTACAATAGATGAGGCAGTACGCCGAGTGGTGGCCGTGGGTGGCGACCCGGATCATATCGGCGGCGTGGACAACTTCTGCTGGCCTGCGGTGCAGTATGACCCCAGGCATAACCCTGACGGCAAGTACAAGGCTGCCCAGCTGGTGAGGGCAAACTGGGCACTGCGGGATGTTTGCCGGGTCTATGAGATTCCGCTCTTGTCAGGAAAAGACAGTATGTATGTCGACGGGCACCTCAAGGGGCGATACGGCGAGAGACACAAGGTCTCTGCCCTTCCCACCCTGCAATTTGCCTGCACCAGCGTGGTGGCAGACATTCGCCGCTGTGTCACCATGGACGCCAAGTGTGCCGGAGACCTGGTATATGTGGTGGGTGAGACCAAGGACGAACTGGGCGCATCCGAGTATTACGAACATCTCGGATATGTCGGGCTCCGCGTCCCCAAGCTCGAACCTCTGTCATGCATGAGACGCTATCAGGCCCTGGGCCGTGCCATGAATGAAGGCCTGGTCGCATCGTGTCACGGTATCTATCGCGGAGGTCTGGGGATCCACCTGTCCCTTGTTGCCATGGGCGCTGGGCTTGGCATGAACATAGACCTGTCTACAGTACCGAGTGTGGACGCACACAAAAGTGTGGGCGCACTTAGAAACGATGTAATTCTGTATTCAGAAACACCTGGCCGATTCATTGTGACAATTGACCCCAAGGATCGACGGTCTTTTGAATCTGCCGTGGCAACCACACCGCACGCCTGTGTCGGCACGATATCGTCCGGGGCCGATTTTGTGGTCAAAGCGATAGACGGCGAACCTTTGATCGCTCTGAGGATCTCTGAGCTCAAGGCAGCCTGGAAGGCCCCCTTTGGCAATCTTATATGACGGCTTCGCAAAAAGTCCAATTTCTGTGTTGCGCTGCATCCTTCGTCACTGCGGAGTACAGTAACTACGCCTCATTCCTCAGGATTTGCGCGCCTTGAACTTGGAGCTTTTTGCTTTG
>SDBT01011534.1_pt1 | contig 14215 bp, 14 predicted proteins | sample 2277101 | NCBI WGS metagenome assembly SDBT01 (sample SAMN10404973, study PRJNA504765) | marine sediment metagenome | isolation source: marine sediment core GS10_PC15, 103 cmbsf | place: Arctic Ocean: Southern Knipovich Ridge | collected 2010 | reverse complement strand
GCGAGGGTACGGGAGAAGTTTCTTAAAAGCGGCCGAGGACGTGAGTTTCTAAAACAACTCTACCAAGTGGATGGGACGGGGCCCGCCAAAGGCGGGTAAAGTTTAAATCCCCCCGCCTCCATTTTCCCTTCCATAACTCTTTATATGTAAAGAAGTTGCGCAAAGCAATCATTACAAAAACGTTCGCAGGAGCAATTAGGTTATGGGTCATCTTTTTTTCGTGCTTCAACACTGAGATATCCCGTTGTAAAACTAAGCCACCATGTTCCATCCGTTTTCTGCCCCCTTTATTTAAAAACAAGTGACTGTATAAACTTTCCATAACCTAAGTATATGTTGTACCAAGAGATACAAGGGATATAGGATTGCAGAAATTGTTTGTTAAATATATAACATATTTTATTTGAAATTTGGGCCATTTTCTGGTATAATGTGCGCAAAATAGGGGTGTATAGTTAATATTGTTATTCAAAGAGTCGTTTCAACTCAAAAAAACAGCAAGAAACCCAATTCAAAATAACCAAACACATAAAGGAGATTGAAAAATGTTGAAAATTCAACAAATGGAGCCCTCTGCGCTCAAGCCGTGGGAAGATAATCCCCGCATTAATGACGAAGCTGTCAATGCTGTGGTCAAAAGTATCAAATCCTTTGGCTTCAATGTACCAATTCTCTGTGACCAACAGCTTACAATTATTGCGGGGCATACACGATGGAAAGCTGCGAAGAAAATCGGCATGAAATCAGTGCCGGTCATTACTCTCGAACTGAGTGAAGCACAACGTGATGCATTTGCGATAGCAGATAATAAAACAGGTGAAATTGCTAACTGGGATTATCCTGGATTGCAGAAAATATTAGAAAGGCTCAAGTGCAAAAAAATCGACCTGCCGTCTCTTGGTTATTCTCAAGGCGAACTTCAAGCATTGCTTACACAGCAAAAAGAATTTGATTGGAAAGTTTTTGAGGAACGATTCAAAACGAAGCTTACTTCAATGTATGTACTTCTGCCGATTAAAGTCTCTGTGGAGATGAAAGAAATTTTCAAAGAAGCAATTAAGGAACTTGTTGATGAACATGGAATTAAGGAGAAGGATCCTGCGAAAGCAGCGGGACAAGTGCTTGGCGTATTATTAGGGGTGTCACAATGAGAAAGACGCTAACAACAAAAGTGAAAAATACCATTGCGTTGATACAACAAATTTACCCGAAACTCAAAGATGGATATCCCTTTATAGCTTTCTCAACTGGGAAAGATAGCCTCGCTATGGCAGCGATGATTTATGAGGCAATCGCGCCTGATAAGCTGCCATGTCTATATGTACATCACAATTTTGAGTTCCCAGAGAATCTTGATTATCTCGCGGAACTTAAGGAACGAGGATTCGTGGTAGAGACTCTGAATCCATTTTTGGAATACTTTGAACTCACAGAGCGGGGTATTGGTTTTTTGACACTTACTGATCCGTGGTGCGTGCCAATGCTTGTTGGTACCGGACTTTTGGATTGGCTGCAACGTAAAGGTGCCAGAGGGCCAAGAGAAGGCATAATGTTCCGCGGGATGTCCGGCAGCGAATATAGTCGAAAATTTCATACAGGTGCGGAACTCTACGGCAGGCTTGATCTGCCTTGTTTTAACCCTTTATTGGAGTTTACAAAGGAAGAAATCATTGAAATCATTAAAGACCGTTATGGACTTCCTCTTAATCCCGTATACAAGCATATGGAACGAACCTATTGCATACGCTGCTATACGCCTAACAAACGAAGGCAAGCTTATAGTGGACAGCTTTATCCTCAAGTGTGTGAGCAGTATTACAGTCATATAGAAAAGCTGCTTTTTGACAGCGGTCTAATCGAAAAAAGTAATCTTGCTCCTGAGTACAAAACTCGGGAAGAGAAACTGGAGCGTCACGGTTTTATTTATTGGCGTCGACAAAAAACGCAGAATGTCATTGGAGCTGTTAAATGTCAACTACCATCAGGTGCATTGCTCTATCATATTCGCGAATCCGATTGGATTGCAACTAAGCATTTGCAGCCAGTGGATGGCAGATGGGTCAGGGTAGGCAATGAAATCCGATTCTGGGATGTGCCGGAAAAAAACGCTGATACACTGATCAAACGTATGATTAACTGTTTGGATTGCGGCTTTTGTATGGTAGAATGCTTTCCTTGTCGAAAATTTGACCGGACAACAAAACAGCTACAAATTGCAGGCTGTATTCAGTGCGGCAAATGTCTCCGGCTAAAGTTTTGTATGGGTTGGCGTCATCGGTTTTGGCGTAGGGTTATTGTGGAGAATTAAAAGCATGGAGAGCAATAAGCAAAATCGCGATGGCTATCTATTTGACTGTGGAGTCAATGCTGAACCTGTTCTGATTAGTGCCTGCTTGCTTGGGATTCCGTGTCGGTGGCACGGACACAGACCAAAGAAACGCACGAAATTACTCGAGCGTTTAAAGAAAAAATATATTCTTGTTCCTGTCTGCCCGGAGCAACTCGGTGGAATGCCAACACCACGAACAGGCGAAAAACTCGAAGGCAGCGGAGCACAAGTTCTCGACGAAGGACTTCGCATCATAGCTCCTGAAAATGTCCAGGATGTAACTCGATTTCATGTCAATGGTGCCAAGTACACATTGGAGATTGCTAAAATTGTAGGGATTAACCGTGCTTATTTGAAAGGCGGAAGTCCTTCCTGCGACAGGGAAGGCGTAACCGGAGAAGTACTCAAACGCAATAGCATAAAGGTTATCCGTGTTCCATAGCAGCTAATAGGAGTTTCGACAAATGACTGAAGAGCACAGTTTGCTTAGAAGTATGAGTGGTTTTTCGCGGGAGTAATACGGGAGCATTTGAGAGGAAAATTCTGACAAATTCTGATAAAATGTGATAAATTCTGAGAATTTTTAAGTGGTTGCAAAAAAGAGACTTAGCTTGTATGTGCTTGTAATAAAAGAACTTACAAAACTGGTTTGACGGGGGTTCGAATCCCCCCGCCTCCATTGTTCGTTCGCTGTTTATCAGTGAACGAAGACTGTCGCGGCGTAGTCCCTTAGGGACGAAGCCGGACATTTTACTAATTGATAAACGTAGCAAACTACGACTCGGCAGGCCAGTTGACATGTATATTGGATTAAGACTGTCGCGTCGAAGTGTAAACAAACGCCTTAAAGAACATAATGCCGGTAAATCACCCCATACTGCAAAGTCAGAAATGTCAAGTATATATCAAGTCGTTTTCGTCGGTTCACCGGCTATGTTATGAAAGATACTGTCAGAGGCGTTTAATTCCTGGTGCTTATCCAGTAACTCCTGGTGCTCATCCAGTAACTCCTGGGGCTTATCCAGTAACTCCTGGGGCTTCTCAGCACCTTCGTGCTCAACCTCAGGTGGACCGGCGTCATCATCTTTGTTTCTTTTAGCGGTTTTGACACCAACTAACACCTTGAGCGAGTGAATTATCTCCTTCATTGATTCGGCCTGCGCACTTAATTCCTCTGATGCACTTGCGGATTCTTCAGCATTGGCAGCGTTTTGCTGTGTGATGCTGTCTATCTGGGCCACTGCTACATTTACCTGTCCTATACCTTGTGCCTGTTCCTGTGAAGCGACGGCAATCTCGTTGACAAGGTTGGTAGCCTCAGTAACACTTTGTACTATCTGGTCCAGAATTTTACTAACTTCGTTGGCACGTTCGACGCCACTGGTGGCGTTTTTAACAGACTCTTCAATCCTGTTAGCGGTATTCTTTGCGGCCTCCGCAGAGCGCATAGCAAGGTTGCGGACTTCCTCAGCCACAACCGCAAAGCCCTTACCGGCTTCGCCGGCCCTTGCTGCTTCCACCGCGGCATTAAGAGCAAGCATGTTTGTCTGGAATGCTATCTCATCAATAACCTTGATAATCTTAGCCGTCTCGTCAGAGCTTGTATGTATTTCCTGAATTACTTCCTCCATTTTGGCCATAGCTGCAGTGCCATCACCGGCAATCCTGCTTGCCGCGGCAGTAAGAGTATTAGCCTCTTGAGCATTATTGGCGTTTTGTTTGGTCATAGAAGCCATTTCTTCGAGACTGCTGGATGTCTCCTGCAGTCCGGCTGCCTGCTCAGTAGCACCCTCAGCAAGTGACTGTGCAGCACCAGAAATCTGCCTGGATGCAGCAGAAACCTGCTCAGCACCTCCTGTAAGAATCTCAATTACCTCAGTCAGCGCTCTGTTGATAGCCCTGCTGATGAGCAGACCCAATACAAGTGCCAGAACGACACCGACAACCAGGGAGGAAAAAGTAAGGACTTTCAGATATTTAGCCTGAGTTGTGGACTGCAGTGAAACCTCTCTGCAAGCTTCGGAGTTGGTCATAACTATTTTTTTCAACAGGTTTTCGGCTTTGCTAAAACTTGCCGCCTTTGTCCCCAGTGTTTGCGTAACCATTTTATCATAGTAGTAATTGGCTCTATCTTCAGTTTCCCCGTACTCGTCATATTCTTTGCAAAGCGCTATGTATTCTTCGTGGTCCTTTTTCCAAACACCCCAGGCAAGCATAAATTCTTTCCATGCCGCAGTTTCCTTATCAGTATGCGGCAGGGACAGATAGTTTTTCCGAGCATCTCTTATACGCTGCCAGATGACTTCAATATCTACATATTTCTGCTTACGTGAATTCAGGTCAATATTACGGCACAAGAGGATTTTCTCGGCAGCATCTATTGCGATTTGGCCCTTGCTGATTGTCAGTGTCGACTGCATACTGGGAAGCCTGACGCCCCCTATTTCTTTGAGGGAATTGGCGCCCTGATTGACACTGTAGTAACCAATCAAGCCAAGTATCTCAACTATAGCCGCTACGCTTAAAAATGAAAATATTAGTTTCTTTCTTATTGTCCATTGCGATTTCATAACCATACCCTTTCAATACTGCAGTATCCTCTAATCAGGCATTTCCAGAAAACCAACTGGCTGACAACAACACCGGTAACACAAAAAACAAAAACCCGCATCGTTGATTGTCAGTTTCTTTCGCGTAAATCCTTATTTTTCCTCCATAACAGGACTTGCGCCACAATTTTCCACAACAGTTGAAAAGTCACCACTTTCCAACACTTTATCGATGTCCAGCAGAATCTTTACAGAGTCACCAATTTTGCCCATACCGAGGATGAAATCGGTATCCACAGACCTGCCGAATTGTGGAGTTTCTTCGATATATTCTCCGGCTATTTCAAGAACTTCCAGGACACGGTCGACTATAACCCCGTAGTTGTATTTACACCCGTCTCGGCAAACCTCCGCAACAATGATGCATGTCTGGTCCGTAACTTCGGTCGTTTGCATTCCAAATAGGGCCCGAAGGTCAATTACGGGTATAATCTGGCCACGAAGGTTGATTACGCCCTTGACGAAATGAGGCGTCTGGGGAACAGCGGTTATATCCATATAGTTGATAATCTCACGAACCTTTAGAATCTGGAGCCCATATTCCTCGTTAGCCAAAGCAAAGGTAAGATATTTACCTGCCCTTTCTGAAAGATTCGGGTCGGCCTGCTGCGGCTGCGATGTTGAATCTGACATAATCAAACTCCTGACAAAACCTTCTTTTCCCGATACACCGGCAAAAATATATCCAGCTTTATCTACTATTTTTCGGCATTTTTTCCCCTGTAAATAACTAATGATTTGCTGATAACGTATAATTGTGTGTGCAAATTTATTATCGGACAGCCGCCCCTTCAGCCCAGTTAATAACCCTGTTTTAAGAGTCTGCTTCCTGGCCGGATTGTAGAACTGGTCCGATAAGCAATACAACTTACAGGGTGACCTGGAACAGGCGTGCTGGTTGAAAAAGCTATCAAGAAAAACAGATGCGAAAGGCTGGAATTACAAATCAAAAACGACCGATTACTGTACAAAGTCAGTTAATGTTTGAGCTACCTGTGACAACGGCACGACTTTTTCTGCTGCTCCGCATTCGATAGCCTCTTTCGGCATACCGAAAACAACACAAGATGCTTCATCCTGAGCTATGGTATGAGCGCCGCTTTTACGCATATTCAGCAGGCCGTCAGCGCCGTCATCCCCCATACCTGTCAGGAGTACACCTGCCGCATCAGCGCCGGCATGTTTTGCCACTGAATTGAAGAGTGCTTCGACACTGGGCTTTTGTCGGCAGATAAGAGGTCCATCTTCTACGGTAACGTAGAAATTTGGCCCTGAACGCTGTAGTATCATATGTGAGCCGCCCGGAGCAAGAAGAACCTGGCCGGGAAGGACAGGGTCGCCGTCACAAGCCTCCTTGACCCTTAGCACGCAGTGCTCGTTTAATCGCTTTGCAAATAGAGAAGTAAAATGAGCAGGCATGTGCAGAACAACGAGTGTGCCGGGGGCGTTGGGGGGTAATGCTGAAAGCAAAGTCATTAAAGCCTGGGTCCCGCCGGTTGAGGCCCCGATTGCAAAAATTTTATTGGCCGTCTTAAGCATACGCAGAGACTTTGGGGCAGCGCAGATTTTGTTTTGTACCGGGGCCTGTTTGCCTAACCGAACTTCCGACACGGCTTTTATCTTCTCAATAAGAACTGCACAGGTTTCTCCGATGCCGGCGACTATATCCGTTTTGGAGTTGATTTCTATAGCTCCGGCTATAAGCGCTTCCATAGCCGCTTTTTTACCTTCCGGAGTTGGCGAATAAAGCACGATAACAGGCATCGGATGGTCGGTCATAAGTTTTCGTAGAAACGCTATACTATCGGTTCGGACCATTTCGAGGTCCAGTACAAGAACATCGGGCTTCAAAGCGATGATTTTGTCGCGTGCTACAATGGTATCATGTGCGGTACCAATTACCTCTATGCATGGATTGAGATTCAAATCCCGGCTGAGTATTTGGCGCACCACCGCAGAATAATCAGCTATCAAAACCTTTATGTTTTTTTTAAGCGTTATCGGCAAAGTTATTTGTCCCTAATGCTCTAAGTTTTTAATAAATTATTCACAGGCAGTATCCTTCACAGTTTTTTCTCAAAACCGTTGGTTCTGACTATTACGGCGCCATCAGCAATGTTCAAGTACATGTGGCGGGGGGAATCACCGCCAATATCTTCAGCGTTGAGGAGCATACCTTCTTTCCACAGGACCTGCCTGATAGCCATATGATTTCGTTTACCAATATCAAATTCTTTTGTTCCTATATCCATCGTTGCAGCGCCTGCAATCTTAGTTTGTATTCTTTTTTTGTTTGCTCCCATTGAGAGCAATTTTTCTATAACTATCTCCATCCCGCTGTCAGCAAACATAAATGGCTTTTCACCTGCCTTTGCTTTGTCCATTTGTGAGTCAGGAAGCTGATAGTGCAGCATGCCGCCAATACGGGCTACGGGGTCGTAGAGACAGACGCCGATACATGAACCCAGCGAATACGTCATAAGAACGTCCCGCGGGTCACCGGAGACCTTGGCATCAGCCATATTGACCAGAATTCTTTTTTTTGACATGCGTAAACTCTAAGGTTTGACATAAATTGTCGGTTGGACATAAGTTAATTTATGTTCTATACCAATCAAAGACTCGGAATGGCCGGTGAACAGCATGCCGCCGGAATCCAATAAATCAAAGAAGCGATTCACCAAACGTGCACGCGTGTGTTTATCAAAGTATATCATCACATTACGGCAGAAAATAAAATCCAAAGGTTTTCCAAGTCCCCAGTGTTTAACCAAATTCATATATTTAAATGTCACGGTATTTTTGAGAATCTGGTTGACCTCGAATGTCTTGTGGTTCTGGTTACAATGATGTGTCATATATTTTTGTCTTAATAGCGGCGGAATAAGTTCTACTTTTTTCTTTTCGTAGACACCTTTTTGGGCGGTTTCGAGCGAGGTCGTTGAAATATCATTACCAAAAACTTTGACATCCCATTGAATCGTGCCCTGTGTCGCTTCAAGTAAAATCATTGCCAACGAATACGTTTCTTCTCCGGAAGAGCAGCCGGCACTCCAGACGCGTATTTTAAAATTACGTTTTTTTTTCTTTCGCTCCAGCAGCCGCGGCAAAAATTCAGACCGCACAAACTCAAAATGTCGTTGTTCACGGAAAAAACTCGTCAGATTGGTACTTAGCGAATCGATAAGTAACGAAAATTCCTTTCCGGTTTTGTCTTCGCGGACATACTTTATGTATTCCGAAAATGTCTTGAAATTTCCCAAACGGAGTCTTTTCGCCACCCGGGCACGAATTAGTTCCTTTTTGTCTTTGTATAAATTGATTCCACAGTGTTCATAAACAATATCGCTTATCATATGAACATCTTTTTCACTCAAATCCAGACTTTGAACTGTTAATGTGGTCATTCTAAAATTCTATTAATCAAAAATTATTTTTGAGCCAATTCTATGAGTCCGGGTATGTCAAGAATGAGGCTGACTTTTCCATCTCCCATAATCGCTCCACCTGAGACGCCTTTTACTCTGCCTAAGCCCTTGTCCAGACTTTTTATTACAACCAGTTGATGCCCCAACAATTCATCTATGAGCAAACAACATTTTTTGCTGCTTTCTTCGACTATAACCAACAAAGATTCGGTGATATCTTCGGTCTTTGGAACAACGCCTAAAAGCTTATAAAGGCGAACCATATGAATCAATTGGCCGCGAACCTTTATCATTTCACCGCGATTCTGCACAGATGAGATTGCCTTAAGTGTCGGTTTTACGATGCCCAGTATCGAGCAAATCGGGATGATGTAACATTCATTGCCTACTTTTACAACAAGGCCGTCAATAATTGCCAGCGTCAGCGGCAGCCGAATAGTAAAGGTGGTTCTTTCTCCGAGAGTAGAACTTATATTAACCTTGCCACGAAGCAATTCGATATTCTTTTTTACAACATCCATTCCTACTCCGCGGCCCGATACATCTGTTACTTTCTGTGCGGTTGAAAAACCCGCATGAAAAATCAACTCAAATATTTCCTGCTCACTCAATTCCTCGCTGGCTTTGATGATACCGCTTTCAATTGCTTTTTTCAAAATACGGTCCTTACTCAATCCTCTGCCATCATCCTCTATTTCGATGATAACATTTCCAGCCTGGTGGAACGCACGTAGTTCAATCCGGCCTTTAGGATTTTTTCCCATTTCTTTACGTTCTTCCGGAGATTCAATACCGTGGTCGACTGAATTTCGTACCATATGTACGAGGGGGTCGATAATTTTATCAACTATGTTGCGGTCGAGTTCTGTTTCATCGCCTATCGTAACAAAGTTGACGCCTTTGCCAGACTTGCGTGAAAGGTCATGGACCAGCCTGGCCATTTTTTGGAACGCGCCTTGAATAGGAACCATCCGCATCGACATTGACAATTCCTGCAGTTCCCGGACGATTTTGCCTTGATGTGTAACTTTGCGATTTAGTTCATGTTCAGATATCAGCTTTGTGGTTGTTTCTTCGGTAATCATTAATTGGGCTATCACTAATTCCCCGACCATATTTACCAGGTTATCAAGCCGGGCAGTACTTACCTTTATTTTTTCCTCTGCACCTGCTCTGCGGTCTGTGTCACTACGATGGTCCAAACCGCTACGCGTCTCTTTGTCAGGAAAACCTTTCGCTTTTACAGGGACCGGGTCAATCGACATCTGTCCGCTAAGGGTTTTTTTTAACCTTGCCATTAGTTGACGCAGGTCAGGTTGTTCAACTCTTGGTTCGCCGGTTTCAACTGATTTCTTCAGCTCCGAGAGCATCTTCTTTATATAATCCAGTGATTTGAAAACAAGGTCGGAATTTTTACTGTCAAGAAAAAGCTGACCTTTCCGGACAAGGTCCAACATATTTTCTGTCCAATGTGCCAGCGAGCCTATATCAGCAAGGTTCAAACACCCGGCTACTCCCTTTATGGTATGAAACGCACGAAATATCTGGTTAATTAACTCGCTATCATTCGGCTCTGTTTCGAGCTTGAGCAGTGCCGCTTCTGCAGACTCAATGTGTTCGGCGCTTTCAGAGATAAAATCCAATATCAATGGCACATCGTCTTCTGAAATACACATATCCGCCTGAGCCCCAGTTTCAATATCTGTCGATAAGTCTGTCTCGATTGACGCACAATCAGTTTTCGCCGTTTCCTGAACAGTTTGGTCAATCAGGTTTTGAATGGTCGTGACCGCCTGCAGAACCGGTTCGATTGATTTGTCCGTATTCTTTACTTGCTTCTCGATGATTTTTTGCAGCACCTGCGCGGCATCGAAGGAAGTACTTTTAATTTGTTGGAACAGTTGGTCGGCATATTCGCCTTGCTCGAGAATGATTTGGCTGATGTGATTGAGTATTTTCTGTAACTCTTCGACTTCCGTTACATTTATCGGATTTATCGCTTTTGCCGCTAAAGCCGCCTTTTCTATAAGCCCGCTAAGTTCAGTGTCTTTTTCCATCTCAATCCATGACCTCAAAATAAACTAAATTTTGTTATATTACGGCCCAAAGTCCGTCTGACAGTTCTCGCAAAGATTATGCCATGTGCTGGCATAGTTGTTGGTTCTATGCCTGGGGTGGCTGTAGAGGGCCCTTAATAACGCACTGAATACATCGGACGTCGTTATTACGCCTTGTACGGTGCCATTCTTGTCGACCACAGGCAAACAATGCCCATCACATCGGCACATATTTTCTATTATTGCCGGAAATGGTGTTTCAGGCTTAACCGTACGGACCGGCCTGCTCATTATCCATTTAATCCTGATTCGAAGCGTAGCATCATCCAAAGGCCGTCGCCATTTATCAAAGATGGGACGCAGATAAGGGCTCATTGCTCCTGCCAGATCGAACCTTGATATGATACCTTCTATTACTCCCTCTTTACCTGCAATCAAATAGCCGCTGCCTGCCTCCTCCATTTTCGCCAGAGCCTGCTCCACGGTATCATCGCCGCTTGCCCAGACGAGTTTTTTTTGCATAATATCTTTTGCACATATTGTCCAGGCGGCCGCTGCGAACGGCTCACAAAGATTAGTTGGTAAGCTGGTCATTCTTGTTATATTTTCAGAAGTCGATGCCTTTTGGCTATCTGAATCGCTACTGACAGAGACCACATCTTTTTCCCGAACATTACCAGAGGTATTATCCTGCTGACTGGTATCGCTTTGAGCATCGACAGTTGGTTCAGGCTGCTGTTCGGCCTTACTTTCTTCATTTTTGGCGGCATTTTCAGTTTGCGGCTCTTCCGGCACAGAGACTTCTTTAGCAGTCGACTCCTGAGGTTCAGATTCAGGGTCGTCGTTTTTTTGGCTTTCATCGGATTCCGCAGACTCAGTTTTCGCAGCAACGGCTTCGGCCTCATCAACTTCTTGTGTTTTTTCCTGCTCCGGCTCGTCGGTATCGGCAGTTGTTTCGGTATCGGATTCCGCAGACTCAGCTTTCGCAGCAGCGGCTCCGGCCTCATCAACTTCTTGTGTTTTTTCCTGCTCCGGCTCGTCGGTGTCGGTAGTCGCTTCGGTATCGGATTCAAGTGCGTCAGGGATTATTGTCTTTGGAAAAACAATGCCGCATTTAAAAGGCGGATAAGAGCCGATTGTCACCTCATGGAGAACATACAGTAATTCTTCATTTCTATTCAGACCTATTTTCTCATCCGGGTCGTTCCACGGATTTCCAATAAAGGTACCTAACTGTACAAGGTGGCCGTGATCTTCCAGTTCTTCGCGGAAAATCCTGTCCCAGGCGCCGACGAGCAAATTGCCCGCTTCTCCTATAGTGTCACTCATTCGCCCGGCATCCTCAGCAGAACCGAATTTGCCGTTATCCAGAATTCTCTGCTCTGGAAGCATGACAATGACGCCGGCTAAGGTAAATAAACCCCTCTTGTCAAAAATAACCCGGAAATTGCCCTCTAAAGTGCCTTCGGATTCGACACTAATCACCGCCACCGGTGTTCCAAACTTTTCTCTGAGGTTTTTAATAACTTCCGTGTGGGATTCTGTCTGATTACAACTCATCTCCACACCAAACATTTGGGAAATGTCTAAACAAAAAGCGTTAAGCGCTTTTGTGAACACTTTTATAATTTGCTGTTCAATTTCTGTTTGTGTAAGCTGCATATATCAGGACCTGATTTGTTTAAAGGTTACTCTGAACTTTCTTTATACAACAACGATAGTTCGGCAACGTATTCATCTCCAATATTTACCGGGACCAGAACCCTGGTTGCCTTGGAACCAAGATCATTTTTTAACTCCTGGCCTTTCACCACCAAGGGTGTCGAAACATCAAGGTCGCCGGTCGTACCTGCCAACTCCGCCTTAAAACAACCCATAACGATGTTTGCCACTTCACGCAGGGTGTCATATATTTCTTCTTCGCTGATTTCTTCGGTGGTATCAAGACCGAGCATATTGACTGCAATAGTTCGTGCGCAGGGGACGCTGCAGCAAATACCTAATGAACCTTCCAAATTTCCTTTGAAAGTGATCGACCCCAACAAGGCCGGGGCGTCTATAGTTGGCTCAGAGTCGGAGGATTCTTCCAAATTCATAAAGACCATTGTCTCAAAGAATTTTTCCGCACCATGCAACAGCGCATCAGCAAGAACAGTTTGTTCAACCATTTTAGTGCCCCATCACCTTGAGAATAAATTCGCCCTATGCGGCCGTAATAGCTCGCAATGTTAATTTACAAACGGCGACAGTTTTTCCTGAAATTTTTCGGGTGTAAACGGCTTGGTTATGAAACCGTCAGCTCCATCGGCCATAATGCTTTCGATAATTTCCTGAGAACTTTCTGTGGATACTATTATGATTTTTGTTTTTTCACACGCAGGTATCTCTCTGACTTTCTTTACCAGTTCGGTACCGCCCATCTCAGGCATATTGATATCTACAAGCATAATATCGACCGGGGTGTTATTCAGTTTCTCAATCGCTTCGACTCCATTACTCGCTTCTTCAGTTCTCTTAAAGCTCAATCCAGACATCCGTACCGTCCGCATTATGATCTTTCGCATCGTTGACGAGTCATCTACAATCATTAGTGATTTAGCCATGACTTTTTCCCTATTTAATAACCGTTATGTTTATATTTCCAACTTGTAAATACTTTTCCTACCCTTATTTCGTCACATTTTCGCGGCACTTTTAGTATTATCTGAATAGTTTGCTTTCCTTTCAGATAATCAGCATTTTTGCAGCAGAGGACATGAGTCGCTCCTGTTGGCAGGCTGGCGAAAACAAATTTGTTATTTACGGACGGAAAAGCTATATAAGTTGAATTATTTTACATTCCATAAGGATATTTTTAGACGATATCAGTCAGATTATAGGACTATCATGTTCGCTTTTTGTGATATTTAGAAAATCCAGTGAGCGTTTCAAGAGAAGCTGTGTCCGTCGTGACTTTATACTGGAGCTAAAAATACTCCGACTTTCCCGTAGTATGTCAAAAGAAACTATTAGCTTATCGTTTTAATAATTGCTTTTCTCATCTCGCCCGACAGCCGTAGAGACAAATATGGAGACCTGAATTTTCGAACAATAACTATAATTAAAAATGGTATGCAACTGTGAGGTTTATTCGTTCTTGATTCAATCAATGTTCGCCGATTGTACAGAACTGCATTAACTCATTGACGTTGGCGGTGCCGAGGCAGATAGAGGTGTCTGAAGCACCATAATAAATCTTTAATTCCTGCCTATCATCTTCAAGTATGGCACCACAAGAGAAAACCACATTATTAACATCGCCGACACGTTCGTAATACTCTCGTGGGGAGAGAATCGGAATCGCGCTTCGACATAAAACTCTTGAGGGGTCGTCTTCAGCTAATACGGCAGCACCGAGTCTGTAAATTGGGCCACCGGATGCAGCTTTTACCCCGTGGTAGATAATAATCCATCCATCATCAATTTTAATGGGTTGTGATGAGGCACCAATTTTGCAGGAATCCCAATGGTCATCACGAACCGTCATAACACATCTGGAATTGCCCCATGTGATTAGGCCATCTGAATATGAAATCCAGATATTGGCAATTCCGCCGGCAACCGGCCTGTCAAGATAGAGAAGCCTTTTGTATCACAGCAACGAGTTGGCCACTTCTTCTGCCATATATACCCCCCCACAAAGTTTTTACCAACTCTCAAGGTATATACTAATACTAAAACACTTAGAATTGAATTGTAAGTAAATTCCGTATCTAATTTTTTTAGCAGTTTTCGTGGGGGGTGGGAGGCCTT
>SDBT01011533.1_pt1 | contig 14216 bp, 13 predicted proteins | sample 2277101 | NCBI WGS metagenome assembly SDBT01 (sample SAMN10404973, study PRJNA504765) | marine sediment metagenome | isolation source: marine sediment core GS10_PC15, 103 cmbsf | place: Arctic Ocean: Southern Knipovich Ridge | collected 2010 | reverse complement strand
TATATCGGCATTTCAGCTTCTGTTACGCTCCTCCTCTTATTCTTCTCATATAAATATTTCAAGAAGGTTGAAATGAAATTCGCAGATATTATTTGACAGTAAAACGTGAAAGGTGAAAGACGAAAAGGCATTGGCAAAAACAAAGCAATTAGCAACTTCTTGTAAGCATTACAGGATATAAATGACAGTTATTTTGAGCCGTGAACGGTTACAACTACCTTTTACCTTTAACTTTTCACTTTTAACAAAAATGGAGGAATATTATGGATTATAGACCACATAGGAAGTTGGATGTTTGGAAGAAGTCAATGGAATTTGTAAGAAACATTTATGAAGCTACGGCACCATTTCCTAAGGCTGAAATATACTGTCTCACGTCGCAGATGCGAAGAGCTGCCATATCAATTCCAAGTAATTTAGCCGAGGGTGCTGCACGCAAAGGCAGCAAAGAATTCAAGCAATATTTGAATATAGCACAAGGTTCAATCAGCGAGCTAGATACACAAATAGAATTGGCTTTGATGCTGAAATATGTTGGAACAGAGCTATATGACAACCTTATGGGCAAACTAAACACTATCTCTAAGATGTTATTCGGACTATCAAGATCACTAAAATAAACCTTTAACCTTTTACATTTCACTTTTCACCTTTTACCTTTAACATTTCACTTATTACCTTTCACCTTTCACCTTTTACCATGTCAGACACTGTCATAAAATTCAATTCCGTCTCCAAAGCCTACAACATCCGTGAACGGGGATACCATTCGTTTCGCGATGAATTTACCAATTGGATCAGGCGCCATGCGCAAAGTTTACCCCGTGGAATGCCGAGCCTATTCCACCGGGGCGCCAAGCGCAAAAAGGACAGCTCCATGCCCCATGTTCCCTGCCCCCTGCCCCCTGCCCTTCGCTCCATGCCATCCTCTTCCTCTGACGCCATGCCCCCTGCTCCCTGCTCCATGCCGTCGTCCCCCGACGACATCCTCTGGGCCTTAAAAGATGTAAGCTTTGAGGTCAAGAAGGGTGAAGCACTCGGCATAATTGGAGCCAATGGTTCCGGGAAGACAACAACTTTACGCCTCTTGTCAAAAGTGACTGCCCCGACAAAAGGAAGTATACGTGTCTCTGGAAAGGTGGCGCCTCTTATCCAGGTGGGAGCAGGTTTCCATCCGGAACTTACAGGGAGGGAAAATGTCTATTTAAATGCCGCTATAATGGGGATAACCAAGAAAGAAGTCGATGAAAGGTATGATGATATTGTTTCATTTGCTGAGCTGGACGGATTTATGGATACACCTGTCAAGAGATATTCTTCCGGTATGTATGTGAGGCTTGGCTTTGCTGTGGTGGCAAATATAAACCCGGATATATTCTTGATTGATGAGATCATGTCTGTCGGGGACCTGAGCTTTCAGAGAAAGTGCCTGGATACAATGAGCAGGATTAGGAAATCAAATAAAGCTATTGTATTTGTTTCCCATAATCTATCGGCTGTTAAAGGCCTGTGCGACAGGGTAATTTGGCTCGATAAGGGAGAAATTAAAAAAGAGGGTGATCCGGACCAGGTTATCAGCTCGTACACAACATTTATGACCTCAAAATCAGAGTTTCCGGGTGATACTTCCTATATCGGTGGAAAAACACGTTGGGGAACAGGAGAAGCAAGGTTTACCAATGTAGAAGTGTTCAACTCAAAAGGAGAAAAATCACATAATTTCATCACTGGAGATGAAATAACAATTCGATTGGAATATGAATTTTATAAGAAGATAGATTCGCCTACCATTGCAGTCAGTATAGTTAATGATGATGGAGTCAATATTTTTGTTACTTATTATAGCAAAGACAGGGGTGGGAAGTATTCTATCAACGGAAAAGGGGCAATAAATTGTACTATTGACAGCCACCCAATGCGGTCCGGAATTTATTACGTAATAATTGGGATTTATGGTGAAGTGGGGAATCTTGCAATTGATAGGCTGGGACGAGCGGCAGTATTTAGGATTAAACAAGAAAAAAATGAAGGGCTTGAAGAATATCATACATATGGAGAGTCCGGTGTTATTAATCTATCTCACGTATGGAAACGTTTATGAAATACATAAAATAAAGAATCTCAAACATACATTAGTTGGACAACTAACATTGGATTAATTTGAACTATTTACAATAGAAAAAGACTAATAGAAATGGTCTGAAAACCGTTACTAATACTACGGCACTTTAATAATTGATGGGCTATAATGATTTCAATAATTCGGCGAATAAGAGCCAAATTATGTCATAAAAGAAACCGTTACTTAAGCAGACAGAAGGCAAAATATCTAAGGGTTGGAGCTAATCATTATTCTGCTTATATTGGCGAACCAAAAGAGTATGATTGGTTAGGGGCAAGTCAGTTTAGACTGCTGTGTACTCTCGGATTGCGTGAACACTATCGGTTACTTGATTTTGGTTGTGGCTCACTAAGAGCAGGGCGTCTTTTAATTCTGTATTTAAACAGAAATTGTTACTTTGGAATCGAGCCGAACAAATGGCTTATTAAAGCTGGCATTAATAAAGAAATTGGTAAGGACATTATCAAAATTAAAAAACCAGTATTTTCATATAATGATGATTTTATATGTACTCACTTTAATGTTAAGTTTGACTTTGTGCTTGCACAGTCGATATTTTCACACTGCGGTAAAGATCTAATAAAAAAGGGTTTAGAAGAATTTAGCAATTGTATAAATGATTCTGGACTTTGTGTGGTAACTTTCATAATTACGGAGAAGGATGATGAAGAATGTATAGGCTCTGGGTGGTTCTACCCAACAGGTGTTAATTCGGTTGAGACGGCTATTGCTACAGGATGTGCCAAATATAAGAGAACAACTATCAATAACATTATTAATGAGGTGGGCTTTCATGGGATAGCAATTCCATGGTATAGAGGTACGCAAACATGGTATGTCTTATCGAAAAGCCAATCTGCTTTGCCTCAATCTTCACAATTTAAGCACCTATCTGGCGCAGTATTAAATAAAGAGCAATTCAAAAAATCTTTATAAGCTATCCAGGTGTCATTATCAAAGCCTTGGGGAATAAGTGGCTTAGGAATAAGGTGTTGATATGAATAAATTACAAAGTATTGCAAGGCGATTAGTGAGTAATGTGAAGAATATTATTTTGGGAGTACCCCAGCCTTGTGAGCAAAACCCTATTGAAACCTTTATCAAAAAACCTCAGCAAAAATACTTAATGTTTGAGAGAGCTATAGATTATATAAACTACGAATGCATTGAGGGTGATATTCTAGAGTTTGGAGTTTTTATGGGTCAAAGCCTATCCATGCTATCTTACGCTTATAGATTCAATTGGATCAATGATATGTTGCGCCGTATAGTAGGCTTCGACTCTTTTGAGGGTCTAGATGAGGAGTTTGAGGGCCATCCCAGGTGGAAACAGGGATTTTGTAAGATTAATCATAGATTGAATACGATACTTCCGGTGGGCTCCCCCGTAACTCCTAAGGGGGTTATTGACTTATTTGCTGTTTGTAAATTATCACCTCCAGAGCTAGAAGTAGGGAAGTTTTCAGACGTAATCCCGAAAGTTATAGGTAATAAGTACAAAAAGGCTGCTCTGGTTCATATAGATTGTGATCTATACGAGGCCACAAGGGATGTGCTGAATTACTTGGAGCCAATCCTTCAAGATGGTACTATGATTTTATTTGATGACTGGTTTAATTACAAGGGTAACCCCAGGAAAGGAGAGGCAAGAGCATTCAAAGAGTTCCTTGAGAAAAATGCTAAATGGGAAGCCATACACTATCGTCAATACCATATTTACTCCAATTCATTCATTCTAATTAAGAGAGGTGAATAAGTGAAATGAAAGCTGTTATTTTGGCAGCAGGATTAGGCACAAGATTAAGTTCCATTAATAATAATATTCCGAAATGCTTAATAAAAATAAATAGAAAGACGATTCTTGAAAATCAGATTATGTTACTGGATTTATATGGAATTAAAGAGAGATATATTGTAATCGGCACAAAAGGCCTCTGCTGGTCACAAATGAATTATGGGAAAATATTATCAATAACTAATAATATAATCTTAAATTTTGCTAATGATATAACGCATAATACATATAGTATATATCTTGCACTCAAAAGAACTAACCCTGACGATGTTTTATTGATTGATGGTGATTTATTTCTGACAAGCATTTTTTTCAAAAAGGCACTGGATACCAAATTTGAAAACTACATGATAACAAAAATTGCTGACAACAGAGCTGAACCTGGAACCAAAGTAATTACTAATAAAGATGGGCACGTTAAGAAACTCGGTAAAACTCTTATTGTAGATACTTTCCCCTGGGATATCCATAGTGGTTTTTTCAAGATATCTAAAAGAGATTATGATTTCTTTCTTTCTTTGGTAAGCAAAACTTCCAATCATAACAAAGAAATTGAAGGCCCTTTACGGGTGTTTTGTAAAAAAAGGGATTTATATGCGAATAGGATTTCTTCCAATTATTGGGTAAACATAAACACCGCTGCAGATCTTGAAAGGGCAAGAAGGCTTTAGATAAATATGAGAATTATCGTAGTAGGTTCGAGCGGTTTATTGGGCAGGAAAATATATCATGTCTTGTCACGTAATCATAATGTTGGAGGATATTACTTTTCGAACCCTCTCGAAGGTCACAGAAAACTTGATATAAGAAGGTACAAAGATGTCTCTAAGGCATTCAAACGCATAAATCCTGACGTTATCGTGCACACATCTGCTTTATGCGATGCAGATTTTAGCGAAAAAAACCAGAATGCCGCCTATAAAGTCAATGTCGTTGGAACCCATAATATTGTAAGGATATGTAAAGAAAAGAAATCCAAGTTGGTATTTATTTCAAGTGATTATGTCTTTGATGGTAACTCAGGCTCATATTTTGAAGACTCCGACCCTAATCCAATCAACTATTATGGGCAAACAAAGTTGGAGGGAGAACGAATAATCAAAGAAGAGCTCAATGATTTCGTAATAATTAGACCGACTATCCTTTACGGCTTTAATGACGAAAATAATAAGCCGACATTCCTGTCAAATACTATCGAAAAGCTTAGAGCTTCGGAAGCACTCCATGTAGATGGGTACGTGAAGAAATATCCGCTCTTGATCGATGATCTCGCTCTTTTTGTAGAAAGAATCATAGAAAAAGGTGAAAGAGGCATATTTCATATAAAGGGGAGTCAGGCAGTAACTCGTTACGAATGGGCATTGGAGATTGCAGATGTTTTCGGGACTGACAAGGGACTGGTGAAAAAGACGAAGTCGGTCAATATAGCCAAGAAGCCTCAGGATGTTAATCTTGAGACAAATCATGAAGGTCTTATGGCTTTCACCACTGTAGACCTTAACACTGGCATAAGAATCTATAAGATGCAGAGGGGGTGTGTTTTCAAACTTCTCTATTCAGCACGACCAGAAACTTCAGTAATGGAGCAGAGTGTTTCTCGATTTAGGATTAAGGACGGGCAGGCTCTCGCCTCTGAACACCCCGTTGATGCCGATATTGTTGTGCCGGTTCCGGAATCTGGGATTTTCCCCGCTACAGGATACTCTCAGAAGTCGAGAAAGCCGCTTATGTTTGGCGTGGTACGAGATTATATCACCAGGCGAACTTTGTTCACTTCTAGTATAAAGTCTCGGCTCTCAATGATTGAATCGAAGCTACTGCCGATTCCTGACCTAATAAAGAATAAAAAGGTGATCTTAATCGATGAAGCTATACTCTCTGGGACGACCTTAAAGATTCTATGCCGCAAGATGCGTGATTCAGGTGTTTCTGAAATACACATCAGGGTCTCCTCGCCTGAGATCATCCGACCATGTTTCGCGAGAATGCATCCTGTGAACTTTCAATTGGCTTATTCTAAGTACAAGAGAAGGGGAAATGGAATAACATATGAGAAGTTCTTGGCCGGTTTTCTTGAGGTTGACAGTGTTGCATTCCTAAGTCTTGACGGTATTAAGAAAGCAATCGATAACAGATTAGATGAAAGGTGTTTCTACTGCTTTGGAGGGGAGGAGCATTGACATGAAGGTCATAAGATTAAATGAGATTGCACTGGAAGAAAGAGACGGCTATAAAATCAAGAGAGTTGCAACGGAAAAGCTAAATTTCAGGCCTGAGAATATCGGGCTTTATCAGACAATAATACCTCCTCAAAGTAAATGCCCTAATCATGCTCATGGAAAACTTGATGAAATAATATTCTTTCTTACGAAGGCTAAAGTGAGAACACAGTCCGGAATACTAGAGTTTAGGAAGGGAGATTTTCTGGTACTCAGTCATGGTGAATTTCATGAGATTATTGCTGAAGATGAAGAAGTAAAACTGATTGCTTTGAAACTGCCGAATATAGTTGATGACAGGCTGGTTCCTCAATGAGTCCAATACTGATAATGATGCATGGATTGACAGCTACCGGCAAGAGCAGGCTGGCTGTAGATCTTGCCGGGCAACTGGGGGATACCGAAGTGATACATTCTGCAAAGGTACGTTCTGACCTGCATTTAACTCCGGATGATATGATATCGCATACAGGGAGCAGGTATAAATTCAGTTTGAACGATAGTACCTTTGTTAAAAAAGTATCTCCTGTCGTATATAGAGAAATGCTAGCGCGGGCTGACGGATATCTTGTGAATAACAAAAATGTAATTCTTGATGCCAGTTATTCGATGCGATGGGAAAGGGAACTTGTCTATACTTTCATTGAAGACAAGAAAATATTTTTTATCGTATTATCCTGCATATGTAATGATGAAAAGATTATCGAAAGCCGCCTGTCTGAGAGAATGTATCAGGCACATAATTGTCTTAATGAAGCTCCTAAATGGGAGACTTATCTTAGTTTAAAAAATCACTCAGATCCGATAGATGAAGACAAAGACACTACCGGTCTTCCGCCTAAGCGGATTATAGTTGATACTTGCACATTCGATATGAAATGTAAAAATATTGACGGGAAACAACAGGAAATGCCACAGTTTCATAAATTGACAGAGGCTATTAAATTTATTCATTCCAAAAAACTATTAAATAAGTCCGTAATTCTGGCAAAGACAGGGAAAACTGTTCGATTAGCTATAGATTTTGACGGTGTTGTTACAAATCCCCATAAGATGAAAGCTATAGAATTGAATCGATTGGGTTATTCAGTGACAGAATATCAGTCCAGCCGGGATTATTGTACAAATGTGCTGAAAATTCCACTTGATATATACCGCAGGGCTGCCAACTCTATTAATGTAGATAAGCTTATGGATGTTCCGGTAGAAGATGAAGCTCAAAAGGTTATAAAACGTTTGAACGAGGAAGAAATTGAGATATTTTTAGTTACTTCTAGAATGGATGATGAAATAGTACCTATTCGCGCGTATCTTGAAAAATATCATATTTCAGTAGATGGTATATTAAACAGCAGTGAACAGAGTAAAATAGATTGCCTGAGAGATATTCAGCCCGATATATATATTGACGATTCTTTAGCAAAGATTATTTCAGTAATTAGTAATATATCTGCAAACTGCATTTTGTCAAAATGCCAATGTTTATTATATGAAAATGAGGCAAATAGATCTCCGCATGGAAAAGAAAAATGTATTGATAATGTAAGTAGTTGGAATGATATTCTTTTCCTTGCATTAGAAATAAAGAAGGAATTAATGTCTCTTCAGCAAATTTCGTAGTGCTGGATAAGATAAATGGAGGTCGGTAGATGAGAGTCTTATTTGTCTATATGAATTACATTGAGGAGGGTTTTTTGCCTCTTGGATTGGCTTCTCTTTCAGGAGCCCTAAAGCAGGAGGGCCATAAAACCGACATATTTGATACCAGTTTCTGGATAGATGAATCATCAGAATATAATGAGACAGACAGAGAAACAGGTGAAAAATATCATGAATACAAAAAGGTCGAAGGTTATTCCTTTAAGAGAAGAAAGACCAGCGTGACGGAAGAGTTCAGGAAGAAAATAAAAGAATTTAACCCGGATTTAATTGCTTGTTATGCGACAAGCCACGAGTATAAGGATCTGGTGAAAATTTTACCTATAAAATCCGAATTTAGGATTCCAGCAATTGTTGGAGGCCCACATGCTACAGTCGCTCCCGATGAAGTGATCAGTTACAAGTATGTTGATATGCTTTGTCGCGGAGAAGGAGAGGGTGCATTAGTAGAGTTGGTTAGTAAGATGGAGGATGAGAAAGATATAACTGACGTCAAGAATCTGTGGGTAATAGAGGATGGGAAAATACACAAGAATGAAGTGAGGCCATACATACATAATCTTGATAAGTTGCCTCTTCCTGACTGGGGGCTTTTTGATGCGAGGCATCTTATAAGACCATTTGAAGGGAAACTTAAAAATTACGGTTTCTTTGAATCTAGCAGAGGATGTCCTCATAAATGCACATACTGCATTAATGATTTCCTCCATTGTCTTTATAGAAACAAAGGAAAGATAATACGGTTTAAATCTGCAAAAAGGATCGTTGCTGAAATGAAAGCCTTTAAGGATACCGTGGGAGTTAGTCATGTCCAATTTGTAGATGACAATTTCTTATTGAGACCCGAGAAAGATTTGAAAGAATTTGCAGCATTATATTGCAGAGAGATAGGAGTCCCCTTTTTCATAATGGCCCATCCCAATACTATTACGGAAAAGAAGGCTGATATTTTACAGGAAGCAGGATGTGTAATGGTTGCCATCGGTGTGGAATCTGGAAGTGACAGGATAAGGAAACAGGTATGTAAAAGGTTTACGACAAATGAAACATTGGTGTTAGCTGCAAAGAGCTTAAGAAAAAGAGGGATAATGGTTTCCACCTATAATATTATCGGGTTTCCTTCCGAGACCAGAGAAGATATCTTTGATACTATCAAGATAAATAGGCTGATGCAGACAGACAGGCACTCTGTAAGATTTTTGTATCCATATCCTGGAACACAGATCAGGGAAAAATGTATATCGAAAGGATATATGGGTGAAAGCGCTGTTCCTTCTTCGTATCTTCAAGATCCCATTTTGGATTTACCTCAAATAAGTAAAAAAGAGTTGAAAGGACTTAAAAACACATTTGCATTCTACCTCAGGTTTCCTGAAAGATTTTGGCCGATAATAGAGGAATGTGAAGAAGATAGCCCAAGGTCTGAAGTATTATTTGAGCTGCTATCTATGGTGTACTCCGAAATAGGTGGCACTTGATAAATGAGGTTAACACTTTAGTGAATTTAATTCCCCGCTAAATGATTTAAATGGTCAAGAAGGTAGCGTTATGAAGAATGCATTTGTCGTTCATGTTCCTTTCCACTATTACTTATTTCGATCGATATACAGGAATTTGGAGGAATCAGCCTTCATTGTTCCTCCTATGTCAGATAAGCCCATGTCAAGTGAATATGGTGGCGGGATGAGCGCTAAGGGATTGCATAGGTATATGTACGAGTTTCTTAAGGACAGGAGCGAGCCCGTTGTTGATTACGGCAAAATAATAAGAGATAATTTTATTAAATATATATCACAAAATGTACGTAATATTGTTTGCCCCCATTATTTTGATGGTATATATGAGGTACAGGATACTCGTATATTTGGAATGGTATACGGTCTTCCAAATAGTATCGATGACGCTCTATTAAGTTCCGTAGTGACCCTTTTAGATTATATACCAAATTTCATAATGGATCAAACATTTACTTTTGGTCCCGAATCTGTCGATAGATTTAATAAAAGAGGATTACAAGCGGTTGAAGTCGGTAACCCACTGTTTGACTACTGGTTCAGTAATCAAGTCGATGAATTGAATTTAGAATTAATTAAGAAGAAACTGGTGAAAGACGCTCCGACTATATTATATTTACCTACACATAATTATTATTCGTCTTATGACAAGTTTATTAAAAAAATAATTAACTTATCCCAAAAATATAATGTTATTGTAAAACTTCATCATATAACATTTAATGGAGAGGCAAACAGGTTATGCAGGCTGTTAGCGCATCCTGAAATAATTACATTAGGTGATTATTTTGATCCTTTACCTTTATATAAAGTTTCGGATATAGTCCTGACGGATGTAAGTGGTTCGCTTTTTGACGCAATACTTCTGCAGAAACCCATCTTAATGTTAGAAGCTCAACGTCAATATAAAGTAGGAATACTTGAAAATGGAAAGGACGGAATTGCTGAAACAGGAATTGTGCCATATGTTAAAGATCCTGAACACCTGGATGAATTAATTGAAAGAAATATTGATAAGCCGGTTAAATTGGATGATAAGTTAATGTATTCTCTTTATTATTTAAGAGATGGTAAGGCTGGAAAAAGAGTTGCGGATGATATCATTGAGCAGAGTAAAACCCCCCCCTTGTCAACTATTGAGAAATACGATAGGGCAATTGAACGTGCCCCTGATCAAAAAAATAGACAAGCCGTTTATGAATTAAAAAATCGTTATCTTCGACACTATTACCCTGAACAGACAAAAAAACCAGGTATAATGTCAAAAATATCCCGCCATTTATTCAAGATCTGAAATCAAATCTAATATATTTTCCGGTAGAATCATTTGGGTGGCATAACAGGTGTATACAGTTTCGGTAGGGGTTTAGTTTCCATTCCAAATCTTGAAAAGATGACCAGACATCTTGCTCATCGAGGTCCAGATGGCTTGGGCCAAGTGTTTATCAGTCGAGAGTGGGATGGGGCAAATTGTTCGAAAGAACAAGAGAATAAGGCTCCCATTGAAATCAGTGATCCACAATCTCTATACACCACTCGCCATGCTCTTTCAGATCGCAATCTTGGTTTGGGAAATACACAATTAAGAATAAGCAGTAATTCCACTAATGGACACCAACCAATGTCCAATCCTGATGGCACTTTATGGATTACTTATGACGGTGAAATTTATAACTATATTGAACTTCGCAAAGGACTCGGATCAAATGGATATAATTTTAGGAGCAAAACTGATACTGAGGTGATCATTGCTGCGTATCAGAGATGGGGCATGTCGTGCCTTACGAGGCTGAATGGGATGTTTGTTTTCGCTTTGTGGGACGGTAAGCGAAAGACTCTTTTTCTGGTAAGAGATCGTTTTGGCATAAAGCCCCTATATTATTACCGGGATCAAAATGAATTTATATTTGCCTCCGAGATAAAAGGCATACTGGCAAATCAAAACTATACGAAAGAATTAGATGTCACTTCTTTGTGTAACTATATTGGCCTACTTTATGTACCGGGGGAGGGCACAATATGGAAGGGCATCAAATGTGTTCCGCCGGGTTCCTATGTTGAAGTCAAGGATGATGATGTTAGTGTTAATCGATATTGGAAGATAAAACCGAATCGACTTGTTTCATTTGGGCAAAAAAAGAATAATGAATCCTGGGCTGACGGCATAAAAAGTGTATTAAAACAGGCTGTCCAACGAAGGATGGTAACCGACATGTCGGTTGGTTCTTTTTTGAGCGGCGGGGTAGATTCAAGTTGTATAACACTGTTAATGACTCGTTGTGCTAGTACGAATGTGAAAACCTTTTCACTTGGTTTTGAAGATGATGATAACCGGATTCTTAATGAACTTCCCTATGCTAAAAGAGTAGCCCAACATCTGGGTACTGATCATTATGAGTTTGTGATAAAATATAAAGATTTTATCAGTGAGATTCCCCGGGCACTAAAATGCTTCGATGAACCTTTTGCAGGCTCTTTTTCCCAATACTTTTTGTCAAAGTTTGCGAAAGAGCATGTGAATGTTTGTTTTGGCGGATTAGGTGCGGATGAAATTTTTGGGAACTATGGGCGATATTTAAATTTTAGAGCGTCCTTTGGTAATAGATTTGTGCTAAATTGGGTATTCCCCGCAAAGCTTAAAAAAGTTGTCGGGAGAAAATCGCTCGGATATCATTATTTCAACAGATGTTTTTCTGTTTTTACCGTAGAAGAAAAGGAGAGAATCCTGAATAAGGAAGTATTTCAAAACTGTGATCCGAGTATGACCACCATAGCCGAATTAACCAGGCTTTTAAAAAGACCTTTATCAAGCCCTCTGGATGTTTGTTGTTTAACAGACATTGCGACACAGGTCGAAGGGGAATATCTCAAGTATACAGACAGGCTCTCAATGGCTTTCGCCTTAGAAATGAGATTGCCTTTCCTCGATCATGAATTTGTTGAATATGTGTTTTCAATCCCTCCTGATGAGCGGGTAATGAATGGCAATCTTAAGTACTTATTATTCAATGCATTCGGAAATGAACTACCTTCGGAGGTATTTAATAGACGAAAAGGTGGCTTTTCTTTGCCCTATACATCATGGATAAATGCTGGATTGAAACCTTATATTATGGAATATTTATCTCAAGATGCCGTAAAGAACAGAGGTTTCTTAAATCCCGATTATGTTTCCGCTCTGATTAAGGAGCATTATTCAAGCAATAAAGATCATACCTATAAGATCTGGTCAATATTTATCCTTGAGTTATGGCTCCGTTTGTATGTCGATAACGAGGAAGTTGCATTTTAGTGGCCAATAACGGGGAGTATGTGATAGGCGTGATTGTACCATATCCTCTATGCCCCCTGCCTCTAATTCCTTACTTTGCGTTGTAAACAATCCTGCTTGCGTCAATCGAGTAAATATAGATATCCGTGTTTATCTGCGTATGTCTGTGGCTATTTCAAATACACTAAAAATCTGTCACATCGGCTGGGCCCATAGCATTCATGTGGAAAGAATGATGCGGTGGTTTGCCAAACGGGGACATAACGTTTCTATTATTACGGACCATCCGAAAAAAATACCTGGAGTTAATATTTATGATATCCGGAGAAAGCCGGATTCCAGACCGCGTTGGGAGCGATTTAAAGAGTTTTACTTCAATGCGAAATGGGAATTATTCTTAAAGCTTAATGAAGTTGTTCGTTTAAGAAAACTTGTCGATGAAATATCCCCCGATATTATCCATTCTCACTCATTGTGGTATCCCGGATATTTGGGTGTTTATGTAAGTGGTTATCCTTATGTGATCACTGTCCTGAATGGGGATGTACTGTGGAAAAAAGACGATGTTGATATCTATGCGAAACTACGGACAAAATGGGCCATTAAAAAAGCCGACCTTGTAACGGGTGTGTCCGAGGAATTGGTAAATGCGTGCATACGGCATGGAGCAAAAAAGGATAAAGTCCATGTAATGCGCAGAGGTGTCGATTTAAAAAAATTCAATTGCAACGGGAAAAAGACGGAAATTCGTCAGAAGCTTAATCTTCCCTTAAATTCAAAGATTGTCTTGAGCCCTCGCAATACCGGCTGGTTCTATAATCTGGATAAAATCGTGCAGGCTATGCCAGGGGTGGTGAGTAAGGTAAAAAATGTCTGTTTTGTGTTTATCTGGCATAGCCCTGGTCCGGATAATGAAAAGGAGTTGGCAAATATTGCTTTAAAATTAGGCGTTCGTGAAAATGTCAGGTTTGTTGGTTTTATAAACCATGATAAGGTGGCACTTTACCACAAGGCTTCAGATGTAATGGTTTCCGTATCTCAACATGAATCCGGTCCCGTAGCCCTCCAGGAAGCAATGGCATGCGGGGATGTTCCAGTTATCAGTAATTTGCCATGTGTTAGAGAATGGATAAATGATGGCTGGAATGGTATCCTGGTCAATCCAAATAATATTGGCCAAATTGCTGATTCAATAGTTAGATTGTTGGAAAATCAGGAGATGAGAAAGAGCTTTGCTGAGAGAAACTGGAAATTAATTTGCGAAAAAGGGGATCAGGATTACTGGATGGGGAAGATGGAGGAATTGTACTATTCGTTAGTGGAGGATGCAAGAAGATAGAGGCAAGAAGCAAGAGGCAAGAATATAGAAACAACAAAAGGGGGAGGGCAATGGCAATAAAGAGTTATGAGGATCTGAAGTTCTTTAATTTAGCTTATGACTTAGCAATGGAAGTATTTTGGCTAACCAAAGAATTTCCAAGAGAAGAGTTGTATTCGCTAACTGATCAATTAAGACGATCTGCTCTATCCATTGAAGCAAACATAGTAGAGGGATTGGCTAAAAGGAAGTATGAAACAATATTTAATAAACATGTAATTGACTCAGTATGATCTTGCTATGACACAAAGCTAATGA